>Ga0315285_10002627_pt1 | contig 18724 bp, 19 predicted proteins | sample YL17G09_36_MG_FD_203698 | JGI IMG/M metagenome (GOLD analysis project Ga0315285, IMG submission 203698) | Sediment microbial communities from Yellowstone Lake, YNP, Wyoming, USA - YL17G09_36 | ecosystem: Environmental > Aquatic > Freshwater > Lake > Sediment | place: USA: Wyoming | collected...
TCGATTCAAAAATTCGGGAGAAAATTGTCGTTTTAATGATTTTTCAATTATATGCTTCTTATTCTGTTCTTTTTGATCTTCTTTTGATTTTGTTTCGAACCCAATGCCATTACCAAATTCTGCGACGCTTTTTGATCCAGTATTTGATGTCATCATTATAATAGTATTGGTAAAATTAACCGTTTTACCAAAAGAATCTGTTAATCGGCCCTCATCCATAATTTGTAAAAGAATATTATAGACATCTTTATGCGCCTTTTCTATCTCATCAAAAAGAATAACCGAGAATGGGTTATTTTTAACTGCCTCAGTAAGTTGACCGCCTTCTTCATAGGCAATATACCCAGGTGGAGAGCCGACAAGTCGTGAAACAGTGTGTCTTTCCATATATTCAGACATGTCAATTCTAATAATGTTATTAGCAGATCCAAATAATAATTCGGCAATTGATTTAGCTAAAAAACTTTTACCTACGCCTGTTTGTCCTAGACAGAGAAATGACCCGATTGGGCGTTGTCCATCTTTAATTCCCACACGGTTCCTTCTGATTGCCCTGGAAATTGCGGATATTGCTTCTTCCTGCCCAATAACTTTTTTTCCAAGTTGTTCTTCAAGAGTCAACAAATTCTCAGTTTCTTGAGAGTCGAGTTTGGCAATTGGAACACCAGTCATATCGGATACTATACTATATACATCATCAACATTTATTGGGTCCTTTTCATCTTGTTTTTTACTATTCCAACTTTCTTTTTCTTCTTCCAGTTTTTTTATTAATCTAAACCCCTCGTCACGTAATTTGGCTGCCAGTTCATATTGTTGGGATTTTAGAATTTCCGCTTTCTTTTCTCTGATCACCTCGATTTCCGCCCTTATCTTTTCTATCGATTCGGGGATTTTCATTGATACCTTCTTTTCTGAACCCAGTTCGTCCAAAATATCGATAGCTTTATCAGGGAATTGTCGGTCTGTAATATATTTCGATGATAACAGAACGATTGTTTCAATCACATTATCACCATATAGTACTTTATGGAAATCTTCATATGAGTGTTTTATATTTGTTAGTATTTCAATTGTTTCATTATATGAAGGTTCTTTTAATATGATTTTCTGAAATCTTCTCACCAATGCCCCATCTTTCTCGATGTATTTTTTAAAATCATCAAATGTTGTTGATCCGATACATTGAAGTTCTCCACGGGCTAGCGCGGGTTTAAAGATGTTTGAGGCGTCCATAGACCCGCTTGCGTTTCCCGCACCAACCATCATATGAAGTTCATCGATGAATATTACCACATCGGGATTACCTTGTAATTCAACTAAAATCCCTTTGATTCTCTCTTCAAATTGCCCGCGGTATTTCGTTCCCGCGACTAATGAAGTTAAGTCAAGTGACACTATTCGTTTATCCAATAAACTACTTGGACATTCTCCTTTATTTATTAATATTGCCAGTTTTTCAATTAATGCTGTTTTGCCAACACCTGGATCTCCAACAATAACAGCATTGTTCTTTTTCTTACGAGATAATATCTGAGCAATACGCCTAACTTCCTTATCTCTTCCAACAACAGGATCAAGTTTACCCTCTTCAGCTAACTTAGTGAGGTCTCTCGAAAAATTATCGAGAATTGGTGTTGTTGAAGCTCCCTTTTTAGGTTTTTGGGTTTGCTTTGGCGGTTCTTCAAAATAATCTACTGGCATATGTTCCCTCTTTAATTAATAATTACTTGTTGTTCGAATTTGTCTGTGTGCTCTTTATCAAAATACCGAAGAGCCATGTTAAACATACTGCTGGCCACCACGCGATTTTAGCCGCAAGAGCTCCAGAAGCGACTAATCCAGGAAATGCCGCGGGAATAGCCACAGGCCAAATCCAATATATAATAGTGCCACCAAATAGAGCTAGCAGTGCCACAAGGGCTAACGCTCCGAGTCCAATTAATAATGCTGTTAAAAAATTTTCCATAATTCAAAAGTTTTAAATTGTTTATTTTATTTATTGTACAAATATAGAACAAATTTTTGAAATAACCAAATAAATCTGAAAATTGACAAGATGTCAGTAAAATTGAATTGGTAAAGAATTTGTATAATACCTTATATAATAATAAACTAAATAAAATTTAAAAAATTATGAGCTTAATTAGATTATGGAGAGATCCTTTTTTTTCGGACATGATGGATGTGTTCAATGAAACACCGAACTTCGTGGATAGAAGTTTAAAAAGAAGTAATGTTATAACTAATGAGGACGATTATCGAATTCAGATATCCGTTCCTGGTCTTTCTAAGGAAGACATTAAGATTAGTGTTGACAATTCAGTTATTAAAATTTCCCATGAGAAAGAAGAAACGGATGATAAATCATTTTTCTTTACACATTCCTTTGAGAAATCATATCGTTTACCTGACGATGTTGATGATAAGAAGATTGAAGGTAAGATTGAAAATGGCGTTCTGGAAGTTATTATTCCAAGATCCAAGAAAAAAGTCACCCAACGATTTATTGAAATTAAATAAATTAGACTCCCGAACATATCGGGAGTTTTTTTTGTTTCCTTTATATTTATATTAAAATAATATGGATATACAGGGAGAGAAGAAAGTGTCGCCCGTTACTATCCGACATTGGAGAACAAAATTTGACAAGGCGATACAAATATTATTGAATAGTGGGATTAGAGGTGAAGATCTAATAGAAGAAATAAAAAAAGTGGTGAATGAAAAAAATAATAAAACTTAACGAAAATCAACTTAATAATTTAATTCAAAAAACTCTTAACGAGCAAACGGAGCTTGACGAATTAGATTACGAAAGTTATAAAATTAGTGAGGGGTTCCAACCACTACGTGATGCTCTTAAAAAAAATCAGACGGTAAGTGTTGTTTTTGTTAAGAAAGATGGAACAGTTCGTCCTATGGCAATAAGACGATCATTAAAATCTCATGTTTTTAGTGATGCACAAAAAACAGATGCTCAAAAAGATATTCAAAAAACCTACGATCTTAAAAGATTTATTGATATTAACGCATATATAAGAAGTCGAAGAGAACTTGGTGATAGCGAGGCGGCGGCCAAAATTTCTTGGAGAACAGTTCCTCTACAAGATACACTTGGATTTTTAGCCGGCGGTCATTTTTATGATGTGCGAGATGAAAATGAAATTATGGAACGATTTGGGGAAGAAATTTATAATTCATTAACAACTAATATGGTTCGTGCCATAGAGGCTCAACAGGCACAAGCTGAAGCTGATTTAGATCAGGAAGAACCAGCAGAACCGATAAACGAAAATAAAAGGAAAGTAATTAAATTAGATGAATCTCAATTACTGGGAATAATTAAAAGAATTGTTATAGAAGAAGAAAATACTCCACGAGCATATATGGATCATTGGGAACATAAATTTTTAAAATCAATTGAAATTCTATTGGACCACGGTTATCAACCTGATGATTTAATTAAAAAAATAGAAATGGTTGTTAATAAAAAACAACTAAGAGAAGAAAGAGAAAATCCGATAACTATGGTTGTTTATTATGAATTGTCTGATAGAGATCATGATTATCTTGGTGAAGTTGGTCCATATGATTATGAAGAGTCATTTGATATTCGTACAGTTTCAGATATTAAATTTTCGAGACAATTTGATGATTTTGTATCGAAAAATCCGGATGTTGGGGATAGGGTTGCAAGAGCAAAGAAAACAACTAAATATTTCTTGGGTGATAAGGAATTGGAATTTACTTATTATTGGCCAAGTAGATCAAATGAATTATATGACCCAGAAACCGATACATATTATTTTAGAAATGGCGGCACAATGAGGCATCCAGATGAATATCAGGATATGGGCGACGGTACAAATCAATGGGGCGAAAGATATGATGATGACGACGCTTCACAAAATTCCGAAGATTATTAATCACAAACAAAATAAAATAAAATATAAAAGTATTTATAATAAATTGAAATATGAAAAGAAAAGTAAGAATTACTGAAACCCAACTTAATACTATTATTAAAAGGGCTCTTAAAGAACAACAAGAAGACCAATTTATGACCGGCGCCGAAGGCGATCAGGATAAAATGGCTGGTGGGCCTGAAGATGAAGTAGGTGCAGAAGGCGGCGAGCCCGATTATACTGCATTTATGGGCGCGGCTCAAGAATTAATGGGACAAGGAATTACAATCGGTAATTTGGTTGACAAACTTTGTGAAGCTAAAGATACTGAAGCTGAACCTGAAGTTGAGCCAGAACAAGATACTGAGACTGAACCATCAATTCCGGCATCACCGATGGCTGAATCAAGAAAAAGAAAATAATTTTCAATTATCATGAAGGTTATTAAATTAACTGAATTGGAATTTAATGCTTTGATAGAAAACATCATTAAAAAACAAAGTGTATTAAATGAAGATGCTGTTCTTTTCAGAAAAATGACGCCTAAGTCCATATTTAATTTTGGTAGATTCAAAGGTCATACAGTTGACGATGTGTTGCGTATTGGTAGTGTGGCGTATTTACGAGAAATATATTTCAATATAGAAGGAATAACATTTACTGACGATATATTAGAAGCAATAGGTATATATAACGAATGGGATGATTTTAGAATCGAAAAACCAGGAAAAGACCGTGAATTGGGTCAAAAGGTAAACGATTTAAAATTAACACGATCATCACCATTACGTCAAAAACAAATGCAAAAACGTAAAGTGGGGAGACTGGTTCAACATCTGAAAACAGATAAAAGCTCATATTCCCGAAAAAATCTTCAGCGTTGGAATCAAGGACACAAATAAAAAATCATATATTCCCCAATCAAAAGTTGGGGTTTATTTTTTGAATTAATTTTCGTATATTATATTAAAAATTAATATTATGGGAATTATTTCAGAACAAATCTCAGGACATACAATTAGTGTAGACATTAGTTCGTCCAATTTAAAACACGCGTCTTATAACACATCAACTAAGGTGTTAACAACTACTTTCAATAATGGAAGTATTTATGAATATTATGAAGTTCCTTGGGAGATCTTTACAAAATTTAGAATGACGGACTCTCAGGGTAAATTTTTTAGTACGAATATAAGTAGAAATTACAAATATAAGAAGCTTAAATGATTGGTAGATCTTTAGTTGATGAATTATCCGAAGATAGAGAACAGGATGAAAAGATAGTCAAATCTTTCTATGCCAAGGATTCATTATCTCAAGATATATTTCAAGGAACTAAGATGATTGATTCTGTAAGAGACAGATTATTATCCATCACAGATAATTTTATTGATTTTCTGGGGGTGGATTTTTTTGTGTATGATGTTGTTCTCACGGGATCTCTGGCAAATTATAACTGGTCTGAATTCTCGGACATAGACTTACATGTTATTATTGATTATGATGAGAGTGGACATAAGCAGGATCTACTTAAAGAATTTTTCGATGCTAAAAGAGCAGTATGGAACGCCAGTCACGATATTAAGATAAAAAATTATGAAGTCGAACTCTATGTTCAGGATATAAAAGAAAAACACATATCTAGTGGAGTATATACGATATTGAATAATGAATGGATAATTGAGCCTCAGAAAGAGAAAAAAGAAATTGACGATAGAAAGATATTGGAGAAGGGTGAAGAATATGCCAAACTAATTGATAAATTATCCAAAAAACAAGATCCTTCTGAAATTGATGATGTGAAAAAGAAATTAAAACGATTCAGACAAACAGGATTAGAGGACGGGGGAGAATACTCATATGAAAATCTTACATTCAAATTACTCAGAAGAAACGGATATATTGAGAAATTGATGAACCTCAAGAAAAAAGTAACGGATAAACAATATTCTGTAAATGAATTTGAAGAATTCATAAACGGGGAAGAAGATATATGTGAAAGTGTAGAATTTGATTATAAAGATATTCGGAGATTTGAAAAAGAAGCCATAAAACTCTATGGTACTTCAGATTCATTTAACCAAGCGGTAGGATTTATAAGTCCAAATGGTTATTTATTGGATTTTGGTGAAGGAACAGGAGTTCGTGGTCAAGATCATAGAAATATCGGATATGTATTTGATTTACTTCCTGATATTGATATAGGAGAATACAATGGCGATAAATGGAAGCATGAGGTATCGTGGGGATTATATGCCGCGATGGATATGGGATTTATTAGATATCTTCCAGAATCCCAAGGTATCGATATGCATCAAATGCCGACACAACAACAATTTGAAAAAATACGCCAACTAATCCAAAAATATAATGGAAGGATCATTGTTGAAATGAATGAAGAAGCCTATGTCGAGTATGAAAAGGACACTCCCGAAGATTTTATAATTGATGGAATTAAAGCGTATTATAGAGAAGGAATAAAACCGAAATTGTATAGTGATACCGAGGATAATGAAATGTTTCTTGATAGGGAAATGGATGAAGATGTTATGTCTCAAGGAAAACAACAGATGTTTGGAATTACAGATGATGATGCTGAGATGGAGAAAAAGGCTGAGAGATATGTGGAATTGGAAAAACTTAAAGGAGAACAACCGTTTGGATATATTCATAGGTATGATTGGCATAATGTTATGGCTAAATTTCCTGTTTATAAGAACCCTAAATCGTTAAATAATTTTGATGGAGAGGTGAGGGCAATTGCTGATAAAGATGGAAATTTGTATGTTGCAAAAGATAATGGTCCATTTACTCATGATGGAATGTCTGAAGTGTTATTAATACCAGATAACGCAATATATAATCAAATGGATGACTACCCTTTGCTGAATAGAGTAGGATCAACTAATGATTTTGGACTTAGTGATTCAACGGCAGAATATATTCGCACAGATAGAGTTGATATGCGAAATGTATCAAATGTCTTGCAATTAACGAAAAAGAAAAATCCACAATATGGATTCTATCTTGAGGATTATAGGAAAATCGGACCTCAACATAAAAGAATATAATAAGGATAGATTACTAACAAACAATATTTTTCAAGTTATAGTTGTATTTATAGCATAAGAATAATTAATATTTAAATATCAAACAATGGGAGAGATAAAACCAGTAGGAAGTGAGAAATTAAAAGGAGACGCCAAATTAAAAAGGATTCTCGAACTCACATATTTTAACGCGTCAGGCGAATCGACAAAGCCGTCAGATGTCATTAAAGAATCAAGCAGTGGCGTTTATGGAATCGTCAAAGAAAAAGATGGATACTATGTAAAGAGAGGTCTTAATGAAAATTCTTTGGATTACATTGGTGGCATGTTCATGAAAAATAAGAACAGATGTTCATCATACGGTGAAGCCCTCAAAAAACTTGAGTTCCTAACCGAACAGGAAAAACTACAGGAAGCCACAAAATATGTTCTAAAGCGTCCAGCGCCAGCAGTACCAGCCCCACAGGCAGAAGCTCCCGCACCAATGCCCACAAATGAACCACCAGCACCCGCGGCGGCTCCAGATCCAACAGCAATGGACACGGCAGATCCTGGCGTAGCTCCTGGCCCCGAAGATTCTTTAGGTGGCGAAGAAGATGCAGAAGGTGCTCCTGAAGATCCCGTTAAAATTATTCAAACAAAAACTGGAAGACTTACCCAAAAGTTAAATCAATATAAAGATGAATTGGAAAGTGAGGATATTAAATATGTACTTGGTATGGTTTTAGCCGCTGTTGATCTTGATAAAATGGAAGAAACAGATAAGGATGAAATTTTATCTAAACTTGAAGGTGACGAAGGTTCAGAAGAAGGATCACCAGAGATGGGATCATCCGTACCTGAAGCAGGTGGCGAAGAAGGTGGAATGGGTTCAGGTGAGACTGGCGGAATTGATCCAATAAACTCATTGGAAGAATTAATTAATGAGCCATTTGGAGACGATGATTTTACTCCGTATGATCCCGATGAAGATGAAGAAGAAATATATGACATTGGACCCGAAGATTATAAGGCATCGGAAGCTGCTAGACAAGATATCTCAAGAGACAGACAAGGAATGGATGATGATCCTGTAGATGACGAAGTTGAATATGGCGGTACTGATGCTGAAGATGAAGAGATTGATGAATTAATTAGGTTCTATGACGATGAAGGAAAAGCTCTCGATTCTCCTGTTTCAGATAGAATGAAACCAATCGATAGTGATGTTAATAACGCCCATGGTGAACCATCTGATGATCAAGAGATTGATGAATTAATTAGGTTCTATGACGATGATGGAAAAGCTCTCGATTCTCCTGTTTCAGATAGAATGAAACCAATCGATAGTGATGTTAATAATGTCCATGACGAACCATCTGATGATGTTAAAGAAATCGATCTTGATGAGCTAACCACTATGATTAATGGTGGAGTTAAAGAAACATTAAGTAAATATTTTAACTAAACGATGTATCTCATATATATCAACGAACTCGGAAGAGATTATAAGGGACAAAGACAATATGAGTTCATTTTTGGTAAAGAATTAATATCTGCTTATAGTGATAAGGAGATACTGGAAATAGAAAACGAATGGTTTATGATCCCATCATCAGGTAGAGCGTTCCCCCCTCAGCTCGGAGCAATAGACCTGGTAGGGTTATTAAAAAATTCAGATTTAGAATTAGAACTTGTTCAGAACTCCGATTATTTTGGAATGATTGATGCTGTTGATGGAGTTGTGGCATTGGGATGGGAAAAATACGATATGGAAAAAATGGAAAAAACCAATAGAATTTGCTTCCATTTTGGGGAACCAGTAGAAGATGTAACAGAAAAGTTAATGACAAAAGGACTTAGATTAATAAATGATGAAATAAAATACAAACTTCCATGAAGAGAAAAGAATTAATAATAAAACTAATGAAAGAAGGACTAACCGAAAAAACATTAGTTAATATGAATGACAAACAGCTTGGGATGTTGGCTGAAAGAATTCTTAAAGAACAATCTACTACAATGTCCACCGCCAATGGATTATCTTCTGTCGTTAATGTTCCCCAAACAGATCAAGCGAGCATCGCTAAAATGAAACAACAAAAGAAAACTTTTGCAACATATGAGGGCGAAGTAAAAGAAGATACGAAATTAGGCACCGAGAAAAAAGAGTATAGTGATAAAGAAAAAGCCATTAAGGGCGCCGAAGCAAAAATTAGATCGTCTATTAAAGATGGTAAAGACTATGGAGATTATACGAGATTAATTAAAAAATTAAACGATGGTAAACTTCCTGAAAGCACTCAAAAAATAATTGGTGGAAAGAAATCTGAAGTTACTGAAAGACGCGGAGTTAAAAGTGGGCCTAATAAACCAAGCAAACCCGTTAAGCCAGTTAAACCCGTTAAGCCAGTTAAACCAGTTAAACCCGTTAAACCATCTAAGGCAAAGAAAGTTAAAAGTTTAAAAGAATGGGTTGATAATGCCGTGGGGAAAAATGTTCATCCTTTTACATCTAAGGGTGAAATTATGAAATTGATCAATGTTAAATTGAACGAAGGATATGAGGAGGAGGATGATACCCTTGTTATGAACCCTCCTGTTAATGCAGGTGGTTTACCACAGGAACTTCCAGATACAGATGTAGAAACGGAAGTTGGGGCAGAACCAGATTGGGATCCAGATCGCGATGATCCATTTAGAGATCCATTTCCTGGTACTGAATACTTTCCGAAAGCCAAACATAAAAAGGAAATATCGGCGGAAGATATGAAAAATAAGATCATTAAAATGATGCAGAATATGATATGAAAGACCTAATAAAATATATCAAAGAAGCAATAGATTACGGGGGTTATCCAGAGAGAATGGACCCCAATACGGAAAGAACAATAGGTAATCCGGAAAAGAATGTCTATGGTAAAAGTCCAGCAATGCCTCGCGGAACTTTAGATGTGGAAAAATTAGCGTCCGAAAGATTTAAAAAAGTTGTTGATAAATTAAGAACAGCAATGGGTCAACCTAATCTTGCCTCACAAGCCGCTATGCAAATGATTAGTGAGACATTTATGTCGTCAGTACATGGGGCTAAAGCGATTGAAAACGAGCATACTGAAGAATTGGAAAAACTAGCTATTGAAGTTTCTCTTAAAGCTACTGAGACACCAGAAGGAAGATATAGCATAGATGCTAAATTAACAGGTGGAGAAGGAAAAATACCTGGTCAAGGTTTTCAATTTAAAGAAAAACCCAAACCAAATTTTAATGACGATGGTGATGAAGAAGATGATGAGGAAGGTAATGAGGAAGGTAATGAGGAAGGTGGACAAGAAGAAAAGATACCTGACGAAGATGCGTTTGATGTTAATAATTTAACCAAAGATGAACAGTTTGAATTAGAGGTACACAAAAGAAATATTATAAATGGGATTATTTCAGGAATGGGTAAAAGAGGACATTATGTTTTCCAAGATCCTGAAGTAAAAGCGAAACTAGATGATATCGATCCTCTTCTTTATGGATATTACTTAAAAGTAATGGCTATAAATGATTATTTTTATTTTAAAGTAGAAAATATGATTCAACAAATATCATCTACTGGTAATGGAATTGAAGGACGAGAAGATATTAAAAGTAAGAGAGCCCCAAAACAAAAAGGTGGGCCTGTAGAACCTGAGCCAGAAGCTGAACCTGGACAACCTACACCACCTGATTTTGACATTACAGCTCGAGGACTTTTATTTCCAATTTTAACACATGAAATAATAAAAGCAATTGAAGAAACTCTAGGTAGAGCTGGACTTAGTAGTAATACTAACATTCATTCGGCAGTATTTGGGCAAACCGATACATTACCTAATGAGGCAATGCAATTAAGAATTGGGCCTGAACTTGTTGAGCGTATTAGAAAAAATTTACCTAATGAAATGTTTGATGAGCGAAACCACGGGGTAAAACCATTCTTCTATAAAATTCTTTATCAAATACCACCAAAACCATTTCTTAAAATTATCGCTAATATTGTTTCCGATGACCAAAGAGATAACAATGATTCGGCGCTTAAATTTAAAGAAATATTTGCTCAAGCTATAGCGTTGAAAAAGAGATATGAACAAAAGGATGCTGTTCCTAAAATTAAAAAACCAAATGATGGGGGAGATATTGACGATCTTCTTAGAAATCTGGGAATAGGAAGAGCGGACTAAGAATAACAAGAAGTGGATTTAAGTCCACTTTTTTGTATTTATAGGTATGGATACTAAAATTGAACAACTTAAAGAATATGCTCATATTATCAAAGATACGCAATATGCGTTAAAAACATATTTACAAACTTATGATAATACACAGAGAAAATATGTACCTTTAGATTTATTCCCCGATCAGATAAAACTATTGCGGGATTATGAAGAACATAACGAAAACATAACCAGAAAATACAGACAGGCTGGCGTTACCACCGTAACCGCGGCTTGGATCTCCAAAAAGTTACAGGTTGCAAAACCTGAAAATCCTGAAAGAGTTCTGATTGTTGCGAATAAAAGGGATACCGCTATTGAAATGGCAAATAAGATCAGACATTTTCTTGATCAATGGCCAGATTGGATGAATGTCGGATTCTCTCCAGATAAAAACTCTGAAAGTAGATTTAAATTAAATAATGGATGTGAGGTTAAAGCGGTTGCAACATCATCAGATGCTCTTAGAGGTTATACACCAACAATACTAATCTTTGACGAGGCCGCCTACATTGAAGCAGGAGAAGATTTCTGGGCAGCATCTATGGCTTCATTATCAACAGGTGGTAAAATTATTCTTATATCAACCCCTAATGGATTTGATCCGATATATTATGGAATCTATGATGGATCAATTCGTGGTGAAAACAATTTTCATATTACCGAATTAAAATGGTTTAGAGATCCTCGTTATTCGAAAGATCTAAGATGGGTTAAAGTTGCTGACATTGTTCATTATATGTTAAATAGGGATCAATATAATGATGAGGAATTATGTCTTTATGATGTTGATCCAAATACCTATGATGAATTGTTAGATTTAGGATATAAACCATATTCACCATGGTTTGAAGGAATGGCTAAGAAACTTAAATATGATAAAAGGCGTATTAGTCAGGAAATGGAATGTAATTTTCTTGGATCAGGTGATGGAATTGTTTCCTCTGACATAATTGATAATATCATGAAGAACATGATTAAGGATCCTGTTGAAAAATATATGATGGGACAATTTTGGGCATGGAAAGATCCAATTCCTGGCCATCGGTATATTATGGGGGTTGATGTATCAAGGGGTGATAGTGAAGACTATTCTTCCATTAATATTATTGATTTTGATGATATGGAACAGGTTGTTGAATATATTGGAAAAATGCCTCCCGATGACCTGGCGGGAATAGCATATAAATGGGGTATATTATATAAAGCATTTATTGTCATCGACATAACTGGCGGAATGGGAGTTGCTACAGCAAGAAAACTCCAAGAAATGGGATATCGAGATTTATTCATTGATGGAATCAACACTCAAAATGTATGGGAGTATGATGCCAAATTATTGGAGAAAATTCCCGGCATCAATTTTAATAATAAAAGAACACAGATTGTCGCATCACTTGAGGAACATCTAAGACACGGATTTTTAGTTAGATCGGTGAGATTTATGAATGAATTAAATACATTCGTTTATATCAACGGTAGACCTGACCATATGAAAGGAAAACACGACGATTCAATTATGAGTATGTCAATCGCATTGTATGGTGGTGATCTTTGCTTTGGTCAACTACAAAAAGCCGACGCCATAAATAAATCAATGATGGAGTCGTGGACATTATCAGAAAGAACATACGAACCCAACAAATCATTTTACTCATATGGTAAAGCGTTTGACCCATTTGGAGTAACAGATGCTAATACTGGAAGAGAAGTACGAAATCCATTATTTGATAATCCCGACATTAAACAAAGACGAAATCAATATAGAGATTATGCGTGGTTATTTGGGAACATTGATAAGTACAGATAGTATTTAAAATTAAATAAAAAATCTTTATATTATAATCAATATTTATAGTTATGGAAAAACAACCGTTAACAATTTATCAAAAATTAACCCGAACATTTGGATTTATGGGGTCAAAACAAACGCCTCCACCATCTTTCGAATTTGATAAAGAAGAATTATTAAAAACCGATAGCAGAACTGATTTCGAGAAAGCAAAGTTACAAGCTCAACAATCCCAATATATTGCGGATAAATGGTCAAAGCTTGATATGTCCCTTTATAACCAATCAGTTTATTATGAACCTAACAGAATATCAGCGTATTATGATTATGAGAGCATGGAATTTTGTTTATCTGGAGATGTCAAAATAGCCACCCCTGAAGGCTTTATAACGATAAAAGACCTGTCCGATAAAGGAAAAGATAATGAATTTATTGTTTATTCATATGATCATAATTTAAAGAAAGTTGTTCCATCAATGGCAAAAAATGCACATTATACCAGAGATGAAATGACATATAAAGTTACATTTGACGATGATACCTTTATAATCGGAACTTGGGAACATAGATTGATGAAAAGAGACGGATCTTTTAGTAAAATTTCAGAATTAAAGGCGGGGGATTCGATGATGCCGTTTTATATGAAATCATTTTATAATAACGAAAATTATAATTGGATTTATAGTTGTAATTCGAAAGAGGGACATCATGGATGGGTTCCGGAGCATAATTTAATTGCTGAATGGTACTATGACACAAAAATAGAATCTGACGAGGAAGTTCATCATAAAGATTTTAATGGTAAAAATAATTTACCCAATAATCTTCAAATAATGAAAATTTCAGATCATCGATTTTATCATGCTCAAATTCATAATAAAAAAATGTGGGTTAATCCTGAATATAGAGCATTGATGTCCGAAGTTGCAAAAAGAAAAGGAAAGTATTGCTGGAACGGAAGAAGATCTGGTATAAATAACCCTGCTTATTTTCATATTCCATTTGATTTGATTATTGAAACAGCAAGGAAGAATAAAACACTCAAAGGCACATCAAAATTATTAAATATTGCTCACACAAAACTACAAAGAGAAATAATGAATGCAGGATATCGAGATTGGTCTGTATTCTGTGATGCATATGGAATTAAAAGATCGAAATACTCAACTGCCAAGGTAAAAGGAGAACAATATGCTTTAAATCATAAAGTATATTCTATTGAGCCATATGGAATTATTCCTGTTTATGATTTAACTGTACCAGGATTTAAAAACTTTGCAACAGACACGATATTTTCACATAATACCCCAGAAGTTTCTGCCGCACTGGACATTTACGCCGAGGAGTCAACGACTAAATCGGAAAAAGGACAAATTCTAACAATACACTCCGATTCAAAAAGAATTAAACATATATTGGATGACCTGTTTTATAATGTATTGGATATTAATACCAATATACAGATGTGGACAAGAGGTATGTGTAAATATGGTGATAACTTTGTTTATTTGAAAATAGATCCTGAAAAGGGTATCATAGGGTGTCAACAATTACCCAACATAGAGGTTCAACGACTTGAGGGAGCTAGACAATCGACTCCAAATCAAAGTGATAGGGTTGGTAGTAAATTTCCTTCGAGAGAATTAAGATTTACATGGATGAACAAAGATATGGAATTCCAAGCATGGGAGATTGCCCACTTTAGAATTCTTGGCGACGACCGGAAATTACCCTATGGGACCAGCATGTTAGATAAAATCAGAAGAATTTGGAAACAACTTCTATTGGCGGAAGATGCTATGTTAGTTTATAGAACATCAAGAGCTCCCGAAAGAAGAGTTTTTAAGGTGTTTGTCGGTAATATGGATGATAAGGATATTGAGCCTTATATACAAAGAATAGCAAATAAGTTTAAAAGGGATCAGGTTGTTGATCAGAAAAATGGTCAGGTTGATATGAGATATAATCAAATGGCTGTTGATCAGGACTATTTTATTCCTGTTCGTGACGCATCTCAAGCCAGCCCGATTGAAACATTACCGGGAGCTCAGAACTTAGGCGAAATTGCTGATATTGAATATATTCAGAAGAAAATGTTGGCGGCTCTTCGTATTCCGAAAGCTTTCTTAGGATTTGAAGATGTTATTGGTAATGGTAAAGGATTGGCATTACTCGATATTCGTTTTGCAAGAACGATCAATAGAATACAGATGTCAGTAATTCAGGAATTAAATAAGATAGCGTTAATTCAATTATTTCTTTTAGGTCTTGAAGATGAATTGAATAACTTTACTTTGATGATGACTAATCCATCTGGCCAATCTGATTTATTGAAGATTGAACAATGGAAAGAAAAAATCACAATGTATAAGGACGCAACATCAGATCAATCACAGATGGGTATTCTTCCTGTTTCACATACATGGGCTAAAAAGAACATTCTTGGATTTAGTGATAACGAAGTTATACTTGACCTACAGCAACAGAGGATGGAAAGGGCAATCGGATTTGAGTTAACAAATACTCAAATGATAATTAAACGTACTGGCGTCTTTGATGATGTTGATAAAAAATATGGAATACCTGAAGAAGAGCGTAAAAAACTTGAGGCTTCGGGAGCAACTGCTCAACCTGGTGAAGCACCTGGCGGTGGTGGCGGCGGCGGCGGTGGCGGAAGTATGCCTGAAATGGCAGGAGCACCTGGCGGAGGTTTGGGTGAACCACCAGCACCAACAGGAAATGAAATGGGGGCACCCGCGGGAGCGGCTCCAGCGACTGGGGCGGCACCATTAAGTGAATCAAGAAAGGATAAAATATTGTCTATGTTAAATGAAGACGTAACATTGGAGAATTTATTTGATGGGAAAAAAGCACAGGAGAATATTTATCAAATGGAGAAAGCAATAAATGAAATTTTAAATCAATAAAAGATGAATAAATTTGGAACAATTAAAAGTAAGGTTTTACAGTCGTTAACTGAATCTTATGCCAAGCAGGATAAAGAACAGATTAAAGAGATTATAACTACCATTAAGAAAGATAAGAACTTCAAGGAAATGTATTTGTTTTATGAGGAATTCGAGAACAAATATATTGAAAGTCCAGAAGATGCCGCATTATATCTTGAAGAAATACGATCAATATTATATGACAAGCCATCTCATATTAAGAAGACCTGTAAAATATTTGAGAATGAATTTAAAAATATTCAGGTTGAGGAGAATGAGTTATATTCTAATTTGGATGCGTTCATAGATCCTCGTAAGTTACAGAATATCGATAAAAGAATCATAGCAAAGAAAAAACTTATCGAACATTTAACAACCAAAAAGGAAACACCAATTGTTGAAGGAATAACATTCACAGATAATGAGAATCTTTTGCACAATGTTTTAGTGAATAATTTTAATGTGTTATATGGTAATACTCTAGACGAGAACGAGAAAAAGGAATTGTCAAAAATACTATCAATATCAGATGAGGATCTAAAAACTAATTTTGAATCATTACAGGAAGAAGTAACAACAAAAATGAATGAGATACTTTCGGAAGAAAAAAATACCGATTTAAAACTAAAATTAGGTACTGCGCTTTCAGAAGCAACATGTATGAAACCGTCAAAATACAACTATTATAAACTACAACAATTGAAAAGCGGACTTTAAGTCCGTTTTTTTTTGTTTTATAATTTCTTTTCTGTATATTTTATAAAAACACCATAAAATAGAGATATATGATGAGAATTGATGAAAACTGGGAAATTTATTACATTAGGCTATTATGATAATGTAAAGATCGGATATGGTACTGTAGATTATAAAAATTTAAAAACCATTTATGTTAAATTAAATTCATGGGTTGAACCCGAAGATATGGATGATGAATTTAATGAATTACTATCCAAAACAAAAAGAAAAATAAAATTACGAATATACGATTTAAAATCTGATTTATTTAAAAGGGAATCAATAGTCGATTTAGATGTTAGAACAAAGGGAATTAAATTGGGGAAAAAATCCTTTATTAATCTGGAAATAACATTATTCACCCAAAAACATTTCGATATACGAACTAAGGAATTAAAGAATATAATAAAAACCTTGGTTGAAGATATAATTAATTCAGATTTAGATAATAAAAATTTATTTAATTTTTCCAAAAATAAAAAATAAGATTCCCTATAATATTTATAGGAAACTATTTGGTTATAGTGGAAAAAGTTATTTCGGAAGAACATATTCGTAATTTTTATAGATTATCGGGGTCTTTAATTTGTGAATTATCTTTTCACAATTTTAAGGATGATTATTTTCTAAATGATAAATTCATTACAAACTTTATTAATGGAAATATTAGATCTGAATCTGATTTCATGATATGGGATTATAGATATGATAAGATGAGTCCAGATACACCTGTTGACGAAAAGACTGAATTAGAAATTCGAAAATCTCCCGAATTTAAACAATATGTTATTGATAGGTTAAGAAATTCACTTTCAGAATTCAAAAATGAAATTTCTAATTATATTAATCCTGTTACAAATAAAATTAAAATTTATAGGGCTATTGATGTCGATGATAATTGGATTGAACATTTATCGTCTCAAGGAAAACATTTGGGTATTTACTGGTCGTGGGATCCGCAAGGAGGAGTTGCATATGGGGGGCAAGATAAAGGAAATGATGCTTATATAACATCAGAAATAAATGAGAAATATGTCGATTGGGGAGAAACATTTATGGCGAATATGTTATTGAGCACCGAAAGGGAGATAACATTATTTAAAAATACCCCCTTAAAAATTTATGGAATCGAACTTAATAACAAAAATATTAATATTGATCTATTAAAAAATAAAATATTTTTTTCATAAATAAAAAATAAGTTTCGATACCGATGTATTTATAGTAAAACTATAGATGAAGGTATTAGGGCCGAACGATACAAATCAAAGGGGAATTCTCATAGAATTCGATGCTGGGCATATCTCCCCTGAAGAAAACAAGCAAGTTATATCAGAAATGAAGGACATGGACTTTTCTAAAGACCTGATCCTTTATGCTGTTTTACAAAAATATGATATACCCAATAAGAACGGAAGGATTTATCCCGAATCTGTTTTAAGACGAGAAAACGACAAATATCAACAAATCATCAAAAATGGTGGAGCATTAAGCGAGCTCAACCATCCTACATCATCCCTTATAGATTTAGACAGAGTGTCCCATTCCATTCTTGAGACATGGTGGGAAGGTAATACCTTAGTCGGTAAGATTAGAGTATTTACTTCACCAGGCTGGAAGAAGATGGGCATCATCAGTTGTAAGGGTGACCAAACCGCTAATCTATTGTTAAATGGGGCGACATTGGGAATATCTTCCCGTGGCGTAGGATCATTAAAAAACGCAAAAGGACAAAATGTTGTACAAGACGACTTCGAACTTGTATGTTTTGATATCGTATCATCACCGTCAACACCTGGAGCATATATATTTAGTGACTTAGATGATAGAATGAAATATGAAGAAACTATCGAAGAAAAGTCACCCGAAGAAAATAAAATCAAGTCTCTTATGGGAAGATTGGATAATTTTTTAAGTAAATAACGAATTTTTTTTAGATTAACTATATAAAATAATAAACTTTTAATAATATCAATGTATTTATAAAAACAAACGAAAAAGAAAAATGGCTAACAAATCAATTTTAGAACAAGCATTACTTCAGGTATCAACACTTGAAGAGGCAGTTAAA
>Ga0315285_10002629_pt1 | contig 18718 bp, 17 predicted proteins | sample YL17G09_36_MG_FD_203698 | JGI IMG/M metagenome (GOLD analysis project Ga0315285, IMG submission 203698) | Sediment microbial communities from Yellowstone Lake, YNP, Wyoming, USA - YL17G09_36 | ecosystem: Environmental > Aquatic > Freshwater > Lake > Sediment | place: USA: Wyoming | collected...
ATGGAATAGTTGTGGTCATAATAGTCGTATTACTTCTCCGAACACTCTCATATCTTATTGATGTTACACGTGCGCACGTCTTGTATCTTACTGATTTTCTCTGGGGTTCCTACTGGAATTACAGTCTACTGATGCTTTTTCTTGTAATCGGCTTTCTCTACTTCTTCCTATTAGAAGGTTCCACTGGTATGACTATCGGGAAAAAAGTCCTGAAAATAAAGGTGACAAAGGAGGATGGCGGCCATTGCGGACTAACTCCTTCACTGATAAGAAATGTATTGCGGATTATAGACGTACTTCCCTTTCTATATATTGTAGGAATGATTCTCGTTACTCGGTCGTCTAAGAAGCAGAGACTCGGAGACGCAGTTGCGCACACTATTGTTGTTGCTCAATCCTAGCGCACGCTTCTTCTCTTAACCACTACAACCGCTGACACTGCTGCGACGCGCGCTAGACCCAACATCACTCACAACAGGCAACCGTACAGGCGACTCATGCCATACACTGTTATCGTGATGTGAATATGGCGAACAAACTCGGTGTATTCGACTACACCGCAACAACGAGCAAGAATGTCGACCAGTGCATTACGGACGTTACAGCAGCCCTGAAAGAGGAAGAATTTGGCGTTCTCGGAGTCTTGGATCTCCAAACTGTGCTGAAGGCGAAAGGAGTCGAGTTGGGCAGAGACTACCATTTGATGGAAGCATGTAACCCCCTATTCTCGAAGACAGCGCTCGCGAAGGACATCCGAATAGGGCTACTTCTTCCTTGCACAATTGACGTTTACACTCAAGCAGGTCAGACCAAAATCAGCCTCATGAGACCTAGCATCTTGCTTAGTCTCGCTGCTGCTGATAGTCAAGTCACCCAACTAGCTGACGAGATGGAGACTAAACTGAAGAGGGCAGTTGATGAATCGGGCCAGAGTGCGCGCTAGTACCACGACCAATTGTTAATGGCTCGTTTTCGGCTCACCAAGAAATGAAAAAAGAAAAGGAACAAAAAAGATCGGTGGCCTACTTAATCGTAGACCATTTTGTCATTGGATATCTTAGTGGTGCTTTCGCAACTTTATCCGGATAGACGCAGACTGGTTTTCCATCCTGCCATTGGAGCACTGACATCTTGTGGCCTGTCTGCCAGCCCGTTACTGGATCAAAAGCTACGTCCCCATAGAAGCCGGTGAATTTTACGTTTCCGACAACTTCTCTGACCGCATCAGAGTCCAGTGGCTTACTACATTTCTCCATAGCTGCTTGCAAGATAAGGCCCTGCGTGAAACCCGTCCCTGCTGCGTACACAGGATTTGCGTTGTAGTCTTTTTTGTATGTTGAAACGAACCAGTCTTCTGTTGGACCATAATCGGACGGATAATTCTCTCCTGGAACCCACTGAGTTATCGAGACTACGTTTTCGCCATACTTGGGGCCCAGACCGTCGTAGAATTGTCTGTACACTCCATATGTGCCGGGGTACAATAGTTTCAGGTCTAGCCCGAGTTCACGAACATTCTTTGCAACCAGTGGTGCTTGCGAACTGGCTTCAAATAGGAGTATTGATGGGTTGGCTGCTTTGACCTTTGTGAGTACTGGAGTGAAGTCCTGTGAACCATAAGAAACCTTGTCATAGAAGACTACGTTCAGCTCAGGCTGCTTCTTAGCCCACTCATATCCCCATGTTCCGATTATATTTGCCGCTGCATCGTCGGCGTGAACTATCGCTATGTCCTTTGCATCTGGATCATTGGGTAAGATTTTGTTGATGATCATTTCGCCTAGGATCCGCAGGTATTCGCTTCCGTTAGTGCAGACCATGATGACATATTTCCAGTCCTTCCACTGTGCAGGGTCGAAGGTGGCTGTACCGTAGAATTCTAGCTTCTTGTATTTCTCAACAGCAGAAACCGTAGCTTGGCCAAGAGCTGCCCAGACGGGGCCCATTAGGAAATCGATTTTATCCTCATTGATCAATTTCTCACAGAATTTGCTTACATTCTCAGGTTTTGACTCGTCATTATAGATGGTCAATTCGACTTCGTATGTATTCCCATCGCCAGCCTTTATTCCGCCTCGATCGTTGACCCATCTCTTCGCCCATATTTCCAGCCCACGATTTTCATCTATACCGTTTAGTGCCGCAGAACCGGTCAGAGGTTTGGTTCCGCCAACCTTTACTTTCAGCTTCTGGCCGGGGCCCGATGGACGTGGGGAAGTAGATAATTGCAGAGGTGGAGTAACAGGCTTTCCATAAAACCGGTAAGCTCCATATCCAGCAGCGGCTATTGCGCCCACAGCAACAATGCCACCAGCGTACTTCAGATAACTCCGTCTGGTAATCTTCTGCTGATCACTCGTCTTCTCGTGACTCAAATCCGGCACCCAAACTGCAAGTAAGAAACATCTGAATTTATACGTTTGCGCGCGCTGACTCCAGTTCGCTCAAAAAGTCTTATGGACTGTGGAACAATTCCTCATCTACGAGGGAACGCGACTGCGCGCAGAACAGGTAGAGAGAATAGCGCGCGCAAACTTGGAAAAGTGAGAACGTTGGCACAAGAAACTCAGTATCAACGAAATTGTGTTTGGATTCCAAGACAATTCTATAGCAATCCTCGCCATGCTCGCAGGCGTAACAGGCAATTCACTCGCGCGCTTTTGCAAAGAAGAACTGGCTTAGGTCTGGGCTCGAAATGGTTGCTGCCGGAACCCTCGCAACGCTGATTCCTTACGTAATCGGAAACTTTCTGTCATCACTCTCGGTATCATTCTAGCTATAGCGAGACGTCTTACAGTGGTCGGGCGCGCCGCGGCGCTAGCCCTTGACAGTATGGGCATAGTATGCCAACTGCCTCCATTCTTCATATGCTATCACCAATACGACTCCAGAAATGATATTGATCAAAAAACCATCAAATATCTCAATAGTGTTCGGCATGTTTGGGTACTCGTAGATCAACCATGCGTGATACGAAGCGGGCACATTAGCAATCAGCCAAACTGAAAAGCCAAAGAGTATTCCCCTCGTCCATTTAGAAAATCCGCTGAGACCTTTTCTGGCATAAGATTATAGAATTGCCATGAAGATAGCCAAGACCCAGTCACCGATCAAGATAAAACCTAGCCATGTACCAGGGCCACTTAGGTTGTTCAGGTATCTATACCCAAGATTTTTTTCATATTCTTGACATAATTCCGGAACCCAGGAGCTCAGATAGAGAATACTGCCGATCAGAAATTTTGTTGACCCCGCGATCAATCCTGAAGTAACGATTCGTTTGATTTTCATTTGAAGGATCTTTCATCCTCTGAAAAGATAACTCTTTGGCCAATCTTCGTCGGCCGCGCCCTAACTCATGGCGCATGCTGGGGATAACATATTCTGCATTAGGGGGGCCAGTATTTTTCATCTTTGATTTCTCAGAACATCTGATAGCTGCGTTTCTAGGAGACATAGCAGGTGAGTACTCGACATACATTCACTTTTCATCAATAGCAGTAGTAGTCATAGCTTTCAGGCCACTCAAACATAGAGTAGATCACGTGATTGGTGGCGTCTTGGCCAAGAAAAAGTTCGAGTTCTAGCAAAGACCTTATTGAAGGTCGGGTGGCGGTGGTATTCCGCACTTGCCAAAGGACGCGCTACCACCATAGAATCTCGCTAGCGCGCGCTTGTGTTGGTTAAGAAAAGAAGAGACTGGGCCCTCGAGGCAGTCAAGTCGTAGAGGTCTAAGCGGCCTTCAGGAATTCTTCAAGAGACCTGTTCTGACTTAAGATGAGCCAAAGCTTCACTTTTTCTATGCCTGATTTATCCCATACTGACATTTCAACCACATGGACTAGGAGATCTAAGGGGCATATCAAAGAGAGAGATGAGTGAAATCCACGAGACATGGAAGTATGACTAAGATGCAAAGGCCTATTTGTGTATAGGCTGCATAGTTGAAGCCAGTATAGTGTGACATTAGCGCGCGGTAATCTGGAAGCGCACCATGCTTGTAATAGCATGCACGCATATCCCCGTGAGGAATATCTATTTTAGCGAGATCGGATGTAGGTGCGGTAAAAGTGTGGCGGTTATGTCACAATCTAGAAAGATTGGTAGAAGAGGTTTCGTGAAGTATGCTGCTGTTGCGGTTGCTGCCACTGCTGGCGCGTACTACACAAAAGATTTTTGGGAGCCGTACCTGAAAAACATGAAGAATCCTGCCAAACTCGCACCTATAACTAAACTTGAGGAGTTGAGTCTAGTCCCAGATATTCAGCTGAAAGACACTGATGCACTCATTATCGTCGATATACAGAATGATTTCATGTCATCTGGCGCCCTAGGAGTCAAAGAAGGCGACGAGATAGTTACCCCGATAAATAGCCTTGCTGAGAAGTTCCATCGCCGAAACAGTGTAATCGTCATGACTCAGGACTGGCATCCTCCAGGTCACCTTTCATTTGCCAGCAGCCATAACATGAAACCGTTCGATTCATATGAGTCCGAGGGGATAGGCCCAGTTCTTTGGCCTGACCACTGTGTTCAAGGATCCCGTGGGGCAGAATTCCATCCAGACCTCGATATGAAATCTGCCATTGCCACCATTCGAAAAGGTTACCATCCAAAAGTCGATAGCTACTCGACATTCATTGAGAATGATAAGAGGACATACACTGGCCTATCTGGCTATCTAGACAAGTTAAGCATAGAAAGGATCTTTCTTTGTGGACTTGCCTTAGATTATTGCGTCTATTACTCAGCCATAGACGGGAGGGATCTGGGTTTTGACGTGGTCATACCTATTGACCTAACAAAGGCCATCAACTCGCCAGCAGGTCACCTATCAAACGCACTAAATACTATGGTGCAAAGAGGAGTTCAATTCACGAAGTCAGATCATGTAGTGTCCTAATAGCGGGCCCAAGGTGGCGCGTGCTATCCGATATATGCAAGTTTGAACTGCTATTGCCGCGTGAAGACACACGCGGAAAAGAATGAGTGGGGGTTGTAGTCCACTAGATCGTAGACCATTTTGCCATTGGATATCTTAGTGGTGCCTTTGCAACCTTATCTGGATAGACGCAGACGGGTTTTCCATCCTGCCATTGGAGTGCTGACATTTTGTGGCCGGTCTGCCAGCCTTTCACTGGATCTATTTGAAAATCTCCGTAGAAACCGGTGAATTTCACTGAGTTGGCAGCTGCTCTAACTGCATCGGAGTCCAGTGGCTTGGCACATTTCTCCATAGCTGCTTGCAAGACAAGGCCCTGCGTGAAACCTATCCCTGCCGGGTACCCAGGATTTGCGTTGTAGTCTTTCTTGTACGTTGAGACGAACCAGTCTTCATTTGGACCATAATCGGACGGATAATTCTCTCCTGGAACCCACTGTGTTATCGAGACTACGTTTTCGCCATACTTGGGGCCCAGACCGTCGTAGAATTGCTGGTACACTCCATATGTGCCTGGATAGAACAGTTGCAGGTCTATCCCGAGCTCTCGAACACCTTTTGCAGCCAGCGGTGCTTTGACACCAGCTTCAAACAGGAGTATCGATGGTTTGGCGTCTTTGACCTTTGTGAGTACGGGGGTGAAATCTTGCGAATCAAAAGAAACCTTATCATAGTAAACTACATTCAGCTGAGGCTGCTTCTTAATCCACTCATAGCCCCACGTTCCCGCTATGTTTCCAAATGCATCATCGGTGTGAACTATCGCTATGTTCTTTGCATCTGGATCTTTGGGCAGGATCTTGTCCATGATCATTTCGCTTAGGATCTGCAGGTATTCGCTTCCGTTAGAGCAGACCATGACAACATATTTCCAGTCCTTCCACTGTGCAGGGTCGAACGTGGCTGTGCCGTAGAACTCCAGCTTCTTGTATTTCTCGACAGCGGAAACTGTAGCTTGGCCAAGAGGTGCCCAGACTGGGCCCATTAGAAAATCGACTTTATCCTCATTGATCAATTTCTCAAAGAATTTGCTTACGTTTTCGGGTTTTGACTCGTCATTGTACATGATCAATTCGACTTCGTAGGTATTCCCATCGCCAGCCTTTATTCCACCTTGATCGTTAACCCATCTTTTTGCCCAGATCTCCAGACCACGATTCTCATCTATACCGTTCAGCGCCGCAGCACCTGTCAGAGGTTTGGTTCCGCCAACCCTGACTTTTCGTTTGCCGCCACTGGCCGGTGTTGTCTGAGAAGGCGTAGTGGTTCCAGATGGCCGGTAGTATTGTGAGATTCCGTATCCTGCAGCTGCGACCGCTCCTGCAGCGACTGCGGCACCAGCATATTTCAGATATTTTCGGCGACTGATTTTACCCTCGCTCAACAGAGACACCTTTAGACTTTCAATTGTACCTCCCACATCTGCTTATATTGTTTTGGAAAAGCAAAATGAGTAAGCGCAGGCTATAAGGGAAGGGACAGGGTTGCCAGAAATGCTCTTCGGAGGACGATTGAATCGCTTTCTATTCTACTGCATCAGTATGACCTTGATGTTCATAATACCCTTCTTCTTAGCAGTACTGGGACGCCATTATCAGAGGTTTTACCCATTTCTGCTAATTATTGGGCTTGTTTCAATAGTAGCAGGGGCAGTATTAGCGCTAAGGAAATTGCGTTAGAACTCATTGTCTGTACGAGAGTGCTCAAGGCAGATTCGCGGGAGCATAGGTTGTGCGAGGCGGAGAGGGTGCGCTCTGGGGCTAGGCACGTTGACCACATGAGCTGCATAAGGGTTTTCCAGGCGTCAATGGTTCTCCACAATTCGGGCAGTACTTGGTTGGTGCTTGTGGCTGTTGAGAGGCTGGCTTCTTTCTCCTCCTTGCAAGAGTCACGATTAGAATAACGATCAGGAGTGCGATTACTGCGATAAGCATGTATGGTGGATTGTTGACTAGGGTCGACAAATCGAATTGGGGGCTTCACCTTGCGGAGGCGTCTCCTTAGCCTTCTCATTCATGATTAGTGAGACCGTTGCAGAGTGGGTCTTTCCCCCTCCAGAGCCATCTATGGTCACCTGGTAGCTTCCTGTGGGCGCTGAAGGCGTCGTCGTTACTGTCAGAGTCGCTGAGAACGGAGGTTTACCCGACGCTGGACTGAAGACTGGTGATGCTCGCGCGCGCTGAAAGTCTTAAGAGGTCATGAGAGGATAAGTTTGAACGGTTGATCGGTTTGCCTTCTTGCAGCAAATGTGGAACCAATAATGAAGAGGGGCATAATTTCTGTGTTAAGTGCGGGTCGAGTCTACTGACGAAAGTTGTACGGCCGCAGCCAACACAGCCTCAAGAAACATATGATAAAATCAGCGCCACAACAGAGCATCCTCTCAAACTTACTATCGGATTTCAGGAACCTGCCTCGAGACTCGAGTTGTTCGTGAGGATAATCCTACTATTCGTTTACGGGATAATCGCAGGCATCTGGGGCTTCGTTGCGGGACTTGCAAACGTCATCCAGTGGTTGCACATTCTGATCACGGGGAAAAGAAGCCTGGGCCTATGGAATTTTGTCGTGAGTTACTTCAGATACAGTGCTAGAGTGTCAAGTTATAGTCTCTTACTCACGGACAAGAGACCACCGATCAGCGGCATGGAGTAACACTGACTGACATATCTGGCCATTAGGCTCCGAACGCACTTAGGGTCCATTATCGTGATAAGCCCGGGCGATCTTCCAGTGCTAGGAAGCTACTAGTCTTAGCTGGGAGATCTCACTGAGATCTGTTAGATTATTTGCCTTGATTATTTCATCTGAGACGGTATACAAGACATTACCGATGTAGAAGCTTCTCTTTATCTCGTGGTTTGAGCCGAAGTAGCTGCCGCTTTTGAGGAAGGCTTGTGGATCTTCAACATGGGTTATCCTACCTTTGACCGTAATCCCCTCTTGGGGAGCGAGATGCAGGACAAAGGCTCCCTGGAACACATAGTCTCCGTACATGTTTGGTGATATGTCTGTTGGGTACTTCTCGGGGAAGATCTTTGCCTCGAGAACTGGGATGACCAGGAGGTTTAGGCGTCTTGTGAAAAGGAAAGCGCGGTGGTCTCGCAGGATTGGTGATTCTGTTCCCCTATCACCTATTATGAGTTTACCGACCTCCTTAGGATTCTCAACTTCGGTGACATCAAAGAGTGAAACTTTCAAACCTTGATACCATGCAAAATCTCCCTGCTTTGCTTCAATCGTGTCTTTGCCTATGCCAATGATGTAGTTTTCATCGTAGGGGTGAAGGTAATCCGAGTATCCTGGAATCTTGAGCTTGCCTAAGAGTTTGGGTTCTCTAGGATTGCTCACATCTATCGTGAAGAATGGATCAATCTTCTTGAATGTTACAAGGTAACATCTGTCACCCATGAATCGTGCTGAGTGTATCTGCTCGCCAGGAGCCAGGTCTTCGAGCTTGCCAACAATGTTGAGTCTCGCGTCCATAACATACACGTGGTTGCCGCTTTTGGTTCGGTCTCTGGTGACTTGGCCTGTGGTTGTGGCTACTCTGAGGTAGCCTTCATGCTCGTCCATGGAGAATTGATTTAGAACCCTGCCGGGGACCTCGCCGTTCGCTTCAGAGAGGATGCGTTGGCCGTCAATGCCAATTCTATGGATTATTGTTGAACCTTCGTTGCTCCACCAGTTTCCTTTGGGCATGGTGAGATAGATGTCTCTTGCTGAAACATACAGTGTGGTGGCGTAGCCTGTCAAGACAACCTCGTATTTGGGCCCCTCGCCCACTGCCTGAGTATTCATTGCTACTATTAGCGTGTAGCTGGCTGGGATGTCTGAGCTTTCCGAGTAGTGAATCTCGGTTGCAGGTAGTTCTCTGGCCTCTCCGTCAACACCTATTGTTGGTAGAGTGACTTTCGGTTTTTCCTCGGCCCAGTAGAGGGCAGGTTGGCTCACGATAGCGTAAACATAGTCCCCGATCATTCTTGAGTTCACATAGTCACCGTTCAGACGGACTTCTTTGATTAGTCTGGGGCGCTCCCTGTCCGAGACGTCATAGATCTCAAGATAGACTCCGTGAACCCACATCGGAGGCATAGGCTTTGGTCTCGGAGACTCTGACATTGGACCAGGGGAATAATCGGCCCCTTCGAAGACCACAAGCCTATCCCTGTTGATGTAAAGACCTAGAATACTTCCTTTGATCGTTGTTGAAGAAAGAACCTTCATTTCTTCCGCTGGGTAAGCCTTGACTATAACGAACCTGTTTCTTGAGGCAAGATAGACAAACTTACCGTCGCTTTTGACAATGTCAGCCTCATCAACACCTGCCACCTGAACATTCGTCGTTGAATAGTCTGTAAGATCCCGTGATGAAGCAGCAGTAGGTGCGGTGATCTCTCCTTTGAATATCTGAGGACCGAACGGCTCGATCAGACGGTTCACTTCAGCTCTTCTGAGACCCGCAAGAACAAAGCCCGTCAGCTCTTCCTGCGAGTAGAAAGTCTTAATCTGATTTGTAGGCTCCAGGAATGAGGGCTTGATCACAGATGCCACGATATTTGGCAACGTGACAATAGTCACTGCCAGGAAAACTGCAAGCATCATATTCGTTACGGTCTTGTCCATTCACAACCACCATTCTCACAGCAAGTCGATGGTTGCTAATTATTCTACATTTGAGAACACCCTGTACACGTTTTAGAACACTCTGCCAACGATAACGCGCTTGGACTCCATCTGGCTTGATTATTGAGCTGCAAGGACTTGCAGCAACACATACCACGCCCTAACAGCAATCCAGACAAGGTTGGCATAAACAGAACAAAGTTCCTCAACAAAGATTCGTAATGCTCTAGATTGTACTTCAATTTAACAGGCTGAGGTGAGAATCATGAACCCGATTCGTGGAAGAAGTCTGCTATTAGGTGCAGTGCTGATATTCCTCATAGCTCTACCAGTGTTTGCGCAACCTGTCTTTGCAGAATCCGGGCATAGAAAGATTGAGGGCAAAGGTACATTATTCGCGGCTGGAGTCGGAATTGCTGTTCTTAAAGGTGATGCTTCAGTAAAGATAGTTGCCAAGGGAGTGGGACTCGTGTGGATTAGAGGCGCAGAAATCATCAGTGTGCATGGCGATGGCATCAAGACTGAGTATCGAGGAGGTACACTATACATGGGCTGGCGAGGTAGGATTGAAGCCTCTGGGTCTCAACTTGAAGTCCGGATTGAAGGAGCGCTCATAGAATTTTTGGCGTCTGGGTCTGGCAGAGCTTTCCTGGAAGGGAGGGGCATCTACCGAATAAGCGGAGCGACAGGTGACTGGCCCGCAACAGTCCACTATCAACTCGGGTAGTATTACGTGCCCCTTTATCCTTCTTCTTTTTCAATTCTCATTATAGCGCGCGCCACTGCGACGGCTGATACTGCTATGACTAATCCTGCAAGTGCTAGGTAGGGTGCTAGGATGAGCTTGTTTGTAGGCATCACAATGCCTCCAACGGGCCTTGTCCACTCGAGTAACCTGTGCCAAGTAGGCAGCTTGTTTGTTGCGGAGAAGTTCCGATTGCTAGTGTTCCACCGTCACCGGATATTGATACGACAAGGCTTGGATTGTCAAGATCTAAATTCCACTTCAAATCTTCAGCTCTTCCGAAGAAGTACGCACGATGGAGACGAACGCCATGACTGTACTTATTCTACGATTTACCGCTTGTCTGTCTTTCGGTAATATCGAGAGCGCGCTATCTCGCTCTGCCACTCTTTTGGCCCATTCTGCTTGCCATTCTCTTCCGTTTCTTCTGCCATTCGGATTTAGTCAAATCCAGATACCACTTCTTGAGTCCGGTCCGGAGGAAAAGAGCTTTTCCACATGGCGCACGTGGTTTCAAGTCCCGAGCGCTGGTGTGCAACAACAAGCGGCTAGAAAAATGGCTCCAGAGAAATCAGTGATGAAGGAGAAACGACTGAAGAAGGTTGTTGGAGAAGGCTATGTCAAGATGGCTGACAGGCACACGCAATGCAATAGCACGCGCTGAAAAGGGTCGAGAAGAAGGCTTAGGCATATCCTGCTACCATATCCTCGAGCAGCGCGTGCTCAGATTCTTGAGCGCGCGCGCTGAGGCTTTTGTCTCACTGGGATTTTGAGAGAGTTATCTCGATGGTTGAGACCGACCTCGTGCCACCTTCTTCCCTGGGCATCTCTTCTGTCCCAAGATTTACGCGTTCAACCTTGAGGTTTTTCATGAACCTACGTCTGGTTATTTCCGCGACGTCAACTGCGGTTGATATGGCCATACCTCTGGCTTTGAGGTTTACTTCGTTTGTCTCTTCTCTACTGAAACAGGTTATTACGGCCAACACATAGTTCATGGGTGGGTTTCGTCCTATGAATACAGTGTTAGGTTCCTTAGACAAGATATCACCAAGCATTTCATGCGTGTTAGCGTGCGAACACACATATAAGCACTTGGCCACTTTCAGACGGCCCCGCAATGTTCCTTAATTGTTAGCGCGCTTGTGTTTGTTCACTGAACTAGTTTAGCGCGCGCCAAGTTGGCTATGCAAAGATAAGAGTTCCTTTGCTTTTTTCTCACAGTCTTCGATCTTGAGCTCTTTGCAGTCGTAGTTGAATATTTCTTTCCATGTAGTGTAGCATTGTTCCGTGAAGACTATGGTCCCATCATCCCTGATTTTCTCTATGCCGTCACCTATCAATGCTTGCTCATTCGTTTGTACCGCTTCTCGAAGAGAGATTCCTTCTGGCAGCGCTACTTCAGCTCCTCTCGCGCCCAAACGTATCGGGTAACCTCCAGGCAGACCCAGTGGGCCTGGAGCGTGTGTCAATTGTCGAGTATCATTCAGGATAGCCAGCGCGTTCTTTACGCCGGAAGAAGCTGCAACATAGCCGAGATCATAAATTGTGAACAGAGATAGATATTTGCCAACTTCTGCAAAAAGATCCTTTGGGTTTAGTCTATCTGTCACATCTTTTTCTTTCATGTGTATCCTCAAGTGATAAGGGAGTCCTCCTGCGGTACCGAATCTGAATAGTCGATTCAGCACAGCATAAGGCGCCACCAAATACACCGATATATCGGTAATTTTTGCTCCGAGCTTGTGTGCCGCTGCTTCTTGTAGTCCGGGAGTTATGTAATCAAGATTCCCTAGGCCTATCAGATTTCGGGCTAAGCCAACTTTCCCTAATACACAATTTACTACATCTGGGTAAGGAGACATCACCACATGAGCGTCGACCATAGCTTTTCGGACTGCCTCCATCAACTTGTACGTCAACGTCAAATGACAGGGGGTTATGTTTCCAATGCCTGCCGAAGCTAACTTCTCGGGCACTCCATTGGGCAAGTGGGCCCATTCGACATTTGACATCATAGTGGCGTTATGCATTATGATATCTGGCCTGAACTTTTTCAGAGCATTTGCGGTTCCATAAACATCGTCTAAATCGATCTTCACAAATTCGATGTTAGGGTAAACCCCCAGATGAGCAGCGCCTGATCTTGCTGAGTACACCCGGCGTAACGCCGCTTTTTCATTAATGTCCGCAGCATAGATGCGATCGATATTTTTAGTCCGAGCAAGAATCTCCAGTTGATGGCCTCCAACATCACCTAGACCTATGACCATCACTTTGTTCATAGAATTGCACTCTTAGTGAGCATGATTAGCACGTGTATTAAAGCGCGCGCGCTCCTGAGAAATGCTTCGTCCAGTTGAATTTGCAGATGGGGTGGGACGCAAATGGCACAAGATCTGAGCTTATTCGAAAGAATAGTAAATTGTTGGCCACGTTACACTGCAATATCCTTCTGAGGCATTCAAGATTTCTTGCGACTGTTACGATGAGTCGTCTCTCCGAGTGGGACGATAACCTGAAAGTGGAATTTGATGTACGTCCAATGCTCTGCTTAATGCAAGGGTATCCTATCTTCAATGGGATTCTCGCTTCTAAGAGCGGCTTAGCCTGATTCTTTCTTTGCAGTTGCTTCTGCGACTATGAAGATGCCAATGACTACTACTATTGTTGGAACCAATGGTAGCTTAAGTCCTCCTACTGCGCTAAGACCCACAAGCAAGGCGACGATTCCAAGTCCCAGGCTGAACTTACTAATCTTGGTTCCAATACTGCGGCGGGCTAGATTAAGGCCGATCAAGATCAGTCCGACTCCAAGGGCAAAATATGAACCCATATCAAGTCGTGTTAACTCCGCCACAATCCAGAGGCTGCCGATGAGAATAATGAAGAGCCCCCAAACCAAACTAGTCAACGTACCTTCCTTCAACAAGTCGCCTCCTTGGATCGATGAAACTCAGTACCGTGGAGATTTGACAGGTTAGTATAAAGCACTTTTTCAACAACGTGCTTTCTCTAAAGCACCACAAGCGATCATCTGTATGGGAGCGCGCCCTTGCGATTAAATCTAGTAACGCGCGTTGGAGAATCTGGTCCAGTATGGAAGTACATTCAGTAAACGTCCAGGTAATTCTTTACTTCCCAGGATGTGACTTGTGTCTTGAACTCGTTCCACTCTTTATTCTTTATAGCAATGTATTTTTCGAATAAGTGCTCGCCCAGGATCTCTTTGAGGATCTCAGTCCGTTTCAGATGATCCAATGCTTCCTGCAGTGATGATGGCAGGGTCTCAATTCTTTTCTTGACTAAGTGTTCATCGTCGAATTGGTACACGTTCTCTTCAACGGGTTCAGGAGGCATCAGGTTACTCTTGAGAGCATCTAGACCTGTCTTGAGCATGACAGCAAATGCCAAATATGGGTTGCAGGTGGGATCTGGGCATCTGAGTTCTACTCTTGCTGACTCGGGTTTCTCTTTGAACCATTTTGGCACTCGTATCAGGGCTGATCGGTTCATGCTGGCCCAGGTTATGTATACAGGCGCTTCAAATCCAGAGACCAGACGCTTATAGGAATTCACTGTAGGGCAAAGAATCGCACACATGGCTTTGACATACTTCATTTGTCCAGCAATGAAGTTGTAGGCGATCTTTGATAAGTTGTATCGATCTTTTTCATCGTAGAACGCGTTCTTCCCTGACTTAATGTTTAGCAAGCTTTGATGGACATGCATGCCAGAGCCTGCAGCCCCCATCAATGGTTTCGGAATGAAAGTCGCGCATAGGTCATGCATCTGTGCGATCTTCTTGACAGTATATTTCAATGTAAGGAGTTTGTCGGCAATCTGAAGGGCATGTCCATACTCGAAGTCTATCTCGTATTGGCCGTGGCCTACCTCGTGATGTGAGGCCTCAACATTAATCCCAAGACTTTCAAGTGCCGTGATGATCTCTTTTATCAGTCTATATCCTACATGAGATGAGAGGTCAAAATAACCACTGGAGTCCAATGGAGATCCGTCTGAGGCATTCTTTTCGAACAAATAGAATTCTGGTTCAGGACCGACGTTGTATTGAAACCCCATCTCAGTTGCTTCCGCGATCGCCTTCTTGAGAACAAACCTAGGGTCTCCTTCAAAGGGGGTCCCGTCAGACCTGCAGATATCACATATTATCCTTGCCGTCTTCCCGTTATCTGACAGCCATGGAACCAGTGAGTAAGTTGATAAGTCAGGTTTTAAGAATAGATCGCTCTCTTGAATTCTTGCAAATCCTTCAATCGAGGATCCGTCAAACCAGACCCCATTGGTTATTGCGTCATTCAACCGCTTTGTCGGCACGACAACTTCTTTTATGACACCGAGCAAATCTGTAAACTGTAAGCTTATGAATTTCACATCTTTCTGAACAGCATGGGCTACAATATCTCGACCTTTCATGGATCTGAATGTAGACAACAAGCTCTAAATAACTTTCCATAGCGCGCACCAGAAGAGTGAAAGCAAATGCTCAATATTTTCTGCGGCGGTGACTGTCTTTTGCAGCAATCTAAGTTGGAGACGCATAGAGGTTGAAGTTAGTTACTTTTGAAGTGAAGACGCCTGTTGGCGTTTTCACTAGGATTGGTGCTTTAAGCTTTGATCGCATAGTGGACTTACGAACGGCTTACGCGTCGTATCTTTTTTACGATAAAGCAGAGGATGACGCATATGCAATAGCAGATTTCACTATCCCACTTGACATGATAGAATACTTGAAGCGGGGAAACTCTGCCAGAGAAGCCTCAGAGGAAGCACTCGATTTCGTGCAAGTCAGTCTGAAGACGGAAAGTGGATTTAAAGGACCTAACGACGAAAGAATCACGTATAGTCGGCAAGAAGTAAAGTTGCTTGCGCCGATACCTAAACCTACGCATATGAGAGATTTCCTGGGTTTTTTGAAACATTACGAAACTATGCTAAAGAGACGTGGAAAGACTGTTCCCGAAATATTCTACGATATTCCGATCTATCACAAATGCAATACCAACCTCGTTGCTGGTCCAGATGATCCTATCTTGTGGCCCAGTTACACAAACAAATTGGATTATGAGTTTGAATATGCAATGTGCATAGGCAAGAAAGGAACAGACATACCTGGCAGCAAAGCAGTAGAATACATTGCTGGATACACCATTTTGAACGATTTGAGCGCAAGAGACAGGCAAAAGGCAGAGATGGAATCGAACATGGGGCCTGCCAAGGGCAAGGACTTCAACAACGGGTACATTATGGGCCCGTGCCTTGTCACCGCTGATGAGCTGCATCATAGAATACGCAATCTCAGAATGATCGCCAAGATAAATGACGAAGTAGTTACCGACGGCAACACTGGAACCATGCAATTCACCTGGGAAGAAATAATTGAATACTGTTCTCAAGACGAGACGCTTCACCCCGGAGAAGTCTTTGGTTCAGGTGCGGTGGGAGGAGGATGCGGATCCGAGAACGACAAATGGATTAAGCCAGGAGATACTGTAGAGTTTGAGATTGAAGGCATAGGGGTCTTAAGGAACAAAGTGGTTAAGACCAAAGATACGAAGCTATGGAAAGGAAAATATTAGCGCGCCACTTAGCGCGCGTGAATTAGTGCCGTCCCTCAGAACTCGTCTTCATTGTACGTAACCTACGGGCATGATATAGAGTGGAACACACTCACTGGGAGCGCCCATCAATTCTCGGACACTACTGTCATTGAATGTGCCGATGGAAACTGTGCCTAGACCCAGAGACTCCGCTTGCAGATAGATGTTCTCTGCCACGTGCCCTGCCTCCATTGGCACGTATCTTTCCTTTCCTCTTTCTCCGTATTTTGCCGTTGTCCGATCATAGACGGCGGTTATCACGAAGTTCAAAGCTCCTTTTTCTATTGGTTCCTGTCCAAGCGAGGTTTCACGTAGTTGTTTTCGATAATCGCCATTCCTTACGCGCTGTAACATGTGTTCTTGCGATGAATAGTGATAAATTCCGGCTGCTAGATCCGAGCTGCCTACGACTAGAAAGATCTCCAGAGGGTAAGTTGCCCCGGCTGAAGGAGCACTTCTAAGAGATATTCCAGATCCAGTTATTCCTTGTGCTGCCCAGCAGAGCTGGGAAATGTCTCTTAATAGAACGGGTTCATTGGTGTACGATCTGCGTGAGCGTCTTCTGTCTAATACTTCCTCTACGGATATTCTACTACTTCTCTTGGGGTCAGGCAGTTTGATGATTTCTCCTTCAATTATTAGGTTTTCGCGCTCCCCAAAATAGTCCAGCAACTTGTAGGAGCCAGCACCAAGGCCAATCGCTGCTGCGCCCATTCCGACTAACATCTTGATGAGTCTCCTTCTAGATACTTGAATAGGCAGCATACACCCCTCACTAAAGAAATGAATAAGGACGCTAATAGGTCTGAATGGCAAACGACGAATATTACGTGGCGGAGCATCTATATCTCAAAGGAGATTATGCCAGTGCGTTGTCTCACTTCCAGAAAGTGAGAACATTATTAGATCAACAACTATCCGAGGGTGCATTAGAAAATAATTCACGTGCTGGTTTATTGATCCAGCTCACACTATCAACTGTTGCCATAATAGTTATGACAGTTTCAGTATTCTTGTTTATGAAAAAAGCGCGCGCATAAGGGGGCAAGAAAAAAGTAAGATTATCACCGATTCAGTTCTTACGTGATTCCTTCTGCTCTAACGCCGAGTCTAAGTATAGACTTAGTGAGCTGTTTCTTTAGGGTATAGACCTGCGAGGGCTGCGACGACTAGTCTTTGACGCTCTATGTGAAGCATTCCTTCAAGATAGCGCGCGCTACTAAAACATATCAAGCGCCGTGATTTATTAGAGACTGAATAAAGGCTTTCGAATGTGATAGAACAAGAAATCAAGTGTAAATCTCTACTTAACAAAAGTCGCCTCGAAGACTATTGCATCAATCCATACGTAGGCTGCCAACATGCGTGCACTTACTGCTACGCTGATTCCTACACCCAGAAATTTTCGAAGCACCCAGAATCCTGGGGAGATTTTGTTGACATCAAAATCAATGCACCTACTGTTCTTGAACGAGAGATAGGAAGAAAACCCAAAGGCACTATTTTCTTCAGCTCCCTAACGGACGCATACCAGCCGATTGAGCGAAAGTATGAGTTAACCAGGAGGTTGCTTGGTATTGTGCTTGAGCACCAGTTTCCATTATCGATACAGACCAAGTCAGCCCTTGTCCTCAGAGATCTAGACCTTTTTCGAAAGCTTGACAGATGTGAAGTCGGATTTACAGTAACAACGTTAGACGATGATTTGCGGAGACTATTCGAACCCTATTCTTCTTCCATTGAGGAAAGAATTTCAGCAATCAAGAAACTAAAAGAAAATGGTGTGAGAACATTCGTCTTTTTTGGTCCTGTCTTGCCCTATATATCAGATCAAAACCTTGAACATTATTTCCAGCGCATTGCAGGTGCCGGCACAGATTATGTCTATGTGGACAAGCTAAATCCCAAACCGGGTCTATGGCCGAAGTTGGAAAAGCTCCTCCGAAGTAACTTTCCTGGTCTTTGCGACCAATGGCAGGACATCTTGATAGGAAGAAGCGATTACTACCAGAGACTTAAGGTGAAGGCTGATGTCATTTGTAGAGATCTTGGGTTGGAATGTCGGTTCTGTTCTTAGCGTGCGCTATGCTCTAGGAGACTCGCCTACGCGCGCGCGCGTGCGCCTAGGCGACGATTCCCTGCCCTAAAATGGCTTGGTTTTCTGCTAGATTTAGTCTTCTTTCTCTGCTTATTCTTTCTTTTCTGTCTCTTCCTGACCCGATATGACGACATTCGATTCATCTACTTGGTTGCAGATTGGTGTATGGGGCCCTGTCCATATTACACTTGTGGACATTTCTCTGTAAGCTACACCTGTGGGATTCCTGCCAACACAATGCGTGTGAGAAGCGAGCATTACTGGTTTTTGGTGGTACTCACCAGCTATGGCGACGACGAACGTTCGGGTGACGGGTTGACGTTTGCTTTGCGCGCGCTTGTGAAACCTTCTTAGTGAATCATTGATGAGCCACCTGTAGCGCACGCCAGCCCTTCCTTCCAGTTCTTCGTAGAACGCAGATCACTGCTGTGAGAGCTGCCAGCACTGCAACGAGCGCAACAGTCCCTATGATCTGATAGGCAGATAGGTTGGTTCGATCTTCAGAGGACTGGGTTGAAACTGAACTTGTGGTAGATGGCAGTTCCATATCGAATTCGTCATATTTGTAACCAGTGCCACCATATTGGTTGAGTATAGTAGAGTAGGTCCTTACATGAACTGTGTTATGAGTCATATCGAAGTTGAGAATCTTCTGATACCCTTTTCCTCCGTTCTTAAGATCTTGG
>Ga0315285_10002630_pt1 | contig 18704 bp, 18 predicted proteins | sample YL17G09_36_MG_FD_203698 | JGI IMG/M metagenome (GOLD analysis project Ga0315285, IMG submission 203698) | Sediment microbial communities from Yellowstone Lake, YNP, Wyoming, USA - YL17G09_36 | ecosystem: Environmental > Aquatic > Freshwater > Lake > Sediment | place: USA: Wyoming | collected...
CAAAGGAGATGCCAATCGCGCTTCGGATAGAGAACAAGTCGAGGAAAAACAAATAATGGGTAAGCTTATTTTTTCCCTCCCATTTTTAGGTTATCTGGTCGCTTTTACAAAAACCCAAATGGGATTTATTTTACTAATGATAATTCCGGCAACAATCATTGTTTATAGCGAAATCTTAAATATCAAAGAAGAAATCAGAAAAATGTTTTTAAAAAGAAAAATCGCAGAAGTTTGATGAAGAAACTTGTTTTAATTTTAATATTTGCTCTTTTTTTAGCAAGCTTATTTAGTCTTCGGGCAACCAAATCATTTTTTACTGATACGGAAAAAGCAACCAGCAATATTCTTTCCGTGGCGACTGAATTTTCAAGTACTCCATCTCCAACCACTTCTCCAAGCCCTACCCCAACTCCTATCACTAATCATTTAGTCATTAATGAAGTTTATTATGATGTTGCTTCTGGTAAAGGCATTGAGACGGATAACGAATGGGTAGAGATCTATAATCCGACCGATGGAGCTATTGATATTTCAGGTTGGAAAATTTGTGACAATACTTATTGTGATACTATTCCTTCTTCTGCACCGATCCCGGCCAATGGTTTTGCAGTAATTACTGCTCGAAGTACTACCTGGGGTTTTTGGCTATCTATTCCTTCTGAGGTAGTTAAAATTATTTTGGATAATGATATTGGCAACGGGCTTCATAATGACAATGATAGAGTGATTCTTAAAAGAGCTGATGATACAGAAGTTGACGTGATGAGTTATGGAGATGATACTTATGCTTTTAGTCCGGCTTGTCCAGATGTAACTGAAGGACATTCTTGGGAAAGAAGTCCGGCTGGTAAAGATACTGATACTGCTGGCGATTTTGTCGATAGAAGTATTCCAACGCCAGGGAATTAAAAATGATTAAAATCTTTAACTATAAATTCTTAACGATTTCAGCTTCGGTTCTCGTTCTTGTTTTTGCTTTTACCCAAACAAACATTTTGAGTAATTTTATGAGAAATAATTCTACTGCTCGGGCAGTTGGAGACTTGAACGTTGATTGGGGCGTACCGGATGGCCAGCCGATTTTTGTGGTTCCGAATTTTCTCCCGGGAGATTCCGAAACGAGGATAGTCCAAATCATAAATGGAGCAAGCATAATTAAATCTGTTGGAGTGAGGGGGAAGAAAATAAATGAATTAAAAGACCTGGCAGATGTTTTGGATTTTAGGATATCCGAAGGTGGAGCCGATCTTTATGGAGGAACTGCCGGAGGAAAAACATTGGCTGACTTCTTTGATGAAAGTGAAGGTCTTGAAGGGATTGAACTCTTTTCCGTTGATCCAGGCCAAACGAGGACGATTAATTTCACCGTAAGTTTTCCCGAATCGGCTGGCAATGAATTTCAAAACGCTAGTATTGTTTTCGATATTATTATTGGTATTGCCATTGAAGTACCCGAGGAGTGCCGGAATATTCACTTTTCCGGTAATCCGATTTTTGGGACTGAGAAACGGGATGTTCTTAATGGGACTAATGGCAATGATTTGATTTTCGGCTTTGAAGGAAATGATAAAATCAACGGCTCTAATGGCGACGACTGCCTGGTTGGCGGTTTGGGAAATGATATTTTGCACGGCAGCAATGGCCAAGACGTCATTTTTGGGGACGAAGGAGACGATCGGATAGACGGCAGTAACGGTGACGATCTGCTTTTTGGCGGCAGCGGCAACGATACGATTAATGCTTCAAACGGTAATGACCGGGTGGAAGGCGGCGATGGTAACGACAAGATTGATGGGAATAACGGTGACGATACAATTTACGGAGGCGCGGGCAATGACGTTATTGACAGCGGCAATGGTAATGATTTTGTGGATGCAGAGTCTGGCGATGACAAGTTGACAGGCAAGAACGGTAACGATACTTTAATTGGCGGAGATGGTAATGATTGGATAGACGGCGGTTTGGGGATTGACACCTGCGAGGCGGAGATTAAAAAGAAATGCGAGAAGTAGCAAAATTTGTATTCGATTTGACAAATTGGTTTAAATAGAGTAATTTAATTCTATCTACCCAAGCCTGCCTCTTAGCTTGGGTTTTTGTTCCAGGCTCTAGCGAGAAAAAAGTCTCGCCAAGCGTTTTTTTCTTGAATGATTAACCTTAAGGATAAAACCATTCTTAAAAAGATTATCTTTCTTCTCGTCGTCGTTGCTGGTGCTGTTTCTTTAGGACTTTATTTCGGTTCTAAGAGAGCCCCTAAGACGACCCCCACCTCACAGGAAATAGAGAAACTAGCGAAGCCCCTCGCTGAGGCTAAGCTCAATAGCAACTTCGAATTTACCATAGAAGAACTTGAGGATGAGAATGCTATTTTAAAGTTTACTCTCGTTGGCGCCAAAAAAGTGAAGGCCGTGGCCAATCAAGGTCAACCCATTAAAGCCGGCTCGGGCGAGGAATTTTTAATTATCTCCCTTGAATATGGTAATGACAGCGCCTTCTCTTTGAAGGTTAATAGTCGGGATTTTGTCCGCCTCTTAGGTGATGAAGGGAAGAAATTTGCTCCAGATTTTTACAATGAGGCAATTGATGTTTCTCCAGTTTCCGTGAGAAAAGATGAAATTGGTTTTATTGTGCCTGCGGGCAAGAAACAATTCAAACTGCTGGTAGGCCAAAAACAAGAAGAAGAGACAACCGAAGTGGAGATTAATTTTTAGATTTTTTAATCCTGCCTTTAATAATGGGACAGGTAAGCAAATACTCAACAAAAAATATCACCACCCAGATGTTAGAGGAAATAAAAGAAGCCTTAATGGGGCTTGATTATGGTTCGGTGGAAATCTATGTTGTTAAGGGTGAAGTCACCCAGATTACCAGAAGACATATAAAAAAGACAAATCAAGAAAACAAGGCTCTTGACAAACAATAAAAAATACTATAACGTCTTTTTAGAGAAGGCGGTAGAGGAACAATAGCCCAGTCGCTATAGGACTGCTGACTGCAACCAGAGGCATCCACTTGAGGAAAGAAGGGTGCCTTTTTTAAGTTAAAGGGCAGGCGATGAAGAAAGAATTTGCTTCGATTAGTTTAAATTCAGTAATTTGCCCTATTGGGATTTATTTTTTCGTTTGAAGTTTAGTTGGATTCGAAATATTTAAAGGAAGGAGGTGAAAAAATAAATGATGAAAAAAGCAATTTTAAGTTTGGGAGTTTTCATGCTCCTTTTGGCTCTTGCTGTGGCTCCAGCTTTCGCTGCCGAGGCAATCAATGACAATACCGGAGCAGATTCGGAAAACTGGGCGATTGCCGCGGAGTTAGACTTTGATGTTGTCTATAATGGCAACTTCGCTCTGCTCCACAACTTTACTTTTGCCGGCGCCAATACCGGTTGGAATATTATTCCCGGGAACGGTAATGGCAATAGTATTGGTACTGGCTCAGCCAGTGCTGTGGCGAACACCTCCAATTTCCAAAACACCAACGTCTCGGTGATTGAGGGAGAGGATGGTGATGCCGCTCTAGCCAAAAACTTTGAAACCGGTAAGAATTCGGAAAACTGGGCGATTGCCGCTGATGTTGATGCGGCGGTTGTCTGGAATGAGAACTTGGCTCTATTGTGCAACTTTACCTATGCGGGAGCCAATTCCGGTTTTAACCACATTGGCGGGCCAGGTCTCTGTAATCAAACTGATCCATGTGAGGAGGGTAGTAAGAAGAACAGTATTACTACCGGAGCAGCTTCAGCCGAAGCCAATACCACCAACGTTCAAAACACTAACCTGAGTATGATTAGTGTCAATGGTCAAGGTGGCAGCATCACGGCGGAAAACAACGGAACCAAAAAGGATTCGGAAAACATTGCTGTGGCCGCAAATCTCGATGCAGCGGTGATCGTTAATTTGAACGGTGCCTTTGCAAGAAACGCGACGATAGCAATGGCTAATACCGGTTTCAACGGCATTTCCGGTGATAAAAAGAATGATATTCTCACCGGAGCAGCTTCAGCCGGCGCCAACACCTCTAATTTTCAAAACACCAATGTTTCGGTGATTGAACAGAATGGTAGTGGCGCTACCACAGCTTCGAATAAAGAGACTGGAAAAGAAGTTGAGGAATGTGGCGAACCTGAAGATTCCTGTCCGGATAATGTGGCTGTCGCGGTTGATGTTGAAGCAGCGGTCGTGGTTAATGAAAACCTGGCTTTGCTCGACAACACAACTGTTGCCGGAGCTAACAGTGGTGGCAATGCTGTCTTAGGTGAAGACAAAAATACCATTACCACTGGCGATGCTTCTGCTGGAGCCAATACCACCAATGTTCAGAATACCAACGTAACTGTCATTGGTGAAGGTAGTTGTCTCTTCCCTGATCTTTGTGAGCCTACTTGTGAGCCTACTTGTAGCTATTAAATAGGGAAGATTCTTTGGGAATAAAGGAGCAAGCGGGCGGAAAGATTTCTACCCGTTTGCTCCGACCCAAAGAAAAAATTATTGAGTTTTTTAGATTACTAAATAGATTACTGAATGAGAATCAAAATCAAAACCTTAAATCAACTCCTGTCCGCTCTCTTGGCGGCTGTTTTGTTATTTCACCCCTATCTTGGTGTTCGGGCTCTAGCTGAAGGCGAGTTGATTGAACCTCAGCCCGAAACGACAGCCGAAAATACTCAGACGGGAGAGGATTCTACCAATACCGCCGAAGCTCAGGCGGAGCAAGAGACGACCGTCAATAATGATAATAATGCGGAGGTTGAAAATAATCTTGAGGTAGAGAGTAATACCGGGAATAATACCATCTCCGACGAACCATTGACAACTGATGCCTCCTCGGGGCCAACGCCCACGCCCAGTCCGTCAATTGACGCCTGCTCGACTGCTTGCCCAGAACTATTGCCCACACCGTCAGCCGAACCAACCGTTATACCGGAACTTGTAGTTGAGCCCATGCCTTCGCCTTGTGAAGAAGACCCGGTCTCTGATTTAGGCGCCTCGCCAGAAGATTCCTCGACCGAATCAGAGCCATTGGTATTGACTGAAGAAATAACCATTGATGGTTCTACGGGAAATGGCGTGGTGGCGGAGAATCAAAACACCGGCGATAATTCAAATAATGACTCTTTGTCCTTAGCCGGCGAAGGAGTGGTAGTGAGTAATGAGAATCAAGCCGAGATTAAAAATGATTTAGTGGCGGAAGGTATCACCGGAGAAAATACCGTTGAAGGAGAAGATTCTAAAATTGAAACCGGAAATGCGGTCGCCGAAGCAGATGTCGTCAATGTGGTCAATACCAATTTAGTGGGTAGCGACTTTTGGCAGGCGATCATCAATCTTTTTGAAGATTCTCAGGAAAATATTGATTTGACCCAAATCGAGGGAATAGAAAATTTTGACCCTGAGTTGATTTCTGTTTTAGCCCAAAATTTCAATACCGGGTCTGATTCGACCAACCTTTCTTTGGCTCTTCTTCTCTCCTTATTTGCTGTTTATAACGAAAATACCGCCACTTTAACGAACAACGTTGACCTGCTCGCTGCCAGTGGTCAGAACCAAATTGTCGGTGAGGATGGCCAAATTGAGACCGGTAATGCCGAAGCCTACCTTAACTTATTTAACATGGTTAACACCAATCTAATTGGCAGTGATTGGTTTTTTGGGGTGATTAATCTCTTCAGTCAACTTAAAGGCGATATTATTTTGCCCTACGAGCTCCAATTCTTGTGTGAAGATAATCAGGGTTTCAGTCCTTATTCGACCGTCTCCGCCACTAATGCCGAAACAGGCGATGGCTCAGAAAATCAGGCTTTAGCCGAGACAGAAGTCAGCCTGGAGATTAGTAATTTTAATGAAGCTGATTTGACGAATAATGTTTCGGTTTCGGCTAACAGTGGGGAAAACGAAATTATAGGTGATGGCGAGATTCAAACCGGCAACGCCGCTGCCACGGCAAACCTGCTTAATTTGGTCAATACCAATATTTTTGGCTCCAACTGGTTACTCTTGGTCATCAATAATTTTGGTGATTGGGTGGGTAATCTTTCAGGTTGGTGGGGAAATACCTTGACTATTGGCAAGACAACTTTCGCTTGGATAAGACTGCCCGGAGGAGAAGAAGTAAACTTAGGTGAGGTAACAGCCAGTAATGATAATACCGGGGAGGGCTCGGTCAATGACGCCACGGCTCAACAGTTAAACTCGGTGACAATTGAGAATACTAATATCGCCACGGTGAGTAATAATCTTAGTGTTGTGGCTGACAGCGGCAATAATTCCATTGAAGGCGAATCGGCTTCAATTCAGACCGGCAACGCCACGGCCAAAGCAAACCTCTTCAACTTTATCAACACGAATATTATCGGCAATCATTGGTTTTTTGGCGTCATCAATATTTTTGACCAGTTCATGGGCGACATTATCTTTCCCCGCCCCGATCTAATTGTGAATAAGGGTGCCAGTCAGGCGACGCTTAAGCCTGGAGAGCAAGTGGCCTTTAGCATTAATTATCAAAATTCAGGCCGGCTTTGGGCCAAGGACGTTGTCGTCACCGACATTCTTCCGTCTGGCTTTATTTTTCTCTCTGCTTCAGATGGGGGAATCTATCAGAATGGTCAAGTCGTCTGGCAACTGGGGCAAGTGAACGCTGGACAAGCGGGTAGCTTAGGGGTGGTTGTCCAAATTAGCCCGGAGATAGCGCAAAACGGGGAGCTGGTTAATGTTGCCCAAATTAACACCAGCACCGCCGAGCCTAATCAGGATAATAATCATGCCTCAGTGGGGGTCGCGGTAGTGGTTTCGTCCTCCTCTTCTCCCAGCTCTGGCTCTGGCTCCTCGGGTGAGGGACAAAGTGGGAGTTCTTCTTCTGGTGTTGGTGGGTCGGGAGATTCTAGTCAAACTTCTTCAGGCGAGACAACGACCGTTCTCGCTTCAAGCAATATGGGGACGGGTTTTTCTTCTGGCGCCTTAGGGGCACAGACAGAAGAGGGTGAGCTGGGAGAGGCTTTGGCCGAAGAGGGAGCGGTGGCCGGTGCCCAAGATGAACCAATCTGTTGGGGATGGCTTGTTTTGCCTTTGGCGGGCGGAGGACTTTTAGGTGCTTATTATGGGATTTCAGGGAAACAGAGAAGAAGGCTTTGGTGGCTGATGCCGATAGGGACGGCCGCCCTGGTTTTTCTTGGCGATCATTATCTGGCTCATCGCTTCTTTACCCCAAGCCATTTCTGTCAATGGACATGGCTAGGAAGCCTTTTAGCGGCCGGTGTCCCGACCGGACCTTATCTTTGGTTGACTAAAAAGTAGAAATGGGTCCGCTCCCGGCTTGACAAAGTGACTTTTGAAGATATAATATAGGCCATCTAATAAGCTTAAGTTAATTAAAAAAGAATGATCAGACTTTCACGATTTATCAAAGTAACGGCTGTCTTTCTCACACTTTTCTTTTTGACAGGAGTCATTGCCCTCGCCGAAGGAGAGAGTGGACCAACCCCCAGCACCGGCTCTAACAATGATTGTCTCTTGTCATGGTTGTTACCTCCTCTGCCGAATTTACCGCCTCTGCCAAACCTACCTCCCTTACCAAATGTGCCTTGTTGGCCTCCGTGTCCGAGTCCGTCGCCATCACCCAGCCCCTCACCTGGTCCGACACCAGAGGCGACGCCGCCACCGTCAGTCGGAGGCGGACCTTCAAATGGAGGTTCCGGACAACCATCAGGCTGTGGTGCGACCGTTCCTTCAGCCCCACTTTTACTCAGTGCGATAAAATCCGGGTCAAGCCAGGCAGTTTTGTCTTGGACGGCGGTTGAGCCAGCCACCCATTATGCTCTTTCCTATGGACTCTCCTCAGGCAATTATCTCTATGGGGTTGGTAATACTGGCAAGGTGACCTCTTTTACTGTCGGCGAGCTAGACCCCGCGGTAGATTACTGTTTTGCCGTCCGAGCCGTGAATGACTGTGCTCCAAGCGGGCTTTCTAATGAAATCTGCACCGGTGGTCAGGTTTTAGGGGTGAGTACTTTAGGAGCAACCGGCAGTTTCTCTGATGAATTATTCCTCATTTTGTTTATAATTAGTAATGTATGTTTCGGCCTTGGCTTAAAACTCTTTCTTCCCGCCAAAAAAGCGGTTTAGCTTTATTTTTGGTTGGTTTTTTCTTCCTCACTACCGCCTTCTTTCTTAAAGGACCTCAAATATTTCAGCAAAACACTCTTTCTTTCTCTAAAAATCCCGAGCCGGTGGGTGTTATTAAGGAGGAAGATTTGCCGGAGAAGATTTTAATTGCCAAAGTGGGAGTTGAATTGCCTGTTTTTCCAGCCAAAGTGGCTGAAGATAATTGGGAGGTCTCGGATAAGGGCGCTTCCTATCTTCTTGGCTCGGGTTTTCCTGGCAAAAAAGGGAATGTCGTTATCTATGGACATAATAAAAATAGCCTTCTTGGCCCGATTCGCTGGTTAAGCAAGGATGAGGAAGTCAAAATCGTGAATAAAAAAGGAGAGGAGTTTATTTATCATGTTGTGGGAACGAAGACGGTTTCTCCAGAAACGGTAGCCGTCTTGGCTCCCACCCAAGACGCCACCCTCACTCTTTATACTTGCACTGGCTTTTTAGACCGGGAAAGATTTGTTGTTGTCGCCAAATTGCAAGTAGAATCAGAAGAGTGATATTATAAACCTATAAGAACCTCTCGAAATTTCGAGAGAACCTTGTTTTTCGTTAATAAGCTCAAAATAAGGACCTGTCGAATTACGACAGAACCCTGTTTTTCGTTAATAAACTCAAAATGAACCTGCTCGAGTGGACAAGACATTTTTTAATTCCTCATTATTCTAATAATCATCGGGCGAAGCTCCTTCACCCCTCGGCTCTTTCTGTCATCGTCGTCCTTTTCTTAACGAGCCAGTTTCTGATTAACTTTTCTGTCCTAGTGTCGCCTTCGATTTTAGGTTTTGCTTCTAATGTGACTCCGGAGCAAGTAGTTGAGATGACTAATCAGAAAAGGGCGGAGCAGGGTTTACCACCACTAACAATTAATGGGAAGCTCAATGAAGCTGCCCAGAGGAAGGCCGGCGATATGTTCGCCTTTAACTATTGGGCTCATAATTCTCCTTCTGGTCGGGACCCTTGGTCTTTCTTTCATGAGGTTGATTATCAATATATTTATGCCGGTGAGAATTTGGCCCGTGATTTTATGAATTCGGAAAGTGTCGTCGAGGCCTGGATGAATTCACCGACCCATCGAGAGAATGTTCTAAACGGGAGGTATAAGGAGGTTGGCTTGGCGGTGGTGAATGGGACTTTAAACGGGGTGGAGACAACCTTAGTGGTTCAACTTTTTGGCACGCCGACACCAACACCGGCACCGGTGGCGCAAAAGCCGTCGGTCGCAACGCCGGCCGCCTCGGAATCGGCACCGACGCCTGGGCCGGAGTTAGGCGAAGCCTCAACCATTGAAGAGAAATTCAGCTTGACGCCGGCCGCCTTAGCCCAAGCAGAGGAAGAAGAGAACGGACGACCATTGGCTTCTCCTTTCTCTCTAACAAAGACTTTTGCTGTTTTGCTATTAGGAATTATCTTGGGGGTTTTGATTTTAGACGTCATTCTCGTTTCCCAGAGGAGAATTGTCCGTCTTTCCGGGCGTAATTTAGCTCACCTAATCTTTGTGACGATGCTCTTATTGGCCGTGATTCTCACGACTCAAGGGGCGGTATTATAATTGGAGCGAAGCAACAATTATAAGCGGAGCTTGATTCTCGCTTCGCTCGAATGCGATGTGCGAAGTGCCGCTGTATAATGGAATAAGATGGGGGACCTGAAACACTATTTATTATTAATCGCCATTTTGTCAGTAAGCCTGGGGCTCTTTTGGGTCTTTGATTACAACCGTCAGGCCCAAATAGGCATGACTTTAGTCATGGGGGCCAGTTATGTGCTTTGGGGAATCATCCACCACAGTATCAAAAAAGACCTTCACTGGCGGATTATTTTGGAGTATCTTATTGTGGCGATAGTCGCCAGTGTTTTAGTGATTTTTCTTCTAATCCGGGCCTAGCTGGACTTTTCATTAACTAGTTTTTTCCCAATTTCGATTGCTTTCAGGGCGTGCTCATAGCAGAAAAGGCGACGTTCTGGTATAGGATTCCAGCCACGACCGTCACTGTTTTCAGCTAAAAGTAGATGATGCCAGCCTTTTTGGGCTTTTTTTGAATCACCAGCTTGAATTAAATAAGAGCGAGCTTCGTCACAAAGGCGATTAAGTTTTTTGTCATCTGGATCCTGTTCCCAAACTTTCAACGACCTGTCTGGTGCCCAACTACCTGTTCTTAAATAAACTTTTTTCTTAGGTGGATTTTCTCTAAGGTAATCAGTGGGTGTTGTGAGATTGATATCTTCTTCACTAGTTGCCCAGCTAACAAAATCTAAAAATTTTTCTACTGGAATAGAGGCGGGTATATTTCCTCTGAAACCGATGATTTCAAAATCACTGCCAAAGGGAATGACTAATCCCTTAACTTTTTCTGATTCAGCCATTTTTTTAAGTCTTTTTTGAAATTGGGTTGGACCAAAGAGCCATCGGAAAGCTTTAGGTGCGGCAAGACTGGCACCAAAATAGAGAGGTGTCCAAACTTGTTTCATTAAAACGGCTGAAATTTCTGCTCCAGCTCCTTGAATAATGACTGGTTCAAAATCAGGGTCGCTGATATCATGGCGAAATTTTAAAGCTAAGGTTGGTAAACTAGCAATTTGTTTGAAAATAGAAGTAGTAAAAAAATGCATCCCTCTTTCAGTAAAACCAATCGGTCTTCTTTCAATAGAAACCGATTCTCCGGCAGCGGTTTGGGATAAAACTAAGTGATCATAATCGATCATGGTCCAAGAAAAGCCAAATTTTTTCAAAATCGGAGCCAGATCTGGACTCCAAGCAGCTTCAGGAAGAAAGAATCCTTGAGGATTTTTTACTCCCAAAAGGCGATCTAAAAGATCAAGGTGTCTTTTAATATGGAGATTAGTGTCGATTTCTTGGATGAGGGGGAGAATCGGTTGGGAGTAGGCAAAGCCTAAAAGTTCGAACTGTTCGTTTTCAATTCCCCTTTTAATCAATTCAATTATTTCAGGGTACTTTTCTTCCAGGATTTCAAGAGTAACGCCAGTAAAGTTGAGGGCTATTCTGGCTTTAGGAATTTCCAAAAGACCTTTTAAAGTTGGAAGATAGCTTTCTTTGACCACCCTAGGAATCTGGGCAATAGGAATCTCCGCGTATTGGAGATTAGCATGAAGAACCAAAGATATATTCAACATATCTAGTTTATTTTAGCAGGTAGATAGGAGAATTCCAAAAAAGTTAATCTCCCTTAATCACCGCCAGGGGGCGGAGACGACAGACTTTTTTACTCAAACCGGCCTCCACTAAGGTTTCGACGACCAAATCAATGTCTTTATAGGCTTGAGGGGCCTCGTCGGCAATGACGCGGAAGGGTTTGTTGTAGATGATTTCGCCCATTTTTTTCTCAAAATCTTCTTGACTAACCGTTCTTTTGGCTTCTCGACGGCTCATTGTTCGACCAGCACCGTGATTAATGGAATAGTAGGTTTCTTTAGCGGCCGGTAGACCAACCATCACATAAGAAGAAGTGCCCATGCTGCCGGGAACGATGGCCGGATGGCCGGTATCGAGATAATGCTTGGGATTTTGTTCGTGACCGGCTGGTAGGGCCCTGGTGGCACCCTTACGGTGAATTAGGGCCTTTTTACCTCGGTGTTTCTCCCATTTAGCAATATTATGGGCAACATCGTAAAGAAGCGCCAGCTTGGCCTCTTTGGTTTTAAAAAAGCGAGAAAAGACGTCACGGACAAAATGAGTCATTAGTTGCCGGTTAGCAAAGGCAAAATTAACACTCCCGGCCATGGCGGAAAGATAAGCCGCGCCGGCAGGGGAATCAGCGGGAAGAGCCGCCAGATTTTGTACTGGTGCTTTAATACCATATTTTGCTTCTTCCTTAAAGAAACGATTAGTGTAGTCGATGCAGGTTTGGTGGCCCAAGGCCCGAGAGCCGGAATGGATCATGACGCAGACTTGTTTCTCAAAGAGTCCCCATTTTCGGGTTAGTTCTTGGTCAAAGATTTCTTCTAAGACTTGGATTTCAATAAAGTGATTACCAGAACCGAGAGTGCCCAATTCTTTTTCGGCCCGGCGGATGGCTCTTTCAGAAAGATTTTCGGGATCAGCCCCGGCAAGCTTGCCATATTCTTCGATCGATTCAGCATCTTCCCTTTCGCCATAACCCTTTTTAAGGAGAGCTTGGGCACCGTGATGGATGATATCCCGGAAGGGCAAGTTGGGGATTGTTTCTCGCCGTTTTTGGCCTAAACCCACCGGAATTTCTCTTTGGATTCTGTTCATAAGGAGCCTTAAAGTTTCTTGAGAGAAGACCCGAGGTTCATACTTAAGTTGGCTACAGAGGAGGCGGACGCCACAGTTGATGTCCATCCCGACAGCTCCCGATGAAACGAGACCTTTAGTGGCCATGACCCCACCGATAGGTAAACCAAAGCCTTCATGGATATCGGGCATCGCCACTACGGGCGAGATAAGCTGGGGTAAAGAGGCGGATTGGACAAGTTGTTCTAAAGAAAGATCCTGCCTAACTTTTTCCAAAAGTTCTTCCTTAATGTAGATAATAGCCTCGGCCTTCATTTCCGGCCGTCTTTCAATTTGCCAACGGTTGGTGCCAATATTTTTGAGTTTAATTTCCATGAGACTTTTGGAAACACATTTCTCAAAGACGCGAGCTATAGTTAAAGGCAAATCGCAGCTCGGCCCTGCTCGCTTAGTGACCGCCGGCAATATTGTTTTGCCTTAATTCATTGGTTTGCTTAGCCGTCGGTCAATACTTTTCGAAATGGTTTCCTTCTGTCTTTAATTATACTCCGAAAGTTTGTGGCAGGGAAAGGTTTGTGATAAAATAAGAACCTGAGCTTCGCTCAGAACCTTGTTTCTCGCAAGCTCGAAATAAGACATATGAAGGCAGGCAATTTTTTTATTAGTCCTAGTAAAGGGAAAATGACTATCGATCGGATGGTTGATGATTTAGTCGCCTTTATGGACGAAGAGCCGGATTGTTTCTATCGCCTCGTGATTGGCAGCGATTCTAAGAGTCACCGGTTAAATGGCCAACAAGAGATTGACTTCGTTACCGCCGTCGTCATTCATCGAAAAGGCAAAGGGGGGCGATATTTCTGGCAAAAAAGGAAGATAGGAAATCTGACAACTTTACGAGATAAAATCTATACTGAGACACTGCTCTCGATTAAGTTGGCGGAAAAGCTAGTGCCTCAATTCACCCAAAGATTAAATGGCGAGAGGTATCGCCTTGAGATCCACATCGACGTTGGTGACGTCGGTTCCACCCGGGAAATGATTAAAGAAGTGGTGGGGATGGTTAACGGCAACGGTTTTACCGCCAAAACTAAACCTGAATCTTACGGTGCTTTTGTTGTTGCCGATAAACACACCTAAAAATTCCTTGTCCCAGAATAATCTTTATTAAGATATTTGATTCATTAGTAGTCTTTACTGCCCTCTAGGGGGTAGTTTTTATTTCAAAGAAACAAACTGGTTGAGCCCGAAGGGCGAGGATACCGAGGGCTCTTCGCTCTCGGTAGTTTATTTCAAATGGTCGAGGACTTAAGAGGAAGAGACTTACTTTCAAAAGAAGCACTCCAAGGTTCGGAGATCTTGCTTATTGGCAGCGAAGGCTATATTGGCACGGCCATTAAGGCAGCCCTCGCTGGGCACTCCATTTACTCCCCCTCAATGTCTACGTTAGACATCACCAGGCCGAGCCTTATTGATGAAGCTATTGGTTCTTTAGGTGGTGATTTGGTGGTGATGGCGGTAGGGTTCACTAATGTATCGGGAATTGAGGAAAACGACGCTCTTTACCAGAAGGCAATTGAAGTTAATTTTTTAGGCATAAAGAATGTCGCCGAAGCCTGTTTTCGTGAGGGAAAAAGGATGATTTACATTGGTGGTTCGGGTTACGAGAGGGCGGGGAGTTTAGATTATCCTGGGCCCCATCTTGAGGGTGATCCCTTTGCTGATGAGGTGGAGGAGATGGAGTTGCTGGGAAGGTATGCTGAAACTAAACGCTTTGGCAGCCGAGCCGTAATGGAGGCTTTCAAGGGTGATCCTTCAAGATTGGCAGTGCTCTACTTTGATTATCCCTGTGGGGTCGTCGAGGGAGTGGGCATAGATTACCAACGGCCATATTATTTACAAACGCTGCTGATAAATTATGAACGGGGAATTCCACCTTTTGGTGGTCAGGGGCTAACAATAACCTTGGTGGAGGATATTGCTAAAGTAGTCCGCCTTATTGCGAGAGAGAAACTGTTTGGGGTTTTTAATGTTGCCGCTAAGGGAAGGACGACTCCCTATTTACTGACAGAGCATATGATCCGAGAACTTGAAGGTGATGAAGTGGCGCGCCAGATTAAAATTGGCTCGATTCTCAAGTACCAAGCGACGCTTAGACAGAAGGGAAGGGAATCCGTCTACCCTGTTAGCGGAGGTCTTGATTCTCGTTATACTGAAGAGAGATTAGCCGCAGTAGAACCAGATTTCGCTTTTCTCGATTGGAAAAAGGCAGTGGGTCGTTTAATGGAAGGCCCGGGTGGCTTAAGAGAGTTTTGGCAATTTCTTCACACACCTGAAGGTAGAATGAGGTATAAGTTACCTAGTTTAGAGGCTTAACTTTGTGATTCTCGTAATAAATCCGGCCTTCTTTTCTTGGTTCGCTCCAGAGACTTCTTTTCTCGCCATTCAGTAATTTTTTGGTGATTGCCAGAGAGGAGGACTGCTGGTACTTTCCAGTCCCTGAAATCAGCCGGCCGAGTGTATTGGGGGTATTCGAGGAGTTGGCCTGATGGCTGAGAGAACGACTCTTGTCTGGTTGCTTCTTCCTTTTCGAGAACACCCGGAATGAGGCGGACAATAGCCTCGGCGACGACCATAGTTGGCAGCTCGCCACCCGTAAGGATATAGTCGCCAATGGAGATTTCTTCGTCGGCAAGGCCTCGGATTCTTTCGTCAACACCCTCATAATGGCCGCAGATGAGAATAAGATGACTTTCCTTGGTTAGCTGGCGCGCCATTTTTTGATTGAAAACCTTACCTTGGGGAGTCATAAGAATTACTTTGGAGTTTTTTTGACGGAGCTTTTCGAGAGCGCGAAAAACCGGTTCAATCATCATCACCATCCCCGTGCCGCCACCAAAAGGCCGGTCGTCAACGGTTTTACGAGAACCCAGACCCCATTTTCTTAAATCATGGATCTTGATTTCTACGAGACCTTTGTTTTGGGCCCGCTTAATAATTGACTCGTCGAAGGGACCCTTAAACATTTTTGGGAAGAGAGTAAGAATATCGATTTTCATAAAGATACTTGTATTTTCGATAAGAAAACAAACTTTTCGAGCCCAAAGGGCGAGAATAACAAGAGTCTTTAGACCTTGTTGGTTTATTTTACCAAAATTTTCTGTTAGAGTAAAAACAATGATAGTTGTTAATATCATTGCTACTTACAACGAGAAAGAGAATATCCGTCAGATGCTGGAGACTTTAGTAGAGATTGCCAAAAAGAATCCCCGGTATCAGTTTGCCCATCTTGTGGTCGATGCTTCTACTGACGGCACACAGGAATTAGTCAAGAAATTTATGGCAAAGGAAGAAAGCGTTTTTCTTTTATCAGGGCCTAAGAGAGGGTTAGGTTATGATTTAATCCGTGGCTATAAATACGCCATGAAGGAGCTGAAAGCCGACGTAGTCATTCCTAATGATGCCGATTTCCAGTGGGATCCGGAATATATTCCTCAGCTTTTGAAGAGAATTGATGAAGGATACGACGTGGTGGTGGCTTCAAGGCATATCAAAGGCGGGAAAGTGGGGGAAGATTGGGGTTGGTTTCGGAAGCTAAATCACTGGTTTGCCAATGATTTCTTTGCCGGAAGTGTCGCCGGGGTGAAAGAGGTAAAAGACCATACGGGGAATTTCAAGGCTATCAGGGTCAAAGGCCATTTAGACCAGGTAGCACTCGATAAACTGAACGTTAAGGGATTCGTTATTCAGAATGAAATTCTTTATCAGCTTTCTAAGACCGGAGCAAGGTTTGCTGAAGTCCCGGTTAAGTTCAAGGAGAGAAAGAAGGGAGCCTCTAAGGTTGGTTTTAATAAGCAATATATTAAAGACATCCTCGAGTGGATTAAATCTTGTCTTCTAATTCGCCTGGAGCGTTCTCAGCAATTTCTTAAATTTGCCGTTGTTGGCTTCATTGGTTATTTAGTTAATGCCATTGGCCTAGAGATATTTTACCGATTAGGAATGTCACCAGGACCCGCGACCGCGGTGGCAACCGAATTGGCGATTATTAACAACTTTATCCTTAATAATATCTGGACTTTCGCCGAGAAAAAGATTGTGTCCTGGCGGCAGTTACCTTATAAATTTCTCCAGTTTAATTTCACCTCCGCTGGTGCTTTGATAATTCAAACGGTGGTTGTTTGGCTTGGGACTTTTCTCTTTGGTGACCAATGGCGCCAGCTCTTATTAATCTTTGCCATTGGGTTTTTGGTTCTTCCTTACAATTTCTTTATGTACACGACCATTATTTGGAAGACCCGGAAATCAAAACTCTTCGGTTGGCTTCAAAAGAGATTAGGATGAAGAAAAATAAGCATATTTGGATACCTGTCCTTAAGCGAAGAGGAGCTTCAGTCTTACTTCAAACTTACATTAATCTTGGAGAGTCCTATAAATATTTCAAAAAATCACTGGGGATAAAATTTGGAATTAGAAATCATATCTATCTGGACGGAGAAATTTATCTCGAGCTGAATGAATTGAACACTTTAGACGCAATAATAAAGAAGAAGATGAAGAACCCCGACTTTCTACTTCTTATGATTAAAAGATGCTATTTCCAATCTAGGAATCTTCTTAAAATTGCTCAAAAAACCGCAAAGATTAAAAATGTAAAGGAAAAAACTAATAAGGACCTGGAGAAATTGTTTTTAGATTACTCTGAGGAAGTTTTAAAGACAACCCCTTTTATGAACTTTATTGTGGTAATCGCGGAGATTCTGCAGGGAGAAATTTCTTCAAGGATTAAGAAGATTCTTGAACGGCGAGGGGAAGAAGAGAAACTAGATGAATACTTAAAAACGCTTATTTTTCCTCCTGAAGAAAATTATCCCGCCAGGGCAGTAAGAGAACTTGTGGAAACAGCAGCCCTTATACAAAAAGATAAGGATCTTAAGAGGCTTTTTAAAAGACCTCCTAGGGAAATTTTAAGGAAATTTAAAAATAAACATTTAGGTTTATCTAAAAGATTGGTCGAGTATGTAGGGGAATTTGGGTTTTTAACCATGGAATATTATGTTGGTCCCCCCATGACAATAGAAGAGGTGATAGCGCAGCTGAAAGATTTACTAAAAGAAGATTGTGCTTTAAAATTTAAGGCCATAAAAAAGGAAAGAAGAGAAACAGAAAAAAAATATGAATCGGCAAAAAGGAAATTAAAACTTTCAAAGGAAAATTTGAAATTAATAAAAACCGCTCGAGAAGTCCTCTCTCTTCGTCAGTATCGAGCCGATGCTCTCTTTATTGCTGGATATCGCGTTCGAAACTTACTTTTAGAGATTGCCGGGAGACTTGATACGGACTACGACCACCTTTTATTCCTTACCTACAAAGAAATCAGGGAGTCGCTTAAAAAAGGAAAAATCCCCAGAGGGATCAATCTGAAAGAAAGGAAAAAGGGATTTGCTGTCTTTTTAGTTGATGGTAAATTTAAGCTTGTAACTGGAAGACAGCTGGCTGAAGAAAGAGATAAAAGAAAGGCTAAGATTACCCCAGCGGTGGAGTTGAAAGGGACAATTGCTTTTATAGGTAAGCATATAGGAAAAGCGAGAATAGTTGAGACAATTGAAGATATTGAAAAAGTTAAAGATAAAGACGTCCTCGTAGCGCCAATGACCAACCCATATTATGTACCAGCGATGATTAAGGCGGGAGCGATTGTAACCGATGAAGGAGGAATTTTATGTCATGCTGCAATTGTCAGTAGAGAATTAGGCGTTCCATGTATAATTGCCACCAAACATGCCACCAAAGTTTTTAAAGACGGCGATTTAATTGAGGTTGATGCGGAAAAAGGAGTGGTAAGGAAGTTAAAGAAATAAGTGGGGATAAAATCAAAACTCTTCGGTTGGCTTCAAAAGAGGACGGGCTAGGCACTCTTACTCCTGTCTGATATGTTATACTTTTAGGTGCGATGACAGTTAAAGAACTCTCTGTTTTTTTCCCTGCTTATAACGAAGAAGAAAATATCGAGCACACCGTCACCAAAGCAATTGAGGTTTTAGAAAAAGTGGCTAAGAAGTGGGAGATAATCGTCGTTAATGATGGCTCGACTGATAAAACAAAGGAGATCGTTGAGAAGTTAATCGAGAAAGAGCCTCGGATTAAGATGATTACCCATACTCCCAATCGCGGCTATGGGGCCGCCTTTAAGTCTGGTCTTTATAATGCGCAATATAAGTTGATTGCCTTTACCGACGCTGACGGCCAGTTTGATTTTACCGAAATCGAAAAATTCTTAGAGGAGATTAAAGAAGTAGACATTGTGGCTGGCTATCGGATTAAAAGACAAGATTCCTTATTACGAG
>Ga0315285_10002633_pt1 | contig 18699 bp, 17 predicted proteins | sample YL17G09_36_MG_FD_203698 | JGI IMG/M metagenome (GOLD analysis project Ga0315285, IMG submission 203698) | Sediment microbial communities from Yellowstone Lake, YNP, Wyoming, USA - YL17G09_36 | ecosystem: Environmental > Aquatic > Freshwater > Lake > Sediment | place: USA: Wyoming | collected...
GGAGAAAGATGACCTTCTCCTCTATGATGAGCCACAGACTCTCGGCTCCGACGCGCCTGGTGAAGCGGCTGAGCACCGACCTAGGGTAGCCCTTCTCCTCATCCGTGATGAGGCAGAGCCGTCTGATGCGGGTGTCGATGTCGAGGATCCTGGTCAGCTCCCTGAGGCTCCTTATCGCCTTCATCCTCATCACGATGAAGGCCCTGAGGATGCCGATGGGGTTCCTCGGCGGCCTGCCTGGTCCTGAGGTGTGGTAGCATCCGATGAGCTGCTGCTCAGCAATGCTTAAGTCGATGTTTCTGAATAGGGTTTCAAGGGTCTCGTGTTCATCTTGTCCTAAGTGAACTCACCTCCTGTGGTGGGACAGACCAATGGGGGACGAGACCCTACTTGTTTAGATAAGCTTATTCTAATAGTAGGAATTTAGGGACAAGCCAGCTGGCTTGTCCCGTTATTGGTGTAAAATGGTTTTAAATACTCTTTTGCCCTACAAGTCAACAAATGGACCCCATCTACGAGAAGATCATGAACCTCCTGAGGGACGGCAAACCCAAGGAATTCGAGCAACTGCTCAGTAAATTAGGGCATTCACATAACACGTTGAGGCTCCACCTCGACTCACTGGCTGAGTGAGGCACGATCGTGAAGGATAAGCGACCCGCGGATGGGCGTGGGAGGCCCAGATTAACGTACTCTGCGTCTCCCGGTTCCGTTGGAGTTACTGTGACTCGCCTGAACCAGTCGACTGGTGTGGTGTCGCTGAGTTTCAGTAGGCTGAGCCAGATCTGCAGGTTCTAGAAGGGTGGGTTCTGTAAGAAGTTGAGGGGCTCGTGTTATGCCCGGGATTGCCCCCAAATCCGGTGAGGGGAATTAATACCATTTTTAACCATTTTAGGGACAAGCCAGCGCGCGACTCACGCCCTCCCCAAGGTGAGGGAGGCCGTGAGTCAACGCACAATTCCCTTGGAGCACGCCAAGGCCCTTCTCAGGCTGTATCTGGAGCAACAGCTGGAACTGATGGTGGAGATTGTGGAGGAGGGGCTGACGCTGAAGGAGACGAGGGATCGAATAAGGGATCATCTAAGTATAGAGATGAAGTGGCGTCTCGTGCCCATAAGAATCGATTCCAGTGTATACGATCAGCTTGTTACAATCGCTCCCGACGGTAACGTAGCTAAGTTACTGAAGCAGACTGTAGAGAAGCTACTAGTTTAGTAAAAGTTGTGCACGCGGACATGCAATAAATATATCCGATGAACAACTGTAGATATTCGAATGCTTATGACCGAGAGCAGAAAGTGGTCGATAGAGGGGCAGATACACTATCCCCTGATCAATGAGGTCACCGTCTCGCCGGATGGCGGTAGGGTCGTCTTCACAGTGAGGGAACCCTTACTAACGGAGGAGAAGAGCCAGTTCATCCATCACCTGTACCTGACGGACTTCGAATCGGGGGAGAATCGCCAACTCACCTTCGGTGAGGGAAACGAGACCCAGCCCCGGTGGTCGCCCTGCGGTGGCTATATCGCGTTCGTCTCGACGAGGAAGGAGAAGTCCAACCTCTACGCGATGAGGGCGGACGGCGGGGAGGCCTGGGCCCTGACGGACGACGAGAAGTACAGGATAACCTCCATAGAGTGGGCGCCCGACGGCGGGTCCATCGCGTTCCTGATGCCAGAGCCCCCGACCGAGGAGAAGGAGAAGAAGACCAAAGCCAAGGACGACGCTTACCTTTGGCACGAGGAGTACGACTACCAGCACCTCTACAGGATACCCTTCAGCGTCGGGCCCAGGGAACTCCCGGAAGCCAAGCAGATCACGAAAGGGGAGTTCCAGGTCGTGGGCTTCGACTGGCTCCCTAACGGCGAATACATCGCCCTGAGGCACCATCCTAGCCCACTGGCCGAGGAGTGGCCACGCTCGCGGCTGGCCCTTGTCCCCTCGAACCCCGAGGAATCCGTCGAGGCCGATAGGCTCAGGGACCTGGGGCTCCTAGCCAGCTGGGCCTTGGGCATCAAGGCCTCTCCAGATGGCAAATGGGTCGCCTGCATCACCGGGGACCAGCCTGTCGCCTGGGCCTTATCCAGCAGGATCATCCTCTACCCGACCGACGGCGGAGATAACAGACCCCTATTCAGGACGCCGGACAGCCAGAGCTACCTACTGGGCTGGTCCCCAGACAGCGAGCGCGTCTACTGCTACGAGTCGGAGAGAGTCACATCGCAGCTCTGGGAGCTCCCGGCCTCGGGCGGCGAGGGAAGGAAGATCACCAGCTCCTTATTCATGAGGAAAGCTTACGATGTCGGGGCCTCGGGGCTGATAGCGTATGCCGCTGAGGACTTCGACATGATAAACTCGGTGTTTATTCTGAACCCCGAGAACGGTTCCGAGAGGATGGTGACGCAACCAGATCTTCCTGAGGCGTGGCCAGATGCTGAGGTCCCGAGGGCTGAGATCATCACGTGGGAGTCGGGTGACGATCTGAGGATTGAGGGCATCGTCTACTACCCGCTGGGATATAAGGAGGGGAAGAGGTACCCGCTCATAGTCGAAGTGCATGGAGGACCCCCCGGTGTCTACGGGCGCACCTACACAGCGGATCCCATGAGGTACGGGAACACCGCGGAGCTCTGCCAGAGGGGCTTCGCGATGCTTAGGGCCAACCCTCGGGGCAGTAGCGGCTACGGGAAGGAGTTCCGGTTCGCCAACTATGACGACTGGGGCGGCGGTGACTACGAGGACATCATGGCAGGCGTCGACCATCTCATCGAGGAGGGCTTGGTAGACCCCGAGAGGATGGGCATCCTGGGCTGGAGCTATGGGGGCTTCATGACGAGCTGGGTTATCACCCAGACGGACAGGTTCAGGGCGGCCTGCGTCGGCGCTGGGGTCACCAACCTGATGAGCTTCAACGGCACCTCCGACGTACCCTCCTGGATCTCGGACTGCTTCCATGGAGAGTTCTGGGATGATCTCGAGCCCTACAGGAACCACTCGGCAATGTTCCAGGTAGGGGGCGCAAAGACCCCCACCCTAATCCAGCACGGCGAGAAGGACATCAGGGTCCCAGTCAGCCAAGGGCAGGAGCTGTTCAACGCCCTCAGGAAGCAGGGGGTGCCCACGCAGATGGTGATATACCCGAGGCAGCCTCACGGCATAGGTGAGCCCAGGCTGCTCGTGGACTGCTCGAAACGGGTCGTCCAGTGGTTCGAGCGCTGGATACTTAACAAAGACACTACTTGATCTCGCGCACCTATGTTAAGACGCTTTAAATCTCTTTCCTCTTCCTCCCCTCAAATCACCCCAGCGTAGATTGACACGCACCTATACGCCCATCCGCAGGAGGGCAAGATGACTCCGCCTCCAGGCTCCCTCAATCAGGCCGACGCCCACGCCCAGGGCGGGGCAGCGCGCACACGAGGAGACAGCTACGCCTGCGCGCGCTGCCTTGTCCCTAAATTCAGAATAAGTTTATCTTGATAGTTGGGGTCTCGTCCCCCAATGATCTGTCCAACCATAGGAGGTGAGTTCACGTAGGAAAAAATGAACACGAGACCCTAGAGACACTCTTCAGAAACGTCGACTTAAGCATTGCTGAGCGGCAGCTCATCGGATGCTACCACACCACGGGCCCAGGCAGCCCCCCCCGGAACCCGCTCGGCATACTCAGGGCCCTGATCATCATGCGAATGAAAGGAACTCGGAGCTTGAGGGAGCTCACAAGGATCCTAGACGTCGACAGGCGAAGCAGGAGGCTCTGCCTGATCAAGCCAAGCGAGAGAGGCTACACCCGATCAGTAATCAGCCGCTTCACCAGACGAGTCGGAGCAGAGAGGATCCAGCTCATCATCGAGGAGAAGGTGATCTGGCTCCTGAGAAGAGCCGGAGTCGAGGAGGTGGACGCAGCCCTAGACCCCAGCTTCATCAAGGCCTGGAGCATCAGGCACCCGGACGACAGCAGAATCGGCTTCTCCGACTCGGATGCGAAGGTTGGGAGTAATGGCAGAGGGTATGACATCGGCTACAAGCTCCACCTGTCGGTGGACCCGAGGCGGATCCTCCCGCTAGCGGTCCTGGTCGCTCCGGCGAACGACAACGAGAAGAAGCACGCGCCATCCCTCGTCGAGAGGACCCGGATGGTTCTGGTGAGGGCGGGTGCGAGGCTGAGGAGGCTGATCGGTGACAGCCAGTTCAGCAGCAGGAAGGTGAGGGCCCTCGTTGAGGACTCGGTGATACCCTACACATCTAATCAGAGGGGCGAAGGCATCCTCAGGGTTGACCGGAGGTTCCGGACTCACGGCCCGCGCGCGCGGCCACCGTTGCAGCGGCGAGGAAGCTCCTCGCATACTGCTACTCGGTGCGCGCGCGATGGTGAATCGACGCCCCTATTACGATCAGGCATAAGGGACTCCTCGTACTGCGCTGTCCCACCGGTAGACGTTAGCGCGATTGAGGGAGCCTGGATGCGAAGCCATATTGCCCCACGTGGGCGAATAGGCGCACGCCCTTCAACTGAAGGGAAAAGAGTGAAATATCAGCTTCATATAGGCGCGATATTTCAGCAATAACGCAAAAAATTTTAAATTTGGCGCGCGCGTTTTATCTAATCCAGTGATTATTTATGAACCTAGAGAACCGTGAAATAGTTCTTCCGAAGAAACCCATTCCCGAGATCCCTGTCTCTGATCCCCAGATCTCGCCTGACGGCCGGAACATCCTATTTACCTATACAACAGTGAACGAGAAGGATGATAAATATGATAGTCACATCTGGGTCGTACCAACAAGAGGAGGAGAACCGAGGCAGTTCACATACGGCGATGGAAGCGATTCAAACCCGAGATGGTCTCCAGACGGCGAGAAAGTCATCTTCCTGTCAAGCCGTGTGAAGTCCGCGGAAAAAGAGGATAAACAGCAGATCTGGATCATGCCCTCCTATGGGGGAGAGGCAAGGCAGCTCACCTCGGTGAAGAAAGGCGTTGTGGGCGCACGCCCGCGCTTCCGCGAACCCTGGATATTTTTGTGGTCCCCCGATGGAAAGAAGATTCTCTTCTCATCTAAGACCTTGACCAAGGTTGAAGGGAATGAAGCTGAGAAGAGCGATGTGCTGGTCATCGACAAGCTCGATTACAAGCTCGACAGAATGGGTTATTTCCCTGACACTAGGCTGCACATATACACAGTTGACATAGAGGATGGGGAGGTCTCCCAGCTGACGAAAGGCGAGTTCGACGTAGCCGCGGCCGGCTGGTCTCCCGACGGAGAGAAGATAGCTTTTGTCGCCAACATGTCGGATGAGACCGACTACACGATGTTCAAGGACATCTGGGTCGTCTCCTCGGATGGGGGTGAGCCCAAGAAGGTTGTGACAAGCAATAGTCGGATAAACTCGGTGTCATGGTCCCCGGACGGGAAATACCTGGCATTCGCCTCCATGGGGCCTTTCGAGAAAGAGCTGAAGTTCAGGTACGGGAACATCTGGATCGCACCATTGGAGGGAGGTCCGGCCACAAACCTGACCGAGGACTTTGACAGGGATGCGGGGGTGTGGTTCCAAAAACTTGTCTGGAGCCCCGATTCGAAGGCCATATACTTCGTCGCCCCGGAGAGAGGAACCAGGCACATCCACAAGATTGACATCGAAACCCGAATGGTCGAAAGGATAACTGATGGAAAGATGATGATCGCTACCATCGCCCTCGCCGGGAACGGCTCTCTGTTCGCATTCGACGCCTCCGAGGCGACTAGACTCTCCGAGGTGTGGGTGCTCGATGGCGGGGAAACAAGGCGTCTGACGGGGCTGACCGACAGCCTCACCGAGGACCTGACCCTTGTGGAGCCTGAGGTCTTCAGTTTCGAGGCGAGCGATGGGGCCGAGGTAGAGGGCTGGATCATGAGACCCGTAGGCTGCAGGGATGGAGAGAGATACCCCGCCATACTCGAAATACACGGTGGGCCTTGGAGTAACTTCGGCTACACCTTCGATCTTGGATGCCAGGTCCTGGCCAACAATAGTTACGCCGTTATCTTCGTGAACCACAGGGCAAGCACAGGCTACGGGGAGGATTTCTCTGACATCACCGGTCGCTGGGGGGACAGGGAGTACAATGACCTCATGGAGGCCGTCGACTTCGTGGTCAAGACATACCCATTCGTTGACAGTGAGCGGCTTGGCGTGACGGGATGCTCAGCGGGTGGCTATCTCACCAACTGGATCGTGACCCAGACAGATCGGTTCAAGGCGGGGGTGACGGTGGCCTCGATCAGCAACTGGTACAGCTTCTACGGCTGCAGTGACCTAGGCCCAGTCCACATCCTCCCCCTCTGGGAGATCGGGTTGGGGAAGGATCCCTGGGAAGACGAGGATCAGTGGTTCGAGAGGTCTCCCATAAGGCATGTCAAGAACGTGAAGACCCCCCTCCAGATCATCCACGGTGAGAACGATCTCAGGTGCCCCATGGAGCAGGCCGAGCAGTTCTTCATCGCCCTGAAGAAGCTGAGGGTGCCCGTGGAGTTCATCAGGTTCCCAGGCGAATCCCACGCCGAGATCACTGGGTTCAAGAAGCCGAGCCACACCACCGAGGCCTTCAAGCACATGCTGAGATGGTTCAACAAGTATCTGAAATGAAATTTTTTCCAATATATCTCTTATCTTTGCACGTGCCTCATCAGTTATGATGCCACCAGGTCTCCTAGGCCTGCCAACTCTGATACCACGGAGGTTCAATGCTTCTTTGATAACTTCAAACGTCGTACGGCCAGGGGCTGATGCGTGATTATAAAGGGGGGGGAGGGCACGTGCGCCAAGAGGGTTTAAAGGAAATCTCTTCGTCCGCCATCAACTAGAAGGGTTTTTCCGGTAATGAATCTCGATTTATCGCTTGCGAAGAACAGCACCGCATCGGCAATGTCTTCGGGGGTGCCAGTTATCCCCAGGGACGCCAGACTACTCATATACTCTAGTTTCTTCCTGTACTCCTCTTCGCTCCTGCCTCCCCTGAGCATATCGGTGTCAATTGATCCAGGTGCGATGCAGTTGGCGTAAATATTATGTTTTCCAAGTTCAAAGGCTGTACTTTTAGTAAGTTGTATTACACCTGCTTTTGAGACAGCGTAGCTAGTATCGCCGGGCATAGCTATACCAAACCCCGAGTTTGAAGAGATGTTCACTATCTTCCCATAACCCCTTTCTACCATGTACCTTGCGGCTATCTGAGTACAAAGGAAGACGCCCCTGAGGTTAACCTCCATATTTTTATTCCAAATCTCATCAGTGGTCTCAAGCAATGACGCTACAAATCCTACTCCCGCATTGTTAACGAGAATATCGACCTTGTTGAATGCCTTTACTGTGGCTGTAAACATGTTCTCCACCTCCTCCCTTTTCGAGACGTCGCATTTAACGGCTATAGCCTTTCCACCCATCTGCCTAATGGAGTTAACGACCTCATCCGCCTCGTCTCGGCTCTTACGATAATTAATAGTTACTGCACAGCCGCATCTCGCGAGAGCTAACGCAACAGCCCTCCCAATCCCACGAGAAGACCCAGTTACAACCGCCACCTTATCCTTGAAATCAAACACACCAAATCACCTTTCCTAAAAAAATAAATGGTTATTAAATATATGAGGATTTGGATTAACCTCTGATTTTACTCCCCCTCGGTTAAGCTTAAAGATCAGGACCGATAGAGACACCCCATGGACTCCTTCACCTCGTACATCCTCCGCCAAGCCTACGAAAAAGTAAACAGAAAAGGCGACAGACTCGCCAAGATCAAACAAGCCGTCGACTGGGAGGCCTTCAGACCCATAATCAAGGCCATGTACCGAAACGACACACCACAGGGTGGACGCCCGAACACCGACGAGGTCCTCATGGTGAAGCTCCTCGTACTCCAGCAGTGGTACGGGCTCAGCGACCCTGAGCTGGAGAAGCAGGCGTTGAACCGCCTCGACTTCCAGCACTTCCTAGGCTGGCCCGAACAGCCGCCCGACTACTCGACGGTATGGCAGTACAGGGAACGCCTCGCCTCGACGGGGACAGATAGCCTCATCTGGGCGGAGCTGCAGCGGCAGCTCGACGAGAAGGGTCTCCGGGTCCGCAAGGGCGTCGCCCAGGACGCCAGCTTCATCGAGGCGGACCCGGGTCCGTCGGGGAAGCCGCGTGGGGATGGGCGGTGACCAAGAGGAGCCGGGACGGTGACTGGGCGAAGAGGCTTAAGGAGTCGTTTTTCGGCTTCAAGCTTCACGTTAAGACAGACCTCGACCTGGGCCTCATTCGGGCGGTGGAGGCGTCGTCGGCGTCGGTGCACGACAGCAGGGTGGGCCTGTCGGAGCCTGGTGAGGTGGTGTACCGGGATAAGGGCTACTTCGGCGTGGAGCCGCGTGGCTGGGACGCGACGATGAAGAGGGGCGTCCGTGGTCACCCGCTGGGTGATGCTGACCGGTTAAGGAACCGGCGGATCGGGTTGAAGCGGAGACCCGTGGAGCGGGTGTTTGCTGTCATTAAGCGCGTGTTTCATGGCGGGCGGGTGCTGGTTACGTCGCTGCCCCGGGTTCGGGTGAAGCTGGTTTTCAGCTGTTTCTGTTTTAACCTGCTGCAGCTGTGTTCGCTGGGCGTCGGTTCGTAGATGGCATGTTTGATTTCCCCTTCCTACGAAGAAGAAGACAGACCATACCATACGGAGGAGGAAGAGGAGTTGAAGTACGTTGGACTGGACGTGCACAAACGCGTCATCCAGGGAACCGTGATGGACGAGGATGGAGCCGTCCTCAAGAGGGACCGCTTCACCAACAGCCCGGGCGCCCTCAGATCCTTCATGGAGGACATCGGGGAGGCCAGGGTCGTGATGGAATCCGGCTACTGCTGGCAGCAACCATACCAGACACTCGAGGAGGAGGGATACGACGTCAGACTCGCCCACCCGCTCAAGGTGAAGGCGATAGCGGAGGCGAAGGTCAAGACAGACAAGATAGACTCGGAGACCCTCGCCCACCTCCTAAGGGCGAACCTACTCCCCGAGAGCTACGTGCCGCCCAAGGAGATCCGCGAGCTCAGGGACCTGGTGAAGAGACGTGCCTTCCTCGTGTCTACTCGGACACGGTTCAAGAACCGGATCCACGCCGAGCTCACCAAGCGTGACGTAGATCCGGGGACGCCGCTGTTCACCAAAAAGGGGATGGCTCTGCTGAGGAGCCTAAACATAGACGCGGTCAACCAGATCCTCCCTGTGATCGACTCCCTAGACCGGCAGATAGCCCTCATCTCGGGGGAGCTCAAGAGGGCTGCGGAGCTGGATGAGCGGGCCAGGATCCTCCAGACCATACCCGGCGTCGGATACTACATCGCGCTGCTTCTAGTCGCGGAGATCGGGGACGTGGACCGGTTCCCCGACGCGGAGAAGCTGTGCAGCTACGCGGGGCTTGTGCCGTCGGTCAGGAGGAGCGGCGACACGACGCGGTACGGCGGGATCACGAGGGAGGGGAGCAGGTGGCTCCGTTGGGCTCTGGTTGAGGCGGTTCACGTCCATCTGCGCTACGATACGAGGCTGACCAGGTTCCACAGGAGGCTGGCTAGGAAGAAGTCTCATCAGGTGGCGACTACGGCTACGGCTCGGAAGATGCTGGTGGCTGTCTACTGTATGCTGAAGGCTGGGAGGCCGTTCCAGCCATAGTGGCGACCCCGTGGCTCACGCTGCGGCTTGTCCGCGTCCGTAGATTGGGGCGGCCGAGGCGAAGCACCATAGTGCGGCGGTGGACCGCGAATAGGAGCATGCCCGCTCGGAGAGCCCCATGTGGGTTAGGGGGGAAGGTGATATAAGGTCGACAGTTGAAGGATAGGGTGGAAGGGTAAATCAACATAGGAGCGTGAGCCATGGATCTGTGTGGGGAGGAGGCGGGTCGGGGTCGTTTGGGGTTTTGTTCGGGTGGTTTCGGCGGGTTTTTGGCTGGTTTTTTTCGGTGTTTGGCTGCTGTTTGTGTACCTGGGGTGGGTTTTAGGGGGCGTTGACTGTTTTTTGGTGTCGTTGATGCTTGCTTGATGGTTTATTCGATGAGTGCAGGCTGAAAACGAAGTTAATACGAAACCTCTATATTCAATAACCTTTTTTTTAAAAGGTGATTTGGTGTGTTTGATTTCAAGGATAAGGTGGCGGTTGTAACTGGGTCTTCTCGTGGGATTGGAAGAAGTGTTGCGTTAGCTCTCGCGAGAGGTGGCTGTGCAGTTACTATTGTTTATCGTAATAGCCGAGACAAAGCGGATGAGGTGGTAAAATCCATCAAGGAGATGGGTGGAAAGGCTATAGCTGTTAAATGCGACGTCTCGAAGAGGGAGGAGGTGGAGAACATGTTCAAGACTACAATAAAGGCATTCAACAAGGTCGACATTCTCGTTAACAATGCGGGAGTAGGATTTGTAGCTTCATTGCTCGAGACCACTGATGAAATTTGGAATAGAAATATGGAGGTTAACCTCAGGAGTGTCTTCCTTTGTACTCAGATAGCCGCAAGGTACATGGTGGAAAGGGGTTATGGAAAGATAGTAAACATCTCTTCAAACTCGGGGTTTGGTATAGCCATGCACGGAGATACTAGCTACGCCATCTCAAAGGCAGGTGTTATATGCCTTACTAAAAATTCAGCCTTTGAACTCGGAAGACATAATATTAACGTCAACTGCGTTGCACCTGGAGCAATTGAAACCGATATGCTTAGAGAAGAAGCTCGGAGCGATGAAGAATACGAAAAGCTACTTGAGGGAAGGAGAAACGCGTCGTCTCTGGGGATAACAGGCACTCCCGAAGACATTGCTAATGCGGTGCTGTTCTTCGCAAGCGATAAATCGAGATTCATTACCGGAAAAACCCTTCTAGTTGATGGCGGACGAAGAGATTTCCTTTAAACCCTCTCTTTCGTGCTCCTATGAGAAACGCTTAAGGAGCTAAGGCACAAGAGTGGTATCCGCATCAGTTCCGCAAGCCACTTAACGCTCTATGTCTATAACGAGGAGGGCGTCAAACTAACTTTCCTAAGGGACTACCTAAAACAGAAGGGCGTGGAGCTGATACACGTTAACGACAACGAGATCAGGATGTTCGGCACCAACATTGTCGGCCTAGGAGGGGGCAAGTGCGTCTCCTACGAGTGGAACGAGAGGATAATAGAGACCCTGAAGGATCGGGGCTTCGACGTAATCGGAATCCTTGGGAGCCAGCTCAGCCTTGGTGGAGGAGGCCCCCACTGCATGACGGCCCATTGGTAAGGGAGGACTAGGATCACGGACCTGGAGAACTACCTGAAAGAGCAGGGCATATGGTACAGGTTCATAGACAAGAAGGAGACGGTGCACACCGCCGACGCCTCGGAGGCGACAGGCATCGAACTCCACAGGATCACGAAGAACCTCGTCTCCAGGACAAACGAAGGGGAGCACGTGCTCCTCATCGTGCCAGGCGACAGGAGGGTAAACCTCAAGGCCGCAGCAACGGCACTAAGCGTCAAGAATGTCAGGCTCATGCCCTTCGACGAGTCGGAGGCGATCAGTGGCTACCCGCCGGGTGGTACGCCTTCAATTGGCCACAAGACTAGGATGCGTGTTGTCGTGGACAGCGAGTTGACCGAGTTCGAAACCCTATACTGTGGTGGAGGCACGAGAGAACGGCTTTTAGAGGTCAAGGTCGAGGACGTGGTCCGCCTCAACGATGCCATCGTCTCCTCTATATCCAAGACTAACTGAATCTCACAATTGAGCTGTTACTTCCACTATCGGGGGGGTCTACATAGACAGCTTGAGTTGAGGTGTCTCTAGGGGTCAATCTTATCCCCTGGCTTAATAGCCAAGACCTTGACGCCGGACCTCGCCTCGACCTTCTCATTGAACCCCACCATTGAGCCACATGGAGGCCCCTCTGAACGTGAACGAGAAGGAGCTGGTGGAGCCGCTCCTCGACAGGGTTCTGGGCGACGACATCGAGCTGGAGCTTCTTGCAGTGGACAGCCAGTTCGAGTCACAGGGCATCTTTGATCTACTCGAGTCCCTCAAGATCGGTCACGTAATCGACTGGAGGTGGTTGAAGGGCCGGGAAAACGCGTCGGATAAGCTGACGGTGAAGAACCGCATCGACGTGAAGGGCTCCGAGTGGAAGAAGGCCATCTCTGAGAGGCTTCGGGTTGTGGTGGAGGGGTTCAACGTCAGGGCGAAGAGCCGTCTGGCGTACGAGCGGCTCACGTGGCAGGGATTGGAGAACGTCAGTATCCACGTGAGCCTGGTTCTCTGCGTCGTCTACGGGGTGGCGATAGCGGCGCATCGCATCGGGAGGCCCGAACTAAGGCAGAGCATCGCATACTTCGCCTGAACGGAGGCTGGGGATGGAGGGGCCTAATTAGCGGATGCCATCCATCCGAGGATGTCGGAGAGGCAATTGTGGGCTGACCATCCTCCTCCAGCACCTGTTCGCTGAGGATTAATGGGTCATTATTTCCTGAGAGAGGGTTATAACAGACTGCTACAGTAGCACATTGTTCCATACGTATGAATTATTTAATCCGCCTGCGCGTAGGCATCTCCGTGAGCTGCGCTCCCCCCCATTGACTTTGCGCTGGACATTGTCGAGGTGGAGGGCAGACTCGCTGCGAAGAGGGGAAAGCTCGGTGGTGGGAAGAACGTCTGGAGATGACCAGAGTACTTGATAGATTTGGTCGCTCCTAAAGAGCAGCCTTCTCTGCGGTGTCTTAGATGCGATGAGGAGATGAAACCGATGCTTCGGCCATTGGTTATGGACAGCGAGATCGTTAGAGAACTTTCGGAACCTCGATGGATAAGGGAGCGCGTAATCGGGCAGATCGGAAAAGTTTCGTGAGGCTGATCGGTCAGAGCCCCACTTCAACGGGGGCCTTCATCTCTTCCAGAGCCCTCAACAGGCAGAGGGCCTCCTCCACGGTGTTGTAGTGGACGAAGCTGGCTCTTATCATTGTGGGGCTCTCGTAGACCTCGTGGACCCTGGAGTAGAAGTCCTCCGTCCTCATGGCTATTCCGTGCCTGGCCCAGAGCCGCTGGACGACCTCCCCCTCAGGAATTCCCTCGACCTTGAAGGAAAAGGTGGGGTCTCTCTCGTCCAACCTCTCTGGGTCTTGGATGCCGAAGACCTTCACGTGGGGCATCTGGTTCAGTCCCGGGGTGTCCCCGGCTCCTGTCAGCATTACCCTTGATACCTCCTTCTCGTACTCCTCCACGGCGGTCATGGCCACCTTCAGGGTGCGGCGCCTACCTGAGTATCGGTCGAGCCTTCCCCCGAATTCTCCCTCAACCTGCTCAGCCAGCCACTCGTGATGCTGGACGACCCCCTCGATGGCGGCGAATTTGGCCTGGTCCCTCGTCCCGCACTCCCAGCTCTCGGGCGGGTGCCCGGGGGCGGGCTTCACCTTGTAAGGCTCCAGCTCCTCCAGGAGCTCTCTTCTACCGTACATGAAGCTGCCGTGGGGGCTGAACAGTTTGTATCCCGAGAAGACCAGGAAGTCGCAGTCCATGGCCTGAACGTCCATGGGGCCGTGCGCTATGTGGTGGACAGCGTCGACGACGAAATATGCTCCGACCTCTCTGGCCATCTCCCCAACCTCCATTAACGGGGTTTTGGTGCCCAGGACGTTGGAGGCCGCCGAGACGGCGACGACCTTTGTGTCTCCGTCTATGAGGCTCCCCAGTTGGCCCAGGTCCAGGGTTCCCTCCTCGAGGTTCAACCCCGTGAACCTCACTTCCTCGATCAGGCCCCTCATTTTAAGCTCTAGCCAGGGGCTGAGGTTAGCGTAGTGTTCGTAGTTCGTCACAACAACGTTCTCCTTTCCGGTCAGCTCCTTCCCCATTGCATAGCTAAGGCCGAAAAACAGGCTCGTGGCCGATTCTCCGGATACGATGGTGTCGGAGGAGGGTGCGTTCAGCAGGTCCGCGACAGCCCTCCTTCCTTCGAGTATAACCTTCCCGGCCATCTTGGACTCGTCGAAGACGCCGTAGACGTTGGCGCTGTAGTTTAACCTGGCGCTGGCCTCTGCCTCGGCAGCCCTCCCGACCACGAGGGTTCCCGTGCCGTTGTCCAGGAACGCTCTTTTCCTGCCGAAGGCGTCTCTCTCAGCCCTAGGAAATTTTGATCTAATCCTCTTGATTAATACCTTATCAAACAAATTATTCATCTTCTATTAGTAATCTTTAGATATTGTTAAAGTTTTTGTAGCGAATACAAGTAGTTTACTTAATATAGGATTCTAGTACGTATCTAGTTCGTCAATATGTTGCGCGCGCTGGAGATCCTACCCGAACTTCACGGACCGCATCCAGCGGTGTTGGGCCCATCTCCTCAGGGAGGCGAGGTACCTTGCGGAGAGGATAGACTAGGTGGGGCTTCTCTCGGAGGCGTTGCACATAATGCTTTGTGGACTAATGTTTAGAGGTTAAAGACCTCCACTAACCCCGCATCACCTCTCTATCTAAGCCTCACATGTTCACCAACATATTATACAAAGCCACCTTACCCGCCAGCTCCCTCGCAATGTTCTCAAAGCTCTTGGCCAGGCTGTGCCCCCCGAAAACCCGCTTAAACGTCGAGTAAGCCGTTTCCACAGCCCACCGCCGCCCATAACCCGTGAGCCGGGCCCACGCCTCATACCCCAGATCCCTGCACAGCCCCACCGCCCTCCTCCTCGAGGGAGGCCCCGCATCCAGCCTGCTGTTCCTCCGAGGCTTGATGACGGGTTCAATACCCCTACCCTCCAGGAGCCGGTACACGTCCCCCGAGTCGTAGGCCCCATCTCCGTAGAGCCTCGCCACCCGCACGTTCCCCTCCGACTCCTCCACCAGGCCGGGAAGAGCCTTCACGTCGTGCTCATCATCCGTGGTGACCTCCATGGAGACCACCTCATGCGTCTCGACGTTGACGGCGAAGTGGAGCTTCACGTACCGCTTCTTCTTGCCATGCTTCCTCTCCACCCATCCCCCTGCCTTGTGGACGCCTATGCCTGTGCTGTCCACCGCTATGGTGACTGGCTCACTCGTCTCCCTGAGCTCCTCGTAGGGGTCTACCGGTAGGCGCTGGATGCGTTTCCTTATGCCGGAGTAGTCGGCCCTGGGCGGCGTTGATGGGACGAGCCTGTGCAGTGCCCTCGTGAATCCTTCTAGTTGGCGGTAGGGCATGCCGTAGAGGTATCTTATGGTTGCTAGGAGCTGTATGTATGTGTTGGGTATGTGGTAGCTGCGTCCTTTCTTGTGCTTGTTCATGGTTTCTAGTTCTTGTCTGGGGTTTTCCAGGATTTTTGGGTCTAAGATCAGTTCTCCTCGCCTGATTAACTTCTCGTCAGTCTCCTTCCAGCCCATTATTCAATAATATGCCTTATTTGATCTATAAATTTTTCCTAATAATCCACAATGCAAAAAAAAATAGCTTTTTTTAAAATTCTCTTTTTTTTATAATTCCGTATCCCAGACATTTACGGGCTTGGACTTGACCTCGATTTTGTTAAGTACCCTTAGGAACTCGGCAAATCCTTCTACAGCTTTATTTAAGACTTTCTCACCTTTTTCCTTACTAGCCTTCGTGGAATCTCCGAATATGCCGGTTTTCGATGTCTCTTTGACTGGAAGTCGGTATCCGGATAGGGGGGTTAGACTCGCTCTCGGATAGGGCTTTGTATACTCCACTGGTTCCTCCCACCTGAAGTCCCCTTTCAAAAGCTTATCCATCCTCACGTGTAAGCCGGCTGCCATAGCCGCCGATGTCTCCATCTCCCCAGCATGATCATCGAACTCTGATTCCATTAGGCTCTCTCTGAATCCCTCTGGTAGAAAACTTTCCGTACCAACTACGCCTATCCACGCCCAAGTTTTCAACTTCAAATACCTAGCAACTACATCGAGTAAGGTGGTATTGCCACCATGAGAGTTTACAAAGACGATTTTATTAAAACCGTGCTGGATCAGGCTTTCTGCGACATCTACGAAGAGGTTCATCGCCGTCGTTGGACGTAACGTTATTGTCCCTGGGAACTCCATGAAGAACGTCCTACCAAAAGCCAAGACAGGAGCAACGACGGCGCCCACATCATCCGCCACCTTCTCAGCTGCCTTGGTGGCGAAATTCCAGCCTATGGAGTAATCGACACTTAAGGGCATATGGTGTCCATGTTGCTCCGTTGAACCCGTTACCACTATCGCTATCTGTGTCTCCTTAAGTCTCTGCTCTACTTCAGGCCATGTCATATTCGCAAGAATCGTTTCTCTAACCATGTAAATCAGTTGTGGGGTTAAATTTTTCTAATATATAAAATTATGGGTGCTTTTGCTGTGTTGCATAATTCCGCAGAAAATTACATCGAGAACCATCGAAAGATCTTTATGTAGCTACATGATAGCTATAACCATGGGGAAGAAGACAGCCGAACAACCCATGAAAATAGAGATGATGGGCTACGAAGTAGTGGAAAAGGTGGCCATGCCCAGCGGAAACTCCAGCAGAATATACCTCCCCGTCCACTGGAAGGGAAAACGAGTCCGGGCCGTACGACTAGAAAAATAGAGCAAGACAATGAGCACCAGGGAGAAGAGGTGGGGACACCACGAGGACAAGCGGGACTGGGCTGAGTACAACGAGAGGCTCGTGAAGCGCGGCGAGATGTACCTCTCCCTAGGCTTCCTGGAGTCATGGGCGAAGGACCTGGAGACCATGAACGCCGGCAAGGTCGGCGCCCTCTACAGGTACCCCGGCCCCTTCATGACGTTCCTCGGCTTCACCCACATCATGCTCGGGATAGACTACCGCGGACTCGAAGGCTTCACCCGCAGCCTCACCAGGCTCGCCCCCGTACCCGTGCCTGACTACACAACCATCTGCAGGCGGGTGAACGCCCTCAAGCTCACGATAACCAGGACTCTCCTAGACCATCCGGGTGAGGACGTTGTGCTGTCCCTGGACAGCTCTGGGGTGAAGGTCTCGAACAGGGGAGACTGGATACGCAGGAAGTGGAAGGTGCGCAGGGGCTGGGTCAAGGTTCACCTCGCCGTGGATGAGGGCGGGAAGCAGTGTGTGGCCGTCATGGTGACGGACGAGGCCGTGGGCGACCAGAACATGTTCGGCCCCGTGGTGAGGATGGCTGATCGCAGCGTCCGGGCTAAGGGCGGCAGGGTGGTGCAGGTGAACGCTGACGGGATCCATGACACGAGGGCTAACTTCGACACGCTGGATGGGATGGGCGCTACGCCGGGCATCAAGATAAGGAGGAACGCCAGCACTCGCTCCAGAGGGTGCCCCCTGAGGAGGAGTCATGTCCTCGAGTACGGGGAGCTGGGGTATGAGGAGTGGAGAGATAAGTATCGCTATGGTTACCGGTGGCGCGTGGAGGGGTGCTTCTCAGCTGTCAAGAGGCTTACGGGGGAGCATGTGTCGGCTACAGAGAAGACCAACATGTATAGGGAGGTGGCCATGAAGTTCCTGTTCTATAACTCGATCCTGAAGTATGACGCGACGGGTGAACTGCCTTGGGTGAATATATGAGGAAGCGGGAATAAGGAGATCGGGGTCTGACTGAAAAATTATGCAACACAGCAGGTGCTTTCAGTAGTTCCGAAAGTGCTGCTTGTTTTTTCTGTTTTTGTTGATGTTTTGGCTCTCGGAGGTTGGGTTACGTCCATTTTTGGGATACTGTGATACAGGCTCCAATCTCGCGGTTGGCCTGGGCAGCTGAGCGGCTTATCCGCTTGTCCCTATGACGGGCACTGACGGGATGAAGGTGGGGTCAGGCCTCTTGTTAGCGGTATTCGCAGGAATGGCCTCATCTAGGGCTGGCTGGAGATGAGGGAGAGGCTCTTCTGGAAGAGGTTTAGCCTCATGGTGGCTCTAGACTGTAGGCTGTGAGGATGAAGTAACCGAAGTCCAGGCTGAACTCCTTAACCTTCACTAAGGGTCGCCTCAACCGGTCCAGGGGAAGCTCTCGCCTTTTTGCTTCTCCCATGTTGTGGAGAGTCCAGAGGTTCTCCAGCACGACCGCGTACTGGTGGTATATCTCTCTAACCTCCTCGTTCGTGCTGGTCGTCTTAGCCCTGAAGCCTTTCCCCACCCTGAAGCCCGTCTCTACGCCCCACCGCCTGCGATACTCTTCTGGGAGCCGACGCCACGCCTCCAGAGCCTTCTCAGGGCCCAGGTTCGTGGCGAACGCCCCGTAGAGTTCGAGGATGTTCCTCAAACCCTTCTTGGTTCTCCTCAGCCTGTGGACGGTCAGGTTGAAGTCAACTCTATCCCCGCCCTTCTTCAGGCTGAAGCGCCTCACCCGCCCCTCCCCAGTCCGATAATAGCCCATGATCGCCTCTTTCACCCGGCTGTTCTTGGGAACCGCGATGAGGAACTTGACCCTCAACGCTTTCAGCGTCTCTATGACCTCGCCGGAGTAGAAGCCCTTGTCTAAGAGTAGGAGGCGGATGCGTACCCTTGACGCCTGGCCTCTGTGACGAGTTCCTCAACGATCTTGGCCTTCTCGCAGAGTTCCAGCGGCGTGACCAGGCGGCTCTTGACGACGTATCGGCGGCCCATCTCCACCAGCCGGAAGGCGGCGTAGCAGTGGAACCGGTTCGTCCCCAGCTTATACTTTCCTTGGACCACGTAGCGGTTGGGTCGTCCATAATAGGGGATGTAGGTCAGGTCTATGGCGGCCACGGCCTTTCTG
>Ga0315285_10002634_pt1 | contig 18694 bp, 27 predicted proteins | sample YL17G09_36_MG_FD_203698 | JGI IMG/M metagenome (GOLD analysis project Ga0315285, IMG submission 203698) | Sediment microbial communities from Yellowstone Lake, YNP, Wyoming, USA - YL17G09_36 | ecosystem: Environmental > Aquatic > Freshwater > Lake > Sediment | place: USA: Wyoming | collected...
GGACACCTTCAAACCAGTTATCTACATCCGCTAATATAATTCCGGAACTACTAGAACAAGAACTTTGGAAGGTGGTATAATAAAATGCGGACGCATTAGTTGCAGTAACAGGAACGCCTATATCTACTCCATTACCATATACGTAAGTTGTCTGTGGATAAAACCTGTTTACTAAAGGGATAGTATACTTTCCCCCGGCTATGTATGAATGAAAAGAATAATCATTCGCAGATATTTGATCGGAAGAAAAAGAAGTCTTCAATAATTTAAGGTTGTCATGTGCTCCGCATGATTCGAATATTCTGCATACTCCAGTATTTCCAGAAGCATTAACGTTTACATCTGCTGAAAGCGTGCCTGTTGTTCCTCCATCACTCCAAAAAACATTCCAAGTCCAAACAGTAGATGATTTATTAAGACAAGAAAAAGCAACACTCCCCCCAAAAGTATTACAGAACCAGTCTATATGAAATGATGTATTATACGTTCCCGGATATTTTAGCATGTAATATATTCCAGAATTAGCGGCCCCCGCATAAAAATAATTAACATCTTCTGATCCGGTTGATTCAAGCCCCCATCCTACATCATCATATAGATAGTTATCAGCCGACGCCATCCCTGCGAACATGATTAATGCCAGTAATACCGCTATGCGCTTGAAAGCGCATGACTTCTGTCTTTTTTTCATGTGTTCCTCCCGATAACCGCTATGCCTAAACCGACCATTAAAAGCATTGTCCCACTATTATAATAAGACAACAAATAACCAGGCGGATCCCCCCCAAAAGACTTAAAGGCATCCGGGATTGTGTGATTAATCGGAGTATACAGCGCCGCCCAAAGGATTATTAAAATAGTCCAACAGACAAAAATCTCAACAGCCGACAAAATAGCCGGATTCATAGAGGGCCCCTGATTACTAGCGGGCTTAAACGCCGCAAACGCGATAGACAACGCCAACATAAGGACACCCGCATTCCAGATCCATAACAGAACCCCCCAAGTACCAGGACTCTCCGATAAACCACCAGGAAACGACGATGGAATATCTGTATTAATCGTGTCATAGAACCCCGCCCAGATAAAACCCAGAACAAACCAGGCAACAATCACCGTAACCAAAGGATTAGTCACTTTTAGACCCCCAAACGTGTTTAAACAGATAATCCAAAGATATAAGAATACAATAAAAGCCCATAACCACCCCAAAAACAAGGAACAAACCCCCAACCTCATTATTCCCAGCATCCACATATTTAGTATCGAATGACACTGTAAAATTATCTATGAAACGTATTCTAACAGTCCACATACTAGAAGCAAACCACAAAAGAGAAGCAAGCAAAGAAGGAACGGGCTGCCTAAGCCAAATAAAAGCCGCAATAGAAAAAATTACCGCAAAACAAGGAATCATAATAGCATAAATATATAAGATACTATTAGAAGATGCCGCAGGGGGAAAAGTAGTAGACGACGTAGAGGAAGAAGTCGTTGTAGTTGTGGTAGTTGTTGTAGTAGTTGTAGTGGTTGTACCACTCCAAGGATGCCAATCACCATCAGCTCCACTACTACTCCAGTTACCTAAAAGACAAGACCTGGATGAATTAAATGGGAGGTCGCTCCCAACATCGGCGTACCCGTCGGAGTTATTATCAGATATATTGCAGACGACGTAGGTTTCTGTGCCATTTCCAAAAATATATCTATTTCCGGTAAAAGTACCATTATATGTGTTTAATGAATTTGATTCTATCCACCTATAAGACGAGTTAAAGGAATTGTTAATGATTGTGTTTCCTGTAGATGAAACAATAGACACCCCCCCATACCCGTTTATGGTATTGTTTACTATAGTGTTTGAAACTGACGTTGTGTGAATTACTAAACCAAATATGTTTGGTTTAGAATAAATTACACAGTTACGAACAACATTATTATTCGCACTATTATAAATTACGACTGTTGTATCTCCCCCTGAACTAGCCTTAGAAAAAGAACTATTAGAAAGAGTATTATAATCTCCGCCGCTAAAGTAAATACCTGCGCCATTACCTGATGTAATACCTGTTAAATTTGTAAGATTTGAATATGAACCACTACCCATATAAAAAGCATTACCGCCTTTCCCAGTTGAATATGTCCCCGATATGTTGTGGTATCCTCCAGTAGAAGAATAGACGCCTGCTTCAAAGTTAGTAACTGTACAATTAATTATTGTTGCATAAGAACGACTGTTCAGGTGTATCCCGACCTTTGTTGTGTCTCCGGTATTGATTTCATTAATTGTAAAACCGGCACAATTTAAAGTCTGATTATCCGCCCCAAAAGTAATGCAATCAACGTTATTCGCCGCAATCGACTGATTCAACACGAAAACCGTGTTAGCCCCTGACAGAGTTCCACAAGCAGAAATATCCGGGTCAAGAACATACTCTCCAAAACTAATATTATACTCTCCCTCCCTCGTATATGTTTGAAAACTTATCTCGTAAAGAGAATCAGATAACGCCTTTCCTGAGTGGTTTTTTATCTCAAAAGGAGAAAACAATTTATAATCATCCAAGTTTTTTCCTTTAGAATGACTTATTAACTGAACACAAGTTCTAATTTTACCAACAGCCGGAAACGAGCACTGAGTATTATACTCAGTTATGAAGTAGTTTTTTGAATCGTAAGATACGGCATATTTAACTGATTTCTTTTGACTGCCGTTTATAGACCCATTTTCTAAAGAAAAGACCACCTCGGATTTGGGGTTAATTAAGTCTTTTGATTTTTCATTAACGTATTCCTCAACAGATTTATCTGTATAAATTGCTGAATACTGTGAAAATTCCGGCGCAGAGACAATAAATGGATCACTAAATACATTCATAGAAAGAAGTAATAACATTAAACAGATCAGTTTTTTCATTGTTTTTCTCTCTTAAGTAAGAGCATACCAGAAATAATGACTCCCATTAATAGCACCCAGATCATACTTGTTTCTATCTGTGTAGTTGCTCCTATTATTGTCGCAGTTTTATTAAGCTGCATATAATCTGCGTCTGATAGAGAACAATTAACCAACGTGCCGTTTTCGTCCGTGGCGCAATCACCGATATTTACGGAGTGAATCGCTGAAAGAGCCCCAATAGAAGCATAAACAGCCACTCCAAAGATCGCAAATAACAGGAAAAATCCGAGAAAATCTTTCATGTTTAACTATTTAACACATGAAAGAATAAATAGCTTTTTAATTCTCCCAGGTATTAAAAGAAAAAAGAAAATAGAAAAACAGCCTAAAACAGATAATAGGCTGCCAGAACCCGCCTTACTCCGCTTTGTGCTTCTTTAGAAGCATTACGGTCGAGAGTATCACGACTGCCGCAACCACGAGAGTTTCGAGGCTGACAAGCGCTGCACCGCTTGCTATGGTCGTCCCAGACGTTATCGACGCGTTGTACAGCGGGGATGAAACCGCTATTGCCGGCGTCGCTGCTGCCACTCCTGCCAGTAAGGGGAACAAGATGTACAAGACTACCGCCACAATGACGAATAGTATTATCCCGTCCACTGGGTCAATGCTTCCTTTCTTCGATTCCAGAACGGAATCAACCTTATCCTTCGTTTTGGATATAAGTTCCATAAATAATATTTTGTCCAAAGATTTATAAAAATCTAACCAAGGCACTAAGTATTTAAACATTGTTTGCCTTGTTCCTCCTTTTCAACCCCTTTAAACGGTTTATTAGGCGTGTTAGGCATAGGAATTTTTGCAATATCCTCCGCAGAGATTAATTCCTCAATTAAGGCCATAACTTTAGGCATACGACCAGAGCCAAGGCTTTTATCATAGGCAATTAATCCCTTATTAAAGATTACCTTACCCTTATTAGTTTTACGGGCGTATTTCGTAATATTCTTTAAAACTTCTCTAGCAAGATCTTCCTCCGATTTATCATTGTCGCTGACCTTCTTAAAATCAGCCGCCCCGCGCTCTAAATTATCAATACCTTTCTGCTCCCTCAAAGGCTTATAATGCTCTGAAATGTGCTTAGGCGGAGGATAAAACGCCCACTCCCATATTTTATCCCCATAATCCCGGTTATTCACCAACCCATTAGGCCCCAAATGCAAAGAATGATTATAAAAACGCTCCAGGCGATTATTCTGCTGGATCCAATGAACAACCCCAGTAGTAAAACGCCCCAATACATTCTTCTTTTTTATTTCGATATAATAATCCGCTATACGGTCCCTAGTATCTTTGTTTATGAATTTCTTATTAGGCGTCGTAATAAAATAACCCGTATTAAACGTCCGGCTAGTCTGGAAATACTGCGAAGTATGACGCGCCGGATCAAACATGCCCTCCGTCGGATCAAGTTCGCTGCCGAAATCATCCAATAACTTAACACGCCACTTCTTTTCACGGCCATTCTCCATAACGTCATAAAAGGCCCCAAGAGTAAATACTACGTCCTCATCTAAATCAAACTCCGGACAAATCTGACGACAAAGCTCTATCGTGGATTCGCTCTTCCCTATATTCTTAGGGCCGTATACTGTGGCTACAAAGTCGCCGACATCTAATTGACGACGAAAATAATTAGCCAAAGAATCAGTCTCTAAGATAACCCGATTAGATCTGCGAAACTTCAAAGGAGTAAAGACGCGCTCAATAACTGAATCAATCACTACGTTATTTGGATTAAACAACCTCACACCATCAGGCAACATCTTCTAAGTCCTCCGTTAACGCGGTCAATACCTTTTCCGTCTCTTCTTTAGATCCGCGCAAAGGAACAACGCTTATGCCCTTCTTACCATATACTCCGCCCTCCTTAATAGCCCTCTGCTGCAATTTAAGAATAGCATCCGCAATCTGCAAAAGACTCCGACGCCGAGTTTTAGAGTATAATTCAATCATGGATAAAAGCTGTTTTTCTGCATCCACATCAGATATACCGCTCCTAATATTCTCTATTAATTCCTTTAAATCCGGGAGAATAAAATCTTTTCGCTCATCATCCAAAGACTTATACAAAGAAGCCTTAGACGCCAAATACGCGCTACCCTCCAAATAAGGCCACAAAAAAGCCTCCCCAGAAATAGCCGCCCGAAGTTTATCCTCCCCATCCATAATATTATTTACCGCGACAAAGTGATCAATAATCTTAAAGCCGTACTGTTCCTCGGGGGAAGCAAAAGATTTACTATAAGCCATTTTAGAATTTTGATATGTCTATCTCTCCAATTATCTCATTCAGGCGGCTTCTACGCCCCATTTCCGATAAATTCGCGTTCTTAAGGGCCTGAATAATAAACTCTGAAAGCTCATCCACGGATTCAACATCATAAGCCCTCGGATCTGCCCTATTATCCAATTTACGCCAAATAGAATCAAAAGCCGTTGCATCCTCCGGCGCAATATGCGGCCTAAGAGCCCTCATAACCCCCTTTGCATCAGAATAAAAATCCATGAAAGCAGATGAACGATCCTTTATTAACTCATTTAATGCTTTACGGTCTGGATTATCTGATTTATCATGTAATTTAAAGGCTAATTCCGCGTCGTCTACCCTCTGGGCCCCTTCTGCGAGGGATATAGATACTTCAGCGAAAAACTGTTTTTCCCGTCCGACCTCCGGTACTGGAAAACGCTTATCTATTACCTGATCATTCATTAACTTGTTATCCTGCATTTTTCGGTTTATCCTTTTCTTTTAATTGAAAAGCCACCAAAACAATAACAACCAACGCCGAAGCCGCAACATTATCCAAAGGAATAACCAACCTAAGAATAAAAACAGCCGCAATAGAATACGCTATCTTGTCAAGAAAAGCCAGTTTATCGTCCATATTTGGGTTTACCTCTTTTTATGAGTTATGCCTTATAGTGGGCGATGAATCAGCCAAAACTTCAAGGCCCCCACCCCACCCACTATAAGGGCTTCCACTTACAGGGCGAGCATTAGTTAATAATCCCCTGCGACTTCATAACCACAAGCGCGAAAGCAATACCACACACAAGCGCAACAATCGCAAAAGCATAAGACATAAGACGCTCCGCAGATAAACCCCCAGATGCCGCCCGTTTATTAGCCTCATTCCAGGTCTTATCTATAAGATTCTTCTGCGCGTACCCATCTAGTTTATCATTAGAAAAGGCGTTAATAATCGCTAGATTCTGGGTAAAATTATCCCCCTGATTAGGATCCATCAATGAAATACCAATCTTCTTCTCTATTCCATCGATTATCACAGACGCAGCCGGATTTTTATCCTCAATCGCTTTCTGGGCCTTATCCCAATCATCCTTAAAATATGTCGTCTTATAGAGCGTCAAAGCATGAGCTATTGAACTAAAACCCATACGAGCCAAAGAATTAGACGCATTAATAAACCCAGGCGTCAAAGTCTTACCTATTTCTTCATGTATTTGAAAAATCGCCCCATCAGGATTCCTCAACGCAGAACCCGCGATAATCGTATGAATTCTGTTCTTTGTCTCAACTACTCCTTCTTTCAAAGATACGCAGTTAAAGCTATGTCCTCCGTTCACGTTTACTTCCTCAATAAACCTGCCCCCCCAGAAAAACTGTTTAAGCCTCGGACCAACATAATTCCAGGAAGTACGACGAATCAAGATAAGCAAAGAAATAGAGATAAATAAAAGACCCACCCCACCCCAGAAATAATAATCCTGAATAGAAATAAAATTAGCCATTGTTAAGTCCCATGTTGTTCTTTGTATTTTACGACAAAATATTCAAGAGAATTAAGCGAGTCAATGGCCTTCTTAACCCCAAACGCTTTAATCCCAGCCCCATTCTTTACTATCTCCAATTCCCCGCGTATAACCGAAAAAGCCGCCTTAGTTTCTTTTATTGAAGCCATGAAAACTATTGCCCAAATAAAAAACCCTTAATACCGCCCACTTTCTTCTCTTTCTCCCCACGATGATCCCCCTGCCTAGTCTCAACAAGCGTGGAAGAAGAAAGAAGTTTATCAGCCAAAGGAGTACCGGATTCGTTATCGGCTTTAGACATAGCCGTTAAATACGACAAACCATAATCTATATCCTCCTGCTGCCTCTTAATATCAACCCCAGGAATATAGATAAAAACTTTTTGCCCATTTATACGCTTAATATCCTCCCGGAACTCCGACTCAAATTTCAGCCGCCTAGCCTCTTCAACAGACAAACTAGCAAGAGAAACCTGATTAATATCCCGGGACCAATTACGTTTTTTTATGTCCTCCGGCATCTGCTTATTCTCTGTGACAAATTCCCCCATATCCTTAGATGGAAGAATGGGACTGCTTGTAATACTAAGATTAGGCGCTGTTTTCTTATCCGATTCTGAATTCTTGCCGCCCCCAAAAAGACCCATAAAAATATATTAGCCCAACAAAGTATAAAAATGAACGACGCATAAAATAAAAATATATACACAATTAGCAGTTTATAATACTTATTATCGCAAGTCAGAGAAAAAACCCGCCGCCCAAGAACGCCGCCGCAGGTAACAACAACAATAAAAAAGACCCAGACAGATCTTACAGACAGATCCCGGACCGGGACAGACCCGGACTCGGGACGGATCGGACCGCGGAGCTGGACGGTCCGCGCAGGATGGGGATAGAATCAGAGCCCGCCCAAAAGGATTTAATATTTAAAGGCAGAATACAATTATATAACAGTTATATAAATACTATATAACTGAAACAAAATGAACCAAGAAAGCCGAATGGAAGCCGCACAAGATGCCTTCGACGACGCATTACGCGGAATGGAAACCGATCGATTAAAGGAAATACTAGAGGAGCGCGGGTACAGAGTAGAGAAAATAAGAGAGGCAGAAGAATGAGCGCTTATATTGTGAATAAGGAAAGCATTGAAAGAATAGCAACGCTGATCGAATACGGAATAGGACAAGATGACCGATTAGACTGGGCGCGCCGGGAATTAAAGGAGATTGGATATGATGTTGATATAGATAAAGGCTTCCAGGAATTCGCCCAAGCATTATATACTATGAATTATGATGCAGTAAACCAAAGATATGACGAAAATTCCCAAGTACAAATACAGAAATACGAGCAAAGACTTAGGACTGGGACAATTTTTCAAGACTTAAAAACAGTTAAATGTTTTTTGTATCAATGCAGCGAGGGAAACGTGACAGAATCGCCGTTATATCTATTTATCAGAGACATAGAGCGATCTATTATGAATACGATAATCGACAGAATCCCGGAATATGAGAAAGCAAACTGGGAATAAAATGAACGAACAACAACACTGCGACGGCTGCGGAGAAAACGCCGCAAGCCTACGCATGGCCGGAGATAAGGTCCTTTGTTCTGAATGCGCGTATACGCGGAAAAACAGAGAAACAAACCATATTTATATAAGCATTACATAATCATTATATAAAATGACAGACATAATTTTTAAAGGACCGACGAACCCAAAAAAGCTTAAGCTTTTACTGGAAGAATTAGAGCAGCAGAAAATAAAGACCCCAAGCACCGGAAACATAACCGCGATATTTGAAAAACACGGATGGAGCCCAAGCGAAAGCCAAGCCCGACAATACAAGATCAAAGCAGAGGAAGAAATAAGGAAGAAAGAACGAGCAGCAGAACTGAGCGTCTAAAAGATGGAAAAAGACTTTATGACATTAGAGGAATGGAACATGACCGAAGAGACAAAAAGACAAGAGGATAACAGACAATGAACGAAAACATAGAAAATGGGGATGTAGTTGAAATGGATGAGGTCCACTACGGCAAGCGGTGTTATTATCCTGTTATAGAGTATCACCCTAATACTGGAAGCATAGCTTACGAAAAAGAGCAATTAACAAAAGCTACCTATTCAGTCCTGATACATGATTCAAACGTGTCAAGGGTCTTTATCGAGAAAGGAAAGCACTTTCAGCTTATGCGAAAAATCATAGAATCAAATAATGAAATAATCAAAGAGAAAGAACAGAAGATCGCTCTTTTTCAATCAAGGATTACTTTGGAGTATGCTAATTATTTGAAATGGCTTGAAACTCATCCTACTTGTTCAAAAGAGCAGAGGGAGCATATTAATCAGTGTATGGACTTATTGAGAAGAATTTCAGAACGACAGGAGGATAAAAGCTAAGGTATGAAAATGGATGAAGCTAAAGAAGTGTTTTGGGAGAAGCTAGAGGAATCCTGGACAAGAAAAGTATGTGCTTTGGGGATGAGAGCAAAAGAGAAGAACGCAATTAAAGAAGCTCTCGACATAGCTTTTCGAGACAAAACGACAAGAGGATAAAGGATAACGTATGAAATTAATTTATAGTCTTTGTGATAAGTCGGGCGTATGGAGCGAACCATATAAGCAGGCCGGATATAAGGTAGTCAGAATAGACTTGTCAAATGGTGATGATGTTCGACTGCTCCAAGTTCCGGCCGCTTCGGTTCATGGGGTTTTAGCGGCCCCTCCATGTACGCACTTTGCAGGTTCCGGCGCTCGTTGGTGGAAGGATAAAGGGGATGCCGCACTAATAGAAGGGCTTTCAGTTGTCGATGCCTGTATCAGATTTATAATCGCCGTAAATCCTGTATGGTGGGCTTTAGAGAATCCGGTTGGTAGACTTAATAAATACCTTGGACCTCCGACTATGTCATTTCAACCATGCGACTATGGCGACCCTTATACAAAGAAAACTAATCTCTGGGGGAAATTTAACGCCCCCGGTAAATGGAATCCGGTTTATCCGTCAGAGGGGAGCAAGATGCATAGATTGCCGCCTTCAGAGAACCGGCAGGAATTACTGAGTATCACTCCGGCAGGATTCGCAAGAGCATTTTTCGAAGCGAACCCTTAACCCTTTCATCAAATAGTAAAGAGACGTTCAGGTTTTCGGCGTTATAACGCCCCGTAGACGAGGAAGAAACACGAACGAGGCAGAACGAGAGGGTCAAAATTTTACAAATTGGCAGGAAAAAAGACAACATGAAAGGCAAGGTTTATGCAAGGGTTTCAACTGAAGATCAGCACGTCAACCAAATGGCAGAGTACACAAAGAATTTCTATCTAAAATTAGGCCATGAGATTACCCAGGTCATAAAGGACGAGGAATCCGGGACGCTTCCTTTGACCGAGCGCAAGAAGTTTAAGCGTCTTCTGGAAGAGAGCCTTCTGGATGGGACTGAGTTTATCGCAGTCCAGAATCTAGAGAGGCTTACACGGAACTGGGATGATGTCGTTTTCGTTGAGCGATATTTCCGGGAGAACCAAGGAAAGATAAATCTATTCAGTACTGCCGATGCCCCGGACCTATCTAATGCGTCAGGCCGGATGCTTTTCAGGATTCGTATGGCCGTAAGTTGCTTTATGCCGGAGGATATGCGGGAAAAGCAAGAAGTAGGGATCGCCAGGGCAAAGGCTGAAGGCAAATACAAAGGTGGAAAGAAAGGCCGTAAATGGTGCAAGAACGCAGTTTAGGGCGTGGTCTAAACCACCAATCTAATATATATACTTAGAATACCAATAGTATATCATGGCAGTACTCCAAGAGTATAAGGGCAAATTTCATGTAAATTTGCCCTCAAACCTAGTAGAAAAGAAGAAATGGAAGAAAGGAGAAAAACTAATCTGGTCCTTCAATGAGAGAGGAAACCTAGAACTGACTGACACAAAATGAGGCTTCAACCTACCGAGGTAGACTTTCCACCGATTGAAAAACTTAAGATATATCCGATGCTCTTAGACCAAAAGAAGTTCAAGATTCCAAATACAAGCAGGATTACAAAGTATCCTGATCGTAAAGAATTGCCAGAAATTGCGGGAGTATATATCTTTGTTTACGATGGAAACGTGGTATACGTCGGGGAAACGGTTAATTTACGAACTAGAATGATGCTTCACCCCATATTGAAAGATTATCCAAAGCTGCGATCTTGCTATTTCTATCCAGAGGACGATGGCGAAAAGAGACTTGTTGCGGAGTTCGTTTATCAGATGGCGTATATAGGGACTTTCTTTTATAAGCATGGGGAATTTAGCCCGAAGATAAACGGAGTTCCCTTGATACATAGAGCTAAGATATGTCCGATAGACCAAGGAAAAGAATTAATCAAGATAACATTCAGGATTTAAGATAATATGGATTTGTATTATATGGCTTGGGGCGCGTTCCTAGTCTTATGGATTAGATACATACTCTGGGAGGGATTAAAACGGATGTGAAAATGACCACTAAGATTGTTGTTGAATGGGGATTCGAAGAAATAACCCTTTGTAAAAACTTGGATGTCGCAGTAAAACAAAGGTTGTGGAATGAGAAAATATATGATGCCTTACCCTATGAACGATTAGGGGATGTAATATTCGATCATATCTGGGAGGAAGAAGTCATAATGGAGGACCGAGCAGGGGATATTCATTTCTCCAGGGATGAGGTACTTGATATTTGGGAGGAAAAGCTGAAAGATGAGGACTCATTACTAGACGAGTCAGTAGAGGAACCAATGCAGATAATAGACTTCGCCAAATTTATCAGAAGCCTACCAGTAGGGGCGTATGTTCATGTCATATACAATTACGAAGAAAAAGAGGATTTAAAATGAAGACCCATAGATGTTGTGTTTGTAAAGGATGTATGCATGAAAGATATAATAAGGAATTTTGAGAAAACTAGCGGAAGAAAATATAGTGAAAGAAAGGATGGGGAATTTCGTTACGAATTTAATAAAAAGTGGTCGATAACTCAACGTTTAGGACCACTTAAAGGAAAAGTTTAACATGGAAAAAAAGACTAGATTACGGGCATATTTCGTCCGCTCACATAAAGACTGCGAATACGGCGTAGCAGTAATAGCCGAGAACGTCAAAGACGCAAAGAAAAGAGGAATCGAATCAGGCGACATAGGAGACGTAGAGGAATACATAGACGTAAGAACAAGCTGGATCAAAGACGCCAAAATAGACGGATTAACGGAGGGCATCGTAGATGGGGACGTAGACGCACTTAAACGAGGACTATACGCATACTTAGAAGATGAAGAATGCCCCGGCTGCGGAGACAACGTAGGACAACTAGAAAACGACAAAGGAATAGTACTATGCGAAGAATGCAAAGAAAAGAAACGATTATTGAATAATGGAAACACGCCAAACGAGATAGATGGAACAAAAGACCAAAATGCAATATAAATTTGTATGCAGGACATGCGGCCTACCCTGTGAATTCATAGCATCCGCAGAGGACCGGAAAACAGGACAATTTTTTAAACCAAATAAATGCCCTTTTGGAACCCATAACACCCCAAACTGGAGAAAAGCACTGAATTATTAAAGAAAATGACCGAAAACGATACCAAAAAGACCGTACAGGACCTAATAGAGAGAATACTTGCAAGAATAATATTGTTGTTCATCGACGCAATTCTATTAAACGCCGCCTTAATACACTTTAAGATAATACCGCAGGATAACATAAACGTATTCTACATACTCTGTATTCTATACGCCCTAAGATGAACAGAAAAATTAAAATATTCGGACAAGAGATAACGATTGGAACCCCCACCTACGCAAAACTCACCGCCGCATTGGTGCCCCAGATACTACTTATAGCCACTATAATGCTCGTAATATCGTATACCTTCTCTTTCATGTTAGCCCTGGTGTTGTTAAAAGAACAAGGAATAGACCTTATGCCAATGCAGAAAAAAATAGGTTTTTGGTTTAGGCTGCCAGCAACCTTAGTTATGCTAATATGTCTCGCTCTGACTTCGGCAACTATGGACGAAATACAAAAGAAAAGAGATAAAAAACGATACTCAAAACCACTGATCTAAGAATGAAACTCTGGCCCATACCCCAAGACCTAGACAACGACATAAACATGATGCTATCAGCGGAGTATAAAGAAAAAGAAGGGTATAAATATGACATAATAAAACGCACATTCAGGAACAGACATAACGGACAACAAGCGAAAGTGATACAACTACTTTCTATAAAGGCCGAGGCCGCCGACGAAATGACAACAAAAGAAGCGGATGAATGGCTTTTAAAGAATATTTGGTCTAATCCAATAATGAGATCAACCCAGATAGGTGAAAAGATTTATCAAAGCGCCCAAAAGGATAGCATGAAAGTCAAAGCATAATGGGAGAAGAAAGACCCGGTAGGCATGAACCACTGACCTACACGGGCCGAACTCTGTGCGCTGCCTCTTGGAATAAAGGTAATAAAATATTAGGACAAACAAGTATAAAAGCAAAATGAAAAGAGAACTCATAAGGGACCTATTAATTATTCTAGGAATATTTATCTTATTCTGTGCATATCTGGAACAAACACAAAAAGCCCGGGAATGCACGAACAATCTGCCACAAAAACAGATCGAAGCTTGTTATAAAGGATGCCAACAAATAAACCCCAGAACTATAAAACAACTATACGCATGTTATAACGTATGCGAAAAAGAATACGCTATGACATCACTTATTTAAGTTAAAAAAATAATCTCTTTCATAATGCTTATTATCCCGACGCTCTAATAATTCGTAAAAATGCCTTTGACTACGATAAGACCTATAAAGACGGCCAACTTTCATCCCAATATATGAGGACAGACACCCATATAAAAAAAATGTTTGCACCGACATTAATTCAATCATGAATTCACCCTCCCAATCATATTTACGCGGAAATCATTGAGTATCGCGTTTAAATCTCCGAGTGCCCGCGACATAAGGGCCGTTTCCCGGACCACGCCCATATTACCAGATATAAACTGCGGGGCCAAATCTACGAGCTTTTTCACATTCTCCCCTAATTCATTACGATTAATAGCAAACCTTAGATCATCGCTTTCATGGCCGGGCTCCCGGCCACCTGCAGGACTCCAATCAATACCCGCCCAGGCTTCTTTCACATGACCCCGCGCGCCCCGCTGAACATCCCCCTTTAAGTCAATCGCGGGACGCCCCAACGAATACTTAAAAGAGATCTTCCGACCAGCCCTCTTTAATCTACGCCCAAGACGCATATCCTGTTCTTCGAACTCAATCGAAGAAACAGAGGCGGGCCCGGTCTTAATACCCTGCTTATATTTAAGAAATTCTTTCGAAAGCGCTAGTAATTCATTATACCACGCCGAAATATTAGCCTCAAACTCTGGACCATAAGCAAACTCCCGGGACCGAAAATGTACAATCATATTCTTAGAAGTCTGATTAATCGAGGTACACTCAAAAGGAAAACTCTGATCCACCCGGATATATTTCGCAATCCAATTATTCAACATAACCCCATTATCCCGATACCTCGCAAGGCCACGATCAGAGACAATCGGCAATTTGATGGCTACCCGGTGGATTCTGGACGCTTCCAGGGGTCCGTTCATACGAACCGAACATTTGGTTGACATGAGGTATTCTGCGCCTTTTTGGGTTAGAACGTAGAAGATGGGTTTACCTTTGGCCTTCTCCGCGATATAGGATTCTTTCAATAGGCGCTTAAGGTATTTATGCGCGTTCTGCTTGCTTGTTCTGATTAGTTCCTGTATCTGTTTTGACGTGAATCCCTCCGGGCATTTCTGCCCTAAACCTAAAATCTGCTTATACATGAGATCACCGTTTGAAAGGAAAAAAACAGGGAAAGTAAACCTATCTTTTTCTCTAAGGTTTACTTAGAACCAAAGTATAAAAGCTTAAAAAGTGCTATCCATCGACTCTAAAAAATTTATATTACCCAGGACTTAGATAGCGGAAAGATACAAGAAAGCTGTAAGACATCTGGGAGACAGAAGTAAACTCCGGAATGAAAAACGAGAGGTTGACATCCAAAAAACGACTATCCCAGGACTGTGTTATAAGACAGTTCTGGGACATCTACGAGAAAGACGGATGTCAACTTTGACGACTGAAAGTTTACTTACGATCAAGGATAATTATGACCTTTTGGCATAATTATACGCTTTTCCTATACCGGGTTATAACTATGAACAAAAGATACCGGTACAGGCGAGACAGACAGAACAATAGCCCAAAACGATATGTCAAAACGCCGGGAATCCCGGCAAAATTAGAAGTAAAGGGCCGAGGGAATGAAACACCGAATGACCCCCGGCCCGGAAATGGTTTGGTTGCTTTGTAAATAGATAATAGAACGACACTATAAAAGATAAGGCGAATACAGGAAAAGACCCCCCCCGCCCTTAGAGCTTCGGAGGCAAATCCTCTATTGGCTCAATACGCCGCGCATCCTTTGTTTTCTTCTTTTGCTCTACTTCCCAATCAATATAATGTAAATCCTCATAATACCGAGAATCCAGAGGTTCAATAGGCATTTTAGTATTTAAAAGGCGGGGTTGTCCGATTTCCCCGCCCCCATGGTTAGCTTATTCGAAATTTTGATTTTAAAATAATCCCGGCTCCTAGACAGGATACTTAGTTCTTTGTCTTTATTCTTTAAAAGACTTACCCTAACGAATTCAAAACCCCCCGTTTTATTACCTATGCGGGAAAGATAGGCTTTAGCCCGTTTATCCAGCGAGGAAACATCGACTTCCCCCGAAACTACGAGGCTATGTATTGTCTCTAAGTGGGCAATATCTACGCGAAATATCCCTAGCTCTTCATTTGTACTTGTCATGCTTCTCTATTAGGAACGGCAGGTATAAACTCCGTCAAACCCCAGACAACAAACAATAACTGAACAGCGCCAACACACACCCCCAAAATAGCCCCAAGAACCGGATCAAATAAGGAAAACAAGGCCACATAAAAAGGAATAGCGCCGAGGGTCATATTATAGATAATCAAAGCAAATAACCCAATAATGCTGAAAAGAGCAATCAACGAAGATAGAATACAAGTCAAGATTCCGACAATAATACCCCACAGATCCCAGCTAGTAGGAGTAAAAACCCCATTAAAAGCGTTCTGCGCGGCATTAATCGCGTTGATTATATCAGATAAGGGGTCGTAAAAAGACAGATAAGGGGAAATCTGCCCGGTATTCAAATATAGCCCGGGGATTATCTCTATGTGATTCGTAACCTGTAAGGCAAGCTGTAAACAAAACATAAAAACCACGATATTTTTTAATACGCTCATTGTTTCCCCTCCGTAAACCACGCAGACGCAGCTATAAAATTATATATCAAGATAACCGAACCCGTCATAATATCCCAAACCAAAACCAAAGCGAAGAAATCTAAAGCCGCCGCAGATATGGCAGCGCCGAGTTTGAAGGGTTTACAAGATAAGAGTAGGACAATCGTCAATAGGAAGGCAAAATATTTCAAAAACGGATTCGTGGGAAGCCCAAGAATACTAGAACCCAGACCAGTAGTATTCTGAATACTACCATTACCCGACATATTACCGCCGCTGCCATTTAAACCCGGCAAAGTGCCAAAATTGCCGTTTGGAAGTAGATATAAACTTATTTGTGGGCATGGGCCATCTGCTGCTGATAAATTTCCTATATATAACGTTGAATTATCTGTGTCATTATATATCTCTATGTAACATGAATGAATATAACCATTACTGCAAGGGATCGCATTAGGAATAGATAAATTACTTCTATAATATCCGCCTCCTATTGGATGAAACGTTTGATTGTTGTTGTGCATACTTACCCCATCATATAGTAAAGTAAAGGAATAGGGGGGAACAGTAGAGCAGCCGTAATATCCGCTGACTACCTGTATATATAACGTACTATTATCTGTGTTATTGATTACATCAATAATGCAATAAAAACTATCACCGCAAACAGAGGTATAATTAACATGATTAATGCTTCTAACATCATAATTATAATAACCTTCTCCTTCGCTGTATTCTGATGAATTAGGTCCGTAAATCGTCGAATTTCCTGAATGAGTATAATTTATTGAAACATTAAGATCCGCTACTGTACCATATACATCTAATGAAACATTACAGTAATTAGTCGGTCCATAACTTAGATTAACTATGAGCTGCCAATCTGGGTAAGTGTCTTCAATAGCGGATTCTATATAATCATCTGAATTATTAGGAAAGTTAACATCTAAGTATGCTCTACACACATTATATCCGTTGTAGCTCATATCATGAAAAATGGTCCAGTCTGTTTCTGAATAGGTGTGATTAACCCAGGTATTAGCTATTACATTACATGAAACTATTAGTAACATGATTAAAACTAATATCTTTTTCACGAATAACGCCTCCCAGATAATAAATCCTCTGTAACCGGGCCCGGCTCTTTCTTCTCATATAACGCCTTAAACACCGCTGCCACAATAAAAGCCATCACTAAAGGAGCAATATAATAGATAATCGGCGGGAACAAGGCAATAAACACCGCACAAGTCAAAAGACCCGCCATAAGAACCCCGGCAACATTCTTTGTCATTTTATAGGTAAAGAATACGATAAACAAGAAGAACAAACCCGCCACCCATTGTACGCCGCCCAAAGGCAACACATACGCGCAGAAAGCAACATTAGTTATATTACCCGCCCGAATCATGCCCGTAAGGTTATTACAATCAAAGGCCGGGACGTAGGGATTATAATTAGACGTACTATTCAACGTCGTATCTGGAGCAGATGAAGAAGTAGTAGTAGGTATAGTGGTTGTTGTCCCGCTGGTTGTGGTTGTTGTCCCGCTGGTTGTCGAGGTTGTCCCGCTGGTTGTCGAGGTTGTCCCGCTGGTTGTCGAGGTTGTCCCGCTGGTTGTCGAGGTTGTCCCGCTGGTTGTCGAGGTTGTAGTCGTCGCATAACATAGCTGATCTACACTGCAATAGTTAGGAACAGTATAAGCACATTGAAAACAGTACCCACTAGCGCAAGCATACCGTAAAGAGCAGGATAAACTATCATTGTAGTAATATCCACAATTTTCTGTAAGGCTGCCAATACAGTTAGTGTATAAGGTCGTTGTTGTTGCTATTGTTGTGGTGGTCGTCGTTGTTGTTGGTGCGCCCCCAGTTAATATAAAGTTTTTGTTAAAATTTGTATTCGTAAAATAACCGTAATATGTGGTAACAATAGCAGAAACAGGATAATATCCTGTTTTTGATGCCGTAAGATTATATCCCCCAGGAGGTAATCCGCTAAAAACATAATCTCCAAAACCATCTGATACCGTAGTAGTAGATATTCCAAGACTTGTATTAAACAATGAAATACTAGTATCAGGTAATATTGATGTTAAACCCCCTAATATACCCCAAGTTGAGCCGCTTATAGAGGTTGTTTTTCCAACGCTAATATACCACCCTATCGTCGGATATTGACTGCATGTATTATCTTCTAATTGACATTCTAAAAAGTAGGTTCCCGGGATTGATTCATTAAAAACATACGTCGTGTTAGCCCCATATTGAACTAGGCCATTATTTACGTACCAGGCCACCGCACTAAGGGATTCAAGCGGTGAATATGCTACTGAAAAAGTTTTGCTTTCTCCCGCCGCTAGAGAAATATTAGGCGTAGTTGCAGGACTATAAACAGTAAAATTCAGAGGAATAATAGAAGTCATATTCAAATGAAAACTGTATTGTTGTATCGCCCCTGGGACACCTTCAAACCAGTTATCTACATCCGCTAATATAATTCCGGAACTACTAGAACAAGAACTTTGGAAGGTGGTATAATAAAATGCGGACGCATTAGTTGCAGTAACAGGAACGCCTATATCTAC
>Ga0315285_10002635_pt1 | contig 18690 bp, 24 predicted proteins | sample YL17G09_36_MG_FD_203698 | JGI IMG/M metagenome (GOLD analysis project Ga0315285, IMG submission 203698) | Sediment microbial communities from Yellowstone Lake, YNP, Wyoming, USA - YL17G09_36 | ecosystem: Environmental > Aquatic > Freshwater > Lake > Sediment | place: USA: Wyoming | collected...
CTCATCAATAAATGCCCTTCCATCGGAGCCCTCCATTTCATGAGCTCCAAGTGTGACATTTCTAACGAGTCCAAGGTGTGACATTATCATCGAGTCACGACAAGTACTTCATCACTGGTTGGTTTATCAATCAGCATATGATAAACTCTCTCGACCACTACGTGACTGGGGACGTGTCATCTTCAACCAGCCGTGGAATCTCATGCGGATGCCAAGCCGCGGTTTTCATACTAGCCTCCATGCATCCTCGCTTCCATACCGTTTGTGGTATGGTACTCCACAATGGTTTAAGGCAACGCTTGGCTCCCTCGCTGGTCACACAGTGCTTGGGGGACGCTCCACAGATGCCGCATCAGATTCAGGGATTCACTGACCTGGAATGTGGAGATTGAAAGGATGCACATATGGGTATGATAAAAAGAATTCTACAAAGCTTCCGTCCGATCTACATGGAGGACCCCTTCTTTGGGCGTATTGAATTTGAAAAGGTTGGCTTTTGGGTAGCGTCCCCATTGTTTAAACCTTTAGGTACACGTGTCGAAGTGCTAATCGGCGCGGACGAGAACGGTCCAGTTGAGGCCGATCGGGAATTCTATCGGGAAATAGAAAGGAGATATGAGACGCTCTTCGAGGTCATCCTTGATGCCATTATCAAGGAGGCAAAAGAGGAGGCATTGTGGAAGCCGGAGTTTTCCCGGGAGTCTTTGCGTAAAGATCTGCGCCTGGATACGATCAATATCAATCCGCAGGATCAAGGCGATGGCCGATGGGATATCACTTGTTGGGTTAGCAGCATACGCCGTATGGCGACCCTTCTCTTCAGGAATTGGACAATTGAAGACGTCCTCCTTGAGTGTTGACGGAGAAGTTTGATGAGTTTTCGTCTTGTGGATCGTGGACGTGGTACCAAGATCTTGCCTGGAAGCTGTGAGTGTACCCGACCGCTAGGCGAAAGCGCGTGAGGTGTAGATCTGATTGATCGAGTGGCGGGACCGGTTTCTATGATGTACTATCCCGAGACCGGTCTCACCGCCTTTGTGTCCGACAACACCGCCACGCTGACGCCGTCGTTCAACGGCTACGGTGAGGTGACCAGCCTCGAGACGGACATCGCGGGGACGACGTCTTCCTGGAGCGTGTCGCGCAACGACGCGGCCCAGATCATCTGCAAGACGGAAATCGTCGCGGGGTTTCGACGACCTACGCCTACACCTGCGACGCCACGAGCCGGCTCGATACGGTGACGCGGAACGGCGTCGTGGTCGAGGATTACGATTATGACGTGCAGGGGCGGCGGGTATCGGAGACCAACAGCCTGCGTGGGATTTCGGGCCGTACCGCTGTGTACGACGACGATGACCGGCTGGTTACGTCCGGCGACTACGCCTACGGGTACGACGCGGACGGGTTCCTGAACGTCCGGACCGACATGACGACCCAGGAAACCACCACGTACGCCTACACCCGGTCCGGCCAACTCAACAGCGTCACACTGCACCAAGGTCTCCCCGAGCAAACCCTCATCGAGTACGTCCACAACGCCGCCGGCCAGCGCGTCGCCAAAAAGGTCAACGGCGCCGTCACCGAGAAGTACCTCTGGGCGGGCATCACGGGCCTGCTGCCCGTTTACGACGGGTCAGACAACCTCCTCATGCGGTTCGAGGGGGCCAAGATGGTCAAAAACGGCCAGACCTACTAGCTCATCACCGACCAGGTCGGCACCGTCAGAGCCGTATGTGACGCCTCCGGCAACATCGTCAAAGAAATCGCCTACGACTCCTTCGGCAACATCCTCGACGACACCGCCCCCGCATTCGCCATCCCCCTCGGCTTCGCCGGCGGCCTCCACGATCGCGACACCGGCCTCGTCCGATTCGGCTTCCGCGACTACGACCCCGACTCCGGCACCTGGACCGCAAAAGATCCCGTCCTCTTCGCCTCCGGCGACATCTACCTCTACGAGTACTGCTCGAGCGACCCCATCAACCGTACGGATCCCACGGGAGAGATAGCGGCTGTGGTGCCCGTGCTGGAACTACTGCTCAATCCGGAAGTATGGGTCGCTGCTGTTGCAACATGCGCGGTTGCTGCCGACGCCGCAGAAGGACTTGGAAGCGTGATTGTTGAGGGCGTAAGGAGCGCGGTAAACCATGCAGTAGATAACATTGTAACAAACGTCGGTATCGCAGCAACCGTCGTCGCTACCCCAATTGGAATATTGATGTCGGCGGAACATACAGATGGAGCACGTCCGAGTGTAAAGGGTAAACATGAAAGGGGCCAGGCACGCCAAAATGCGGATAAAAGGCGGTCTCGAAGGTGGGAGGAACAACAAAAACCAAGGAAACCAGATGCCCCCAAACGGAAGAAGGGCGATCCGCATGTGGACAAATATTCTAATTGTCCACCAAGTCAGAAACCGCATGGCCCGTCAACAATTCGGTAGCGGGAAGGATGTAAGTCTTCCGTCGCTGTGCAAGTTGATTGTTTTCAACACGCGTATTGTATAATCCTTCACAAGGAACATACAGACAAGGCACGGCCGAGTACAAGAAATACACATGAGAAGGGCAAAGCACGCCAAAAAGCGAACAAGGGCGATCTGAAAAGTGCAAGAAACAACACAAACCAAAGGAACTAAAGGGCCCCGCCCTAACAATCCAACAATCCGAAGGGGCCTAGAAAGCATGCGAACAAATATGGACCTAAGTGTCGGGTTGAAACGTGAGGTGACAAAATGATTGATAAAAAAATACTCAAAGAGATCGTATCCAAGCGTATTCTCGTTGAATTGTATGACGATGAAGATAATGGGAATTCATTTATCGTCGGCAGAATCGTCTCACTCTCGGATTCCGATTGCACAATTGAGAGCATTAACAATATGGGACTACCGGGTGGGTTTAAAACTCGGCAACTAACTGCAATACGCAGGATCGAGTGGGATACACGTTATCTCGAACAGCTTTCGCTGTTGGGGACAACGGAGAAATGGTGGGAACGAAGGAATTCGGTCAGAGTAGAATCCTGTTGTGGGAGGGACCTGGTGTTGGAAGAGTTGCGAAGAGCGAAGGCCGAGGGGGCCTTTATTGCGCTCGGTCTTGTTTCAGAGGAGGCCGAGGCAGCGGGGCTAGTCGAAGCAATTGAAGGAAATAATGTAGTCATTAAAGAGATAAATAGCGACGGTGAATGTGATGGCTTTACTTTAGTGCTCCTGGAGAGGATTGTTTGGCTTCAAAGGGGAGGTGTTCTCGGCAACAAATACTTGACCTTCTATGAGAATAGGGCTGAGCTTTACAAAGAACACAAAATGTCTCTCAATCTAAAGCCAAGGCAGAAGAAGCGTTCCAAGGGGAAATAGGAAGATTTGAGACACTAACCAATTGTATAGTCCTCTGCAAGAAACATACAAACAAGGCAGGTCCGAGTACAAGAAATACACATGAGAAGGGCGAAGTATGCTGAGAAGTGGATCGAGAGCGATCTGAAAAGTGTAAGAAAGAATACAAACCAGAGAAACCAAAGGGCTCCCGCCCTAACAATCCGAAGGGGCCAAGAAAGCATGTGATGAACGAATATGCTGAGTGTCGGCTCAAACAGTGAGGTGACAAAATGATTGATAAAAAAATACTCAAAGAGATCGTATCCAAGGGTATTCTCGTTAAATTGTACTACGATGAAGATAATGTGAATTCATTTACCGTCGGCAGAATCGTCTCACTCTCGCATTCCGATTGCACAATTGAGAGCATTAATAATATGGGACTGCCCGGTGGATTTGAAACTGTGCAATTAACTGCAATACGCAAGATCCAGTGGGATGCGCGTTATCTCGAACAGATTTTGCTGTTGGGGACAACGGAGAAACGGTGGGAACGAAGGAATTCGGCCAGAGTAGAATCCTGTTGTGGGAGGGACCTGGTGTTGGAAGAGTTGCGAAGAGCGAAGGCCGAGGGGGCCTTTATTTCGCTCGGTCTTGTTTCAGAGGAGGCCGAGGCAGCGGGGCTAGTCGAAGCAATTGAAGGAAATAATGTAGTCATTAAGGAGATAAATACCGACGGTGACTGTGATGGCTTTACTTTAGTGCCCCTGGAGAGGATTGTTTGGCTTCAAAGGGGAGGTGTTCTCTGCAACAAAGACTTGACCTTCTATGAGAATAGGGTTGGGCTTTACAAAGAACACAAAATGTCTCTCAATCTAAAGCCAAGGCAGAAGAAGCGTTCCAAGGGGAAATAGGAGAATTCAGGAGAATTCGAGGAGAATTCGTGAGAATTCGGGACAGTAACCAATTGTAAGAAATCTCCACCACGTACAACGCCGATTTCCTGCCATCGAGCGTCACCTACGCCGGCGGAACGGCCAACTACTTGTATGACAACGACGGGCTGCTCACCCAGGCCGGCGCGTTCACCATCGAGCGCGACGCGGAAACCGGATGGCCCACATCCGTATACGACACCGCAACGACCGTAATGACGGTCACCCCGTCATACAACGCCTATGGGGAAGTGACCGGCGCCGTTACAACGGTCGACAGCATCGAGGTCGCCTCGTGGGATGTTACGTACGACAACGCCGGGCGTATCACTACCAAGACCGAAACCGTCGGCGGGACCGCGGCCACCTACGCCTACTCCTACGACGCCATGAGCAGGCTCACCGAAGTCAGCCGGAATGGCCTGACGGTCGAAGAGTACAGTTATGATTGTCAGGGACGGCGGCTCGAAACCGATGAAAACTATCCATCCCGGACCATATCGGACCGCGCCGCTACGTACAACGATGCTGAAGGGGGCGATGACCGGCTGGAGACGTCTGGCGACTACGCTTACGCGTACGACCCCGACGGGTTCCTGGCTATGCGAACCGATACGGTCACCCTGGAAACCACCACGTACGACTACACCCGGTCCGGCCAACTCAACAGCGTCACACTGCACCAAGGTCTCCCCGAGCAAACCCTCATCGAGTACGTCCACAACGCCGCTGGCCAGCGCGTCGCCAAAAAAGTCAACGACGTCATCACCGAAAAATACCTCTGGGCCGGCATCACGGGCCTGCTGGCCGTCTACGACGGCGACAATAACCTCCTCATGCGGTTTGAAGGCGCCAAAATGGTGAAGGGTGGCCAGACCTACTACCTCATCACCGACCAAGTCGGCACCGTCAGAGCCGTAGTCGACGCCTCCGGGGCCATCGTCAAAGAAATTACCTACGACTCGTTCGGCAACGTCCTCGACGACACCGCCCCCACCTTCGCCATCCCCCTCGGCTTTGCCAGCGGCCTCCACGACCGCGACACCGGCCTCGTCCACTTCGGCTTCCGCGACTACGACCCCGACTCCGGCACCTGGACCGCCAAAGATCCCGTCCTGTTCGCCTCCGGCGACATCTACCTCTACGGGTATTGCCTGGCTGACGCGGTCAACCTTGCAGATCCTTCGGGTCTATCGTGGCTCTTTTACTATGATCCCTCAGGAACTCTTACCTATGTTCCTGCGAACGGACAGGCCATCCAGACGTTCCCAGCCCGAAACGTCGTTGACAGTGGAAGCAGGGGGAAGTGGCCACCTGGAGTCTACCCCTACTCGGGATACAATCGTCACCCGGAAAGAGATGCAAACAGTGACATTGGATCGCATGGAATCTTCATATTTGATCTGAGTAGTCGAGGTCGTTACGCAATGGGAGTGCATTCAGGCCAGGCGAATCGTGGCGGCATTAATCACGCCACGATGGGCTGTATCCGAACCACTGATGACGCTATGTCGAGTATCCTTGCGGAAATCCAAGGGAGTGTCAGTGGTACAGACATCGGCGACGCAATACCGGATCCCCTAACAGGGATCGCGGCCATTGATAGCTCGACGGTGGCGAGGATCAGAAATACGGCAGCACGGATCAGAAGTGCGGTACGCTCGCTGGTTGATGGATTTAATCCGTTCGGCTCCAATGTATTCACCCATAATTAATGGATCTTATTTCTCTTGGAAGGTATTCATTGCTCAGTGGAAGATGAATGCCATGCGAAGGGCGGTGACGGTGGCGGAGGAGGGGCAGAAGTAAGCCTCCGGTGAAGTCCGAGAGCAATATGAGGAGCAGCCGACATGATTGTTCTTGTCGTCCTGGCCATTGTGTCAGCACCCGCAGACGGAACACTATGCTACCCAAGCCCGTTTGCGTGCCCAGTCACCCAGATCGTAAAGCCGGCAAACGTCGTCGCGTCGCATGACAGTGACGTACTACTTGAATTAGCCTCAGGAGTTTGCGGTCTCGACTGGAGCGTTCCATCCGAAGGTGAAAGGATAGTCTTTTCTTTCTCGGGCAACGTCGTGTTGAGTCGACTCCAACTTCAACTGAAGGGAACGGGCGAGAAAACGCCGATCAATGTGCAGTTTGAATGGCGAGCGAACTTGCTGTTTTGGCTGCTTGGGCCTGAGGCGATTTGCGGCACTTTCGTCGTGAAGCCGGAATCTGAAGAGCAGTGTTTCTTACTTGATCGGTGTGCGAAGATTCCCGCGAATGTGCCTGTTGGTAAATTCACATTGTCGTTTCCCGGTGGCATCTCGGTGCAGCGCATTGCATTCTCCGAATCTCCCACGGAGCGCGTAATGCATGAATGTCCTATGCCCGAACTTGGCGACCGCATCGAGAAAGCCTACAACGACTGCCTCGAGCACCCCGGAGATTCCAAGAAAGAGCGTGTCTTCGTTGATCTACTGAAGAAGGCAATGTACAAGTACGATTGCTTGAGGCCGGGTGATTCTGAGCCAGTACCGGCGTGGTGGCTCTGCGACGACGAACATGTCTGGAAATGGTTGACACTTCTCTCGAAGCTGCCCTCTCGACGAGCCAAGGAGCTCTTCGGTAGCAAGTTGTTTAGGGATACTCTTGATGGTTATATTGCAGAGTCTTTCTTTGAAGAGTCTTTGAGAGTCGAAGGCGAACTTAACGAATCTGCTACAAAAGGTTCTGACGGGAATCAGTCGAAGACGCAGAGGTAGGGGATAGCAGAGGAGGGGGAATTTAGGGGAATTTAGGGGGAATTTGGGAATTTAGGGACAGACTACAGGGATGCAGCCCCTGTAAACTGAGCAACTCGTGATGATAGAATCTTCTGAAGAACAGGAGGTTCTTGATGAAGAGGGAAAATCAGGAACACTAGGGACAGCGGAGCTGGTGAAAAAACGGAAATCACGGTTATTGACCATTGTGGTGACTAAATTGTGGTGACTAATAGGCAACCAAATTCTCAAATGGGATTAAGGGTCAAAAGGCAACGCGTATTCGTGCTACTAGCGTTTCTCTCCATTGTTGTGGGTTCGGTCTCTTCAGAGATTGCCTATGAGCCGTTTGATGAAACGAAGTATGGGTCAGATTATGCTGTCTCCAAGTGTGAGATTCATCATGGCAAGGCCGTCATACGCATTACACAGGTAAAAGCAAAGACTCCTTCCCCCAAAACACCCCACTGCTGTAGGGCGTGGCTGACCATTGAGCGGAACGGCAAGACCCTTTTCCAAAGGTATTACGGTGATATTGAGCCAGTTGGAGGTTCGTACGGACTTTTCATTCCCCAAAACCAGCCGCCATCTCCATATTTTGCCATTGTAAAACACGGCGATTATGATGGTCGGCTTTTCTTGGTGCATAAATCCGGAGAAGTCCACGATCTCAAAGGCGGTTCCTATTTCGTTACAACAGATAAAAGATACCTTTTCAGCGAGTACGTATCCGATTTGTCGGGTTTGGAAGTGTTTGATCTGCGAACAGGAAAGACAGTGTTCACTTCAGGAGAAGACTTTCCCTATATTTACGGGTGGTATGAGATCCACGGAGAGTATTTCTTCTTGGAATCAGATTCTTTGCGAAAGAAGGCACTTGAGGCCTACTTTATTGACCCTGCAAAAGGCCAGATGACGAAACAGACGCTAACGGCTGAAGAACTTTCCGTCGCAAAAAAGATTGACTATGACTTTGATGCAAAGTCGCTGCCCGATTGCGATTGTTCAGATGACCCAGGAGAGGGGACGGGGAAATAGGACGGCGCAGATTCACACGTTAAAACTGGGGACATGCACGATAAGTACTTGTCAAGAGGCAGAGAGGGAGGTTTGCCGTGTTTGGGGCTTTGGGCAGTTCTTGGCTTCATGATGTGATCTTTCGGCTCGTGCGGAGGATAGGGCCACGCTGGAGAGGGACCTGAGCGCCACGCGGGTGGTTAAACGGCTGGGCGGAGCGCCTCGGTTGACGAGGCGCTTTGGCCTTTTGTTTCTTCTTTTCCCGCCCAGCTGGTAACCCGTAAAGCGGTAAACTCGGTTGTGCGGGCGGCCTTTGTTTGACCTTCGCGCAGCGGTTTTTGGGGTCGACGCGGGTCACGCGCAACGGCGTGCTTGTGGAGGACTATGGGTATGATGCGCAAGGACGGCGCATCTCGGAGTTCAACAGCCTGCGCGGGATTTCGAGCCGCGCCGCCGTCTACGACGACGATGACCGGCTGGTTACGTCCGGCGACTACGCCTACGGGTTCGACGCGGACGGGTTCCTGAACGTCCGCGCCAACATGACGACTCAGGAAACTACCACGTACGCCTACACCCGGTCCGGCCAACTCAACAGCGTCACACTGCACCAAGGTCTCCCCGAGCAAACCCTCATCGAGTACGTCTACAACGCCGCTGGCCAGCGCGTCGCCAAAAAGGTCAACGGCGCCATCACCGAAAAATACCTGTGGGCGGGCATCACGGGGCTGCTGGCCGTATACGACGCCGACAATAACCTCCTCATGCGGTTCGAGGGGGCCAAGATGGTGAAAAACGGCCAGACATACTACCTCATCACCGACCAAGTCGGCTCCGTCCGCGCCGTCGTCGACGCCTCCGGCGCCATCGTCAAAGAAATCACCTACGACTCCTTCGGCAACATCCTCACAGACACCAACCCCGCCTTTACCATCCCCCTCGGCTTCGCCGGCGGCCTCCACGACCGAGACACCGGCCTCGTCCACTTCGGCTTCCGCGACTACGACCCCGACTCCGGCACCTGGACCGCCAAAGATCCCGTGCTGTTCGCCTCCGGGGACATCTACCTCTACGAATACTGCTCGAGCGACCCCATCAATGGTATCGATCCCACGGGAGAAAACGCGGCGGTGATTCAGCTGGCGGAGCGCGCGTTGGATCCAGCAGTATGCCTTATTGGACTTCTCACGACTGCGTGGTACGCCACTACCGAGGGTGCACAAGACGCAGCGAGAGGGCTTGTGGAGGGCGTAACGAGCACGGCGGACTACGTGGAAGGAATTGGGAGGCAGGTCTTGGAGGCCGCAAGGAACGCGGCAAAAGACGTTAAGAACAAAATAGCAGATACAGCTAAGAACATAAGGGATAAAATGGGCCAATGGAAGTCTCGTGGTAGTCGAGGAAACAGGAACCCAACGCCACCGAGAGCACCGGAAGACAAAGGACCGCTCAATCCGCTGGATCCGACGCCGTGGGGAGATCGAAATCTCCGGCACCCTTGGGATAGAATAAATAATTCGGATGAACCGCCTTGTCCGAGGGCATGAATCGTTTGGGGGTATACAAATGGAAGAACAGTTAGCTTGCGGTCTTGACGCGGCGAGAGAAGGTCGTATTGACGCCGCTGTCGGATGTTTTGCGGAAGGGATTCAACTGGCTGGTGGGATCTCCGTCGAGATAAGAAGCGCTCTGGAACGGCTGCTGGTCGTCTGCCGCGACATGGGCATGGATTCAGCAGGGCATGAGGTTGCGTCTAACCTGATAGACAACCTGTCCGCAGAACCTGTTTTGGCAGGACAACCCTATGAGGTGGCCCTGCTTTACGATGCCGTTGGGCAGAAAGAAAAAGCGTGCCACTTCTACAAACTTGCGATGGCCTCGGAACCGTGCAACGATCCGCTTAGGTTCAATTACCTTTCCGCGCTCGTCGAGGTGGGCAAGGCGGGCGAAATGCTTGACGTGTTTGAGGCCGCTACAGAACGTTTCAAGAGAAGTCGGTCAGCCGACTTATTGGCATCCTGGGTGCGGGACCGGGGCCGTTATAGGGAGGCGTTACAGCTATACCAAGTCTTGGTGGAAGCGACCGAAGGTCCACAGAAGGCTCGGTACCAGTTGGCAGCCGGGCTTCTCTTTGAGTCCCTAGGCGATGAAGGCCGTGCAAAACAAGCGTATGCCGCTGCCGTGTCCCTTAAGCCTGACTATGCTTACGCCCTGCTGCGGCTGGCACAGATTGAAGGCGCCGGCTACAACCTGAGCGATGCAATCAAGCACTGCAGACAGGCTTTGGAAACCGATAAGACCATGGCGCAAGCGACCGCCTTGCTCGGCTGGCTCTACTACAGGCGAGGCGATTATGACGAGGCGAGCGAGAATTACAGGCAGTATTATGAGGCGTCCGGCATAACAAGCACGTTGGAACGAATGGGCAACTGCTATTACGCACTCGCTCGGTATTACGAGGCCGAACACGTTCTGAAGGAGATGCACACTAAGTGCGAGGGGACAAGTCAAAGTTGGATGTTGTTGGGGCAAATCCTTCTCAAACAGGGGAGGTTTTCGGAAGCCATTCCGCTACTGGAGAAAGCCCTGCAACTTGGGCCGGGCATGAACGACGCGTATAGATTTCTGGGTGAGGCATACTCGGCGCTTGAGCAATACCAGGAGGCCCTCGACGCCTATCAGAGTTACCTCGAGAAAGCCGCTCCTACCCCGGAAATCCTAGTGGATATGGCCCACGCATACATTCTGCTCGACCGGGCCGATCTTGCACAAGAGACGTCGGCTGAGGCGGTCGATCTATCTCGATGCCATGTTTTCGCCAGACAGTATCTTGCATTGGCCGCTCTTGCCCGTGACGACCGGGCAACCTTCGAGGCCGAGCTTTCGATAATGGAACGGCTCGATCCTCAGATTCATGAGGCGCTCAAGGACGCAGCGGAAGAGGAAGAGGAAGAGGAAGAATAGTCAGTTCTTGCGACGGGCCAATAGGGGGAGAAACAGGGGGTAGTGACATCCCACCGATGCTGCCGAAAAAAGCTGACAGGAGGGGAGCAGGTCAAAGGCCGCCCCCCATTGTGCTATCCTAAGTATCCCTAAGGAATAGGAGTAATCGCTCACGGAGTAATCGCTCGGAGAGGGCAAAAAAGAGTGTTCGATTGGCTTGACGAACAACTAAGAGAGGGGAATTCAGGGGGAATTCAGGGAATTCAAGGGAATTCAGAGGGAATTCAGGGACAGACTACGAATTAAATAGTTCTTACGCCGCTCGGGTTTTGGTCTTGCTTCGGTTTGGGTTTGCGGCCTCGCTTGTTCGGGCGGAGGGCGCGCTGCAACAGGTTCTCGAGTTGGTCCACGAACGTGGGTGAACCGCAGGGGCGTCCGGTGTGGGTGTGCGCTCGGATGCGGTCCACGGCCTCCTCGTCCTCCCCGCCCGACAGCCACTGCTTCCAGTCGTTGATGACGCCCGGCGGAGGGAAATCGTCCGACAGCAGCGCGTCGTGCCGAAGCCGGCAATGCGGTGCGGCGCTCGACCACGGGTACTGCTCGGCCCGTTTGACCAGTCCGGCTCTCACCGGGTTGCGTTCAACGTAGCGCACCGCCGCCCACAGATGCGATTGGTCCATCGGGCACGAATGAAACCGCCCCTGCCACACGTGCCCGGTCAGTTTCGTGCGCGTGTTGAAGTACATCGCGTACACGGTGTGCGCATCCCGCAGGGCCAGTCCAAGCGACTGTTCGCGCACCGGCACCACCACGAGATGGACATGGTTGGTCATCAGACAATACGCCCACACAGCTAACCCATGACGGTCGGCGTACTGCTCGAGGAACCGCAGATACGCTTCCCGGTCCGCATCCACCTCGAACACATCCGCCCGCCGATTTCCCCGTTGCGTTACATGGTGCGGGAATCCCGAAACCACCACCCGTGCCACTCGACTCATGACCCGATAATAGGATCATTCCCACCAGAAGTCAAGTTAATTCGTAGTCTGTCCCTGAATTTCCGGCCTCGCCGTCTACGACGGCGCCGATAATCTCACCATGCGCTTCGAAGGCGCCAAAATGGTCAAAAACGGCCAGACCTACTACCTTCTGAAGGATCAGGTAGGCACCATTAAGGCCGTAGTCACAGCCGCGGGCGTGGTTGAGAAGGAAATCACCTACGACTCCTTCGGCAACATCCTCGAAGAAACCAACCCAACCTTCACCATCCCCCTCGGCTTTGCCGGCGGCCTCCACGACCGAAACACCGCCTTAGTCCGCTTCGGCTTCCGCGACTACGACCCCGACTCCGGCACATGGACGGCAAAAGATCCCGTGCTGTTCGCCTCCGGGGATATCTACCTCTACGAATACTGCTCGGGAAATCCAGTCAAATCGAGAGATCCTCTGGGTTTGTGGCAGGTAACACTTGATGTGGGCTGGGGCCCTGTTGGACGATTCACGGTGTATCAGTCGGATAATCAAGTGGGTTTCGCCATAGGCGTGGGGGTTGGCGCTGGCGCCAATATCAGCTATGATCGTCATACTTCCGACAATCTGGCGGTAGGTGATGGCTGGACATTTGATTACGGCGCTTATGCTAGTGGCCAAGCCGCTGTTGCGGGGATTGACAGCGCGTGGGTCGTGAGTATGCGTCCTGATGGAGCATGGAGTTCTACAGGAACTGGTGTGGCAACAGTGGGTCTAGGCATAGTGGGAAGAGGGGAGGTCGAAGGCTGTTTCTGGGGTTCTGGTGGGATGATAAAACATGCGTTTGGCGGCGGCATAGACCTTGGCCAATCCCATACAAAGGGCCTTAGTCGAGCAGGCGTATTTGGAGGCGCGGGTTGGCAATTTGGTACCACTATTTCAAACGGGACTGTGCAGAGATGGTTCGGGACTGTGCAGAGATTCTTCGGCACAGCGTTTGGCCATCCCCTAGCCAGGTATGGGATCATATGAGAGTGACGGAGATTGAATTACATGGCATTCCTCTCTAAGAGAAGGGTTATTCTGCTCTCGCTTGGTGCCGTAGCCGCTATGGTATTAGTGCGCATAGTATTGGCGCTGGTCATGAACAGCTTTGAAGAAAGGGTGCTAAGTGAGGAGTTTATCAAGACAAACCCGGAGGTGGTAGCCGAGTTCGGATCCGTTGAATTGAAAGCAGTTTCGATGCGTCTCCGTTACTCAAGCGATGGTGATTCGGGCGAATTCTGCTTCAAGGTGCGCGGGACAAAACGTAACGGCAAGATCGCGATCACGTGGGAGCGGGCCGGGGCCGGTGCAAGGTTCTATCCAAAAGAGATTGTCGAACTAAGGCGGTTTGCGCCGAAGAAGAGACTGTGGCCTAAAGGGCTCGATAATGAGTAAGATGCAGGAGAACGGCAACATCGTGGCTAGAAATTGGTTTAGGATTCGAGTTGGAGCAACGGTAGTTGCGGCGCTCATGGGGCCATTTCTTGTTTTTTCGGGGGCTTACGAGGAACTGTCATGGTCTGATGTCGGTATAGCCTTTGGTGGTTTCTGCCTGTTACTTCCAGTTGGGCTGCTTCTTTATCTCTGGCTTCAATCCAAGACTTATGGTTTCTGTCGGGTCAGGCGACCTTCTTGGCGCAACTCGCCATTGGATCCCTATTACCCACTTGACAGCCTCCACTTCTTTGGACTGCTTATACTGACTGCGGGCATAGGTGGGAGTAGCCTCATCCTAATCTACGGATTTAAGGTTCTTCCCTACTCGTGCTTCATCGCTGCCCCCGGAGCCGCTATGTGGCTGTCAGTATGGCTGGTCTATGCCATGAAATCTCAGGCAGGGGCCAAGACAGAGTGACTTTGTATGTCTTGGCGAAATAGCCCTTTTGGATGGCCTACGCCCGCAACGGAAAACTGAACAGCGTCACGCTGCCCAATGGCACCCCCATCGACTATGTCTACAATGCCGCCGGCCAGCGCGTCGCCAAAAAGGTCAACGGCGCCATCACTGAAAGATTCCTCTGGGCAGGCGTCACCGGGCTGCTGGCCGTCTACGACGGCGCCGACAACCTTGTCATGCGGTTTGAAGGCGCGAAGATGGTGAAGAACGGCCAGACCTACTACCTCGTCACCGACCAGGTCGGCTCCGTCCGGGCCGTATGCGATACCTCCGGCAACATCGTCAAAGAAATCACCTACGACTCCTTCGGCAACATCATCACCGACACCGCGCCCGCATTCACCATCCCCCTCGGTTTTGCCGGCGGCCTCCACGACCGAGACGCCGGCCTCGTCCGCTTCAGGTTCCGCGACTACGACCCCGACTCCGGCACGTGGACCGCCAAAGAACCCATGGGGCTTCCTCGCTCAAGTCCCTACCTTTACCCATACTGCAGCCAAGATCCCGTAAGCGCTTCTGATCAAACAGGCTTGTACGGATGGTATCCAGGCCTCGCCACTGATACATCTGCGGGTATATCTATTCTGCAACAGAGTGCTGAGCTAGCAGAGCAAGCCACTTGCCTGCTCATTGTAGCCTATGTGAATGACGCTATTCCGCATGCAGCCGCATCCCTCAACTTAACCGCTAATGCCGGGTATTCGGTATGGCCAAACCGCCCGGGGATAGGGGGGACAGCATCCGTTGGCGTCTACGCGGACACCAGAACAAACGTGGGAGTTGGAGTATATTATGGAGTAGGTCCCACTTTGAGCTACAAGGGTTATAAGAGCGTCGGTATTGAAGCCAGCGCCTACAAAACCAATCTGTGCGGCATTCGAGGTCCAGGTTATCAGCTAGGCGCGCAAGGTTTAAATTATGGTGGTGAACTGCTCCTGAATAATCAAGGGCAACCGATTGGTGCAAGGCGTCAAGAACCTTTGGGGCACGCCAATCCCGACAGGTACTTATATGTAACCAACACCCATATTGTATACACATAAATCTCATAGAAGGCATCATCGATAGTATCATCGGCACAGCCGGACCTTACCGACGATGTACCCGTAACTATTTCCTCCATGGCTATAGAATTCGCGCAATTAACGGCGGCTTTTAGGGTTGCTCAACGAGAGTTTGGTGTTAAGCTGTAATAGGCAGCGGGCCACAACTGTCTATGGTGTCGGGGTGAGTTGACATCGGGTGTCGGAGTTGTCGCATGATTTGCAGGAAGTTGCAGTCTGACGGTTTTGATGTGGTGTTTACGGGCAGGGCGGCTTTGTCAGAAGGACTGGCCATCGGATCGTGTGGGAAACTAACAGTGCAATAAAACCCGTAGTCATAGGTGAAAACGTGACATGACGATCTTAGACGTCTTCGTCTTCATAGTTATTCCACTTGCTCTCATAGTGTTTGTGTACTTAGGCCAGCGCCAGAAAGACGCGGCTTACCGGCTTCCTGGCGACCTTGCAGGAACTCCGCAGAAATTGGTTTTTCCCATTGTATGCATTGCGTCGTTTGATGGTTTACCTGCATACTCAAATTACGCGTCCAGGTTTGTTGGCTTCAGCTTTGCAGATGATGGCCTATTCATAGTCTTTCAAAGGGGCCTAAGGACAATGGTTGAGTGGTACGTTCCCTATGGCAAGATTGAAAGCTTTGAAAGAACGGGCAAATTCTCTAGAACCGTGAAGATTCAGCACAAGGAAGAAGGAGTTCCCCCCGTTATAACCATGCTGAAGCTCGGTTCGGCGCAATCAGACCGAGTCTTGGCCCTTCTTGCAGACAAGACGACAAGAACCAATTAATTGCTAAGGATCTGCTCATACGGGCCGGGGCGTTCTCCATAGCACGCGACACGCAAACCGGCCTGCCCACGGCCGTATTCGACGACACCGTGACGATGACGCCCACGTTCAACGGATACGGCGAAGTCACCAGCGCCACAACCGCCTTCAACGATGTTACCGTCGCCAGGTGGACCCTCGAGTATGACAACGCCGGCCGCATTACCGGCAAAACTGAAACCATTGGGGGCAACACCTCAACCTACACCTACACCTACGACGCCATGAGCCGGCTCCTCACCGTCACCAGGAACGGCGCCGTCGTCGAAGAGTACGAATACGACGCACAAGGCCGGCGCGCCTACGAGTTCAACTCGCTCCGCGGAATTGACAGCCGCATCCCCGCCTATGACGACAACGACCGGCTCGAGACCTCGGGCAACTATGGCTACGAGTTCGACGATGACGGCTTCTTGACTGCAAAAACCTACATGGGCACGCCGCCAGAAACCACCACGTACACCTACGCGCGGAACGGACAGTTGAGCCGCGTCGAACTCCCCGACAGCACCCTGATCGAGTACGTCTACAACGTGGCCGGCCAGCGCGTCGCCAAAAAGGTCGGCGGCGTCATCACCGAAAAATACCTCTGGGCCGGCCTCACCGGCCTGCTGGCCGTTTACGACGGGTCCGACAACCTCCTCATGCGGTTCGAAGGCGCCAAGATGGTCAAAAACGGCCAGACCTACTACCTTATCACCGACCAGGTCGGCTCCGTCAGGGCCGTATGTGACGCCTCCGGCAACATCGTCAAAGAAATCACCTACGACTCCTTCGGCAACATCCTCGACGACACCGCGCCGACCTTCACCATGCCGCTCGGTTTCGCCGGCGGCCTCCACGACCGCGACACCGGACTTGTACGCTTCGGCTTGCGGGATTATGATCCGGACACCGGCCTCTGGACGGCGAAGGACCCGATTGGGTTCGGCGGTGGGAGTACGAACGTCTACACATATTGCTTCAACGACCCCGTTAACTTAATCGATGTGCTGGGGCTCCTTACGGAGAGCCAGCTGCAGAATCTGCGGATGCTGATAGAGATGGAACGAGACCTTGGGACTACCGCGACGTGCCTTGGGAACAGCAATACGATAAGTTACTTCGTTTTCGGAAACGAAAACGTACCAGCCAGTAGCTATCGGGACTTCGACAACGCGCCGATACCCACACCGTGGGGGCCAATCGACCTGGACTACTTCATGGACATCAGGGGAATGGGCCCCTGGTGGGCCACGCATCCGTTTCTCTGGACCTGGGCATATGACGCGCGCTATTTGGCGATCAGGGGTATGGATAGTTTGCTGGACCTAGGTAAAGACATGCCATATGAGGACCCGAAGGAGGCACTGCTCCTATTGCTGATGAGGAGGGGCAAGGACACCTTCGCTGAACTTTTCCCGCCAGAATGGATGGACAAGCTTGAAGCCGAGATGCAGCGTAAGCGCGAGCCGGCTGCCAGAAAGATGAAGGTACCCGAGAGCCCTGGAGTGTTGAAGTAGCCTCGGAAAAACAGGCGGCGGTCCCAGACGTGCACTCACCTTCGCACGCACGGGCGGAGGCGAAGGGAGTGTTTTAGCAATTGCAGGCACTCTTGCTAAGCTTGGAGGCACTAAACAGGAGATCCGTGATGAGAAAGGCTGGCCGGCTGTATGTGATTGGACTCGTGGTGACGTCTGCGATCGTGTGCGCAGTTGGTGCACATCGAGTTCGACACCAGAAGCCATCACCTGACAAACCCACATTCATGTTCTTTGTGGTTGCAAGAAGCTCCGCCGGCCAGTATCTTCCGGCGCTCCTTCCGGAATTGAGCATTGTTGGCAAGAGTGCGGCGAGACGGAAGTCGAACGCCGTCGATTTCTACGGCGAGATGGTGGTTATACCTCAAGAGAAGCGGGGTTCATTCAGCTATGATCTTTCTCCAGAAGACCTGGATAGGGCGGAGAAGGAATTGAATGGACTGCCGAATTCAAATGCGCGCTATTCGATAGCCTTACTGCGAGACCCACAATGGGGAAACGTCGTAAAAGTATCCCGAAGTTCAAATGGCACGCTTACATCGGTCTACACTGTGACTGAGGACAACATTGTGGCCCTTGAATTCAGTGACCGCGGGAGAACAGTACTGGTGTTTGGACTACTGCCAGCCATTGCCATATTCCTTGGGGGATTGTTGCTACTGTGGCTGACGAGGGTTGCACGGCATGTTCTGAAGAAGTCCCGACAACCCTAGCGAAACGCTACCCGTAGGGTCAGAGAACTCGGAATGAACGGGACAGCGTAACATGAGCCACTCGACCGTGGATTCAAGTATGCCGTGCAAGTTTAGCCTGTGGCCATTTGCGCGGATGGCTAGGGATGGGGGACGTGCCATCTTTAACCAGGTGTATAATCTCATGCCGATGCCAAGCCGCGGTTTTCATACTAGCCTGCATGCATCGTCGCTTCCGTACCGTTTCTGGTATGGGACGCCACAATGGGCTAAGGCAACGCTTGGCTCCACCGCTGGTCACGCAGCGCTTGCGGGCCGCTCCACAGACGCCGCACCAGATTCAGGATCGAAGATCCACTGACCTGGAACGTGGAGATTTGAAAGGATTCACATATGGGCATGATAAAGAGAATTCTTCAAAGCCTCCGTCCGATCTACATGCAGGACCCCTTCTTCGGACGTATTCGATTTCAAAAGGTTGGTTTTTGGGAAGCGTCCACATTGTTTAAACCTTTAGGCACACGTGTCGAAGTCACAATCGACGCGGACGAGAAGGGTCCAGTTGAGGCCGAGCGGGAATTCTATCGGGAAATAGGGATATTTACTTGACTCAACCAGGCCCAACCGGTAGTATGCTGGGCCATGAGCGAGGATTACCCGCGCACGATTCTGGAACTGGAGCGACGGTTTGCCGACGAGGGGGCGTGCCGAATG
>Ga0315285_10002636_pt1 | contig 18684 bp, 13 predicted proteins | sample YL17G09_36_MG_FD_203698 | JGI IMG/M metagenome (GOLD analysis project Ga0315285, IMG submission 203698) | Sediment microbial communities from Yellowstone Lake, YNP, Wyoming, USA - YL17G09_36 | ecosystem: Environmental > Aquatic > Freshwater > Lake > Sediment | place: USA: Wyoming | collected...
GTAATTCGGCTGCCGGCCGGCACAGCACCAGCTTTTCCCAGCGCCGAAGACCGGACTATGTAGGGAAACCCTATCGCTCCAATAGCCGCCCCCGTCGCCGTTTGTAGAAAACCCCGTCGGGAAATTGTTTTATGCTTTTGCATGATCTGGCTCCTTGCTTCTTCTGACTAAAAACCAACGACCGAAAGAACTCCTCGCCAAGTTTAGCTAATGTGCCGCCCATCGTCAAACCAAAAGGGGTTCGTCTCGCAGTGCAAAAACCTGTTTGCTAGTGTGAAAAACTGCATCTGCTCCCCTCCAAAGTCCATCGCCCGGACAAAAGTTAACTCATCGGATGTGTGCCCGAGTCGATTGCGTGAGGCATATAGACAAACGCCTCAAATCACTGCCCGCATCCTCTCTTCCAAGGTCTACGACTCAATTCCGGGTCTCTGTGCTGCCAAGAGCAGAAATGGCCCAAATATTTCCTACCTTAACAACCAGAAATGTCCACAAATTTTGGCTCAGAGAGCACCTATTTCTGACGCACCTTCTGCTCAGAACCTTGGCATCGTTTGCGCATTTAGGCAGGCTTTTGCCAATTCTCCAAATCAACTATTTTTACGCCTAAGCAGTTCGCCTCTATTAACTTGTGAGAATTCTCCCGAAAACGTTTGAGAAGCAAATGTCGTGTAAAGGTGGTCCGCAGAGCAACTTTGGCTTCCGACAAGATAGCATCACGGAGTTGGAAGAACCCCTGTGAATTCTTATGATTTTTGTTTTAGCTCGGCCTATTCTCCAAAGCGCCGGTTCCACCAAAATTACCATCGAGCAGGGCCGGTCTGCGTCAGGGCTAATAATATCTGCTCTCTCATAACTAAAATCTCGTCCTAAGATATTTTTTGTGCTTGACAATTTTCAATTGCCTGGTTAATTTAGGCCAAAAAGGCAATCTGGAGAGGCCTTGTGTCAAACGGATTTGGCTAAAAAGGAAGGGAAGAGAATGAAGGATCTATTTACCACCGGTGAGGCCGCTGAAATCTGCAGAGTAAGCCAACAGACAATCATTCGTTGCTTCGATTCCGGTAGACTAGAGGGTTTTCGCGTTCCGGGCTCAAGATTCCGCAGGATTCCACGCCAGAGTCTGATCAAGTTCATGAAAGACAACAGTATCCCTCCGGACAACCTGGAGTCCGGCAAAAAAAGAGTGCTCATTGTCGACGACGATGCCGAGATCGTCGAGCTTATGGCCGACGTCTTGGGGCGCGATGGCAGATTCGAAATCAAGACAGCGTCCAGCGGCTACGAGGCAGGGATGTCGACGCAGCAGTTCCGGCCCGACTTGATACTGTTGGACTACATGCTGCCCGATGTCAACGGCAACGTAGTCTGCCAGACAGTCAAAAGCAACCCGGAATTCGAAAACACCAAGATCATCATCGTAAGCGGCGTCGTCAAGCAGGATGAGATCGACCAGCTCTTGAAATCTGGTGCCGAGGGCTTTATAAAAAAGCCCTTCACCATCACCGAGCTTACCGACAAAGTCGGCGCTGCCCTGAAGATAAGATAAAAAACACCGCCGCTTTAGGCGAACTAAATCCTGGTGGTTCACAGGAACAGTCCAGGGAAAATTTAACTGTAAACGGATAATACGCGACCCTTCCGTTGAAGCGCGAGAACAATGAGATGCGTGCCGAAGGTGCCGATACAGCAGCCGCCCGGCAGACGGAGCTTGGCATTGGCCGACTCGATTCCCTTGTGACATTGCCTTGCGTTGCCATACAGTATTTCTCCAAGTTTTTGCAAAGCCGATTTTCTCCCTCCGACTTAGCTGATATTGTTGAATCAGATCCTGCGCTTGCCGCCAGGATTTTTTCGCTTTCGCACCAGCAAGGCGTGGACCTGCGCGGCCTGAAGTTCTCGCTTCGCCTGGCACTCGACAAGCTGCCGGCGGATTTGGTTCGCCAGGCTATCCTGTCAGTTAAGGTGCTTGCCGCCTCTGAGCTTGAGCACGGCCCCGACAACGGCACAATTGTGCCTGAGAAAGAGCTTATACTTCACAGCCTGGCCGTCGCCTGCACCGCCAAAGAACTCGCTGCCATCATAACGGACAAGATAGAACCGGAGCTGGCCTACTACGCGGGTCTACTGCATGATATTGGAAAGCTTGCGTTACAGGCAGCGATGCCGAAGAGCCTCGCCCAGATTGTCCAACAAGCCAAGGCGACCGGAGTAAGCTCTTATACCATCGAGCAGAAGCACCTGGGCACCAGCCATACACTGCTGGGCAAAAGCTTAGCTCAAAAGTGGCGCCTGCCGGAACCAATAAGTCTTGCCGTCTGGCTGCATCACAGTGACACGGCGACGATTTCGCGTGATGTCCCTGAGGCAAGAATAGCTCAAGTCATCCAGTCGGCTGATTCTATAGCCAGGCGGGCCGGCATCGGGCAGTCCGGCAGTTTCGATTCGCCTTTAGCCACGGAGAAAATAGCTCAATCGCTCGGAGTTGCCGTCGAGCAACTGGACCAAATCCAGACCAGGCTGCCGGAAGCGGTCAAGGAAAAAACCAGGATTTTGGGTCTGGATTTGCCAAATGCTGCGGCGCGCTACTGTCAGTTTGCTCATACCGCCGCCGGCCGCTTTGCCCAGCAGCAAGCAGAGCTGTCTGTGGAAAATCGCCGCTTGGGAACCGCTTGTAGCCACCTTGGTTTTATAACAGACTTTTTGCTCAGTATAAGCTCCGACGCCGCCGCTATCGATGTCGCAGAGAACTTCGCTGTTCGCTGGCAAAGGTTTTATCAAACAGGTTTGGTCTGTTTGTATTTGGCGCCCGCGAGCGGTTCAGACGTCGGCGATCTTAGTCGAGCCGAATCTCTGGAATCCGTCGTTGTAGAAAGCCTGGGACAAAGCAGGACCATCATATTGAATGTCCCTTCAGATGCCAAGCCAATACCAGAGACGATAGCTAATCGATTTGCAGTTTTGGATGCTCAAGACCATGTCGATTGGTTACTTGAGCAGTTGGAAGCCGAGTCTGACCTGCGGCAAGCCAAGTTGGTGCCGTTGCTTTCGGACGGCAAGGCAGTGGGCGCACTGGTTTTTGAGATGCACTATCCGGCGGATGCAGAGCTGTTCGAGGAAAATTTCGGCAAGGTGGCGGGAATTGCCGGTGCCGTTTTAGATATGGTGTTAGGCCGGCACAAATATGAGCGTTTTGCCGAGCTTTTTGCTCGGCTTATTCATGGTGCTGCCGAGCAAGCTGCCGCGCCGTTAAAAGCGGAAGTTGCGCCGGCGGAGATTGCTGCCGATGCTTCTCTAGAGGCTCTGGCTGAAATGACTGCCGGAGTCGCCCATGAGCTGAATAATCCTCTTTCGGTCATATCCGGCCGGGCACAATTACTGGCTGACGCTGAGACGGATCAAAAGAAAAAAAGAGCCTTACAGCAGATTCAAGAAAATGCCCGCGAAGCTTCTGCAATCATGGGGGACCTAATGAGTTTTGCCGAGCCCCCGCCGCCTAAGCCAAGCCGGACCGACGTTAAACAAATGATAGACGAGGCCGTACAATTGACCAGGCAAAAGACCGGCGCAGAGCACATCAACGTCCAGATTCAAGCTGCCGAAGATGTTAAAAGCGTGTTTGTAGATTCTGCGCAGGTCGTATCGGCTCTGGCAAATGTCGTTAGTAATTCTCTGGAATCCTACCGCGACAAAATAGGGCCAATAAAAATCACTGCCGATGCCGCCGGCAGCCGCGTGAGGCTTCAAGTTAGGGACCTCGGTTGTGGAATGGATGCAGAAACCCTTCGAAAAGCCACTCACCCATTCTTTTCAGCTAAGCCGGCGGGCCGCAAACGCGGGATGGGCCTTGCCTACACTGCCCGCACCGTGCAATTGAATAAAGGCTCACTTTCGATTGAAAGTGAGCCTGGCAAAGGCACCACAGTGACAATTTACTTGCCCGTCAATTACCTGACAAACGCCTGAGAATCTCGATTTTGCTTTCCCACTTGTGGGAATCTATGGCGGAAGATGACCCCTCACCGCTCTGCCAAAATCTGCGCCACCACCTCCACATAAATCGTATCACCTTCATATCACACCCTCACTCAGACTGTAGAAGTTATTATACCATAACCGCCGGTTCAATGCAGCGTGAAAGTGGTCAGGCGGACGCTATGAAGTGGATGGGATAACTTTGGTTGAAGTGGCGGCTTTTTTTATCGGGCGCTGGCAAAATATTTTTCCCTACCCCACACCAGTTCGCGCTCACGCAGCCCGTCAGGGGCGGCAGGTCCCGGCTTTCAATTGTCGATTTTCAATTTCCCAAGTTGGGGTCACCTGATATCCTGATCCTCTGATATCCGCTACCTGATAGCCTGATGTCTTGATACCCTGTTTAGCCCTGCCACCCCTGTCCTGAGCGAAGTCAAAGGATGTGGGCAGGGCTTGCCCCCGGCACAGGTACGGGGGCTAACCTGCGGGGCGAGGCTCATTATTCCGTCGCCCGTCGCCCGTGACCCGTGACCCGAGCGACGGGAGACGAGCGACGAGCGACGGCTGTTACCGCTGTGCTCTCAGCGCTCTCGGCGGTTAAATCTGCGCGGCGGGCTGGTCCTTCGCATATAGAGCAATCTTGTTGGCGCCATCCACGATAATGACTTTGGCGTCGGGCCGTTCCGTGAGCCAATTGTCCACAACAGCCTGCGGCTGATGCGTCGGATATAAATGCGCTGCTTCAACGAGGTTGTCAGGTATCTGTGAATACATCCAGATTCGCCGCAGCCGTTTTATCATTTGGGCGAATTTGTACGGCTTATGGCTGTAGAGCTTGTACCGGCTTTCAATTGACCTGAGCACCTCGTCAATCGGACAGGTCAAACGATAGTAGAAGTTTTCCATCGTCTGCTTTTCGCCAATGCCATTGGGACACGCGGCCAAAAACAGTATTTCGCCGCCATCGACGATCGCACTTTTTGTTAGCTCAAGCGCTCTTTGAGCGATGTAAAGGTCGATGTCGTTGGGCAGTCCGCCAGGCGAAACAATAAGCCTGCTGATAGGCTCAACGGTATAAGTGTTTCTGCAATCGACTACACTGAAAGCTTCGCTACCGACCGTTTCGACCGGCCCAAACCGCGCCCAGCTTATTCTCTTGGCGTTGCTGATAGTAGCCAGCGCGTAAACCGGTCGGTCCTTTACAATCAGTCGCATCCCTTCAAGCTGATCCTGGGCAAGCGGATTATTTCTTCTGCTGTTATCTTTGTGCCATGGGTGGACGCCAAACGTGGACCTATCATCAAGCGCCAGACTGTGATTTTGCTCGGTCGTCCGGTAAGCGCATATCCCGGGGACAAAGTTCTTTATCGGATTGGAATAGCCCGCAAAATAGTGCACCTTAACATCCGAGAGCACAAGAAAAACGTCCGCCTGATCAGCCAGAGCATTAAAGACAACCTCCGTGCCGCGTGATGTCGTTCCGGCATTTATGAGTCTATCGCGGCGATAGTCGTGGGCGTCAATCTGGAAATCTTTGATGCCCGCCTGGCGCGCGGCTTCTTGTATTTGCTCGCGTATCTTGACATTTGCCGCGCTGTCGGGATCGTGGGTTCCGGTACAGATTAAAAATCGTACCTGCAAGCTCTCTGTCAGGATGCCAAAGAGCTGCCCGAATATGTCACCAAACGGCTCATCGCGGGTGCCGTCGTCAATCAAAACGCAAAGCCGCTTACCGGTGCTTTCCTGTCGGAAATTCTCTATCTGCTCGCCGGATAGCGCCTGCTGAAGACGCGTCTGGTTATCGCTCTGCCGGTCATCCTGCCACGGGCGAATAATCCGTTCTATGTTGGCTTGGGGAACCTGCAAACAGAGCACATCTTTGCCGTAGTGAAGATCTATTTTCATCGCGGTGACTTTGTCTATTTGGCGTTTTCCAGGATTTCCATTAGTTCGTCGTCTGCAAGCTCAATCGGATTACCCTTCATACTGCTGGACTTTTTGGCTTTTTCTACGATAACGGGGAAATCTTGTTCTTTCAACCCGAACCGTCTCAGCGGCGGCACTTTCAGCTCCGCGCAGAGCTGCTGCAGCCATGCGACGCCGTCGTCTGCCCGCGATGCAGCCTTGCCGGTCAATACGTGGGTAATTTCATCGTAGCGAGCCAGTGCCGGCGAATGTGCTGCCCGGCTCTGTAAAGCTCTTACATTGGCTTGCGTAACGAACGGCAGAAGCCGAGCACATATAACCCCGTGGGTGGCGGAAATCATGCCACCTAATGGACCGGCGAAGCCGTGCACCGCTCCAAGTCCTGCATTGGCAAGAGCTAATCCGCTAAACAGACTTGCCAGGGACATATCTTCACGGGCAGCGGCGTTACTGCCATCCTCGTAAGCATTTCGTAAAGAACGCCCTGCTCGCTCCAGACCATCCCGGCAAATGGCATCGGTCAGAGGATTTGCTTTGTTGCAAACGTAGGCTTCCATAAGCTGGGTCAGCGCGTCCAGCCCGGTGCTCGCAGTTAAAGATGGCGGCATCGAGTAAGTCAATTCAGGGTCAACAACAGCGAGACTCGGCAGCATCCATTCGCTGCGCATGCTGACTTTGACCTGCTGCTCAGGTACGCCGAGCACTGTGTTGCGCGTGACCTCGGCGCCGGTCCCTGCGGTGGTGGGAATAGCGATGTGGACCGCGGGTTTTTGGCTGATTGGCTTGCCGAGGCCGACGACCTCCAGATAATCCTCCAGCTGCCCCCTGTTGGTCAGCATCGCTGCGATGGCTTTGCCGCTGTCGATGGCGCTTCCGCCGCCAAAACTGATAACCAAATCGCTCCTCGCTTGACGGGCTTTTTCTATAGCTGCTCTTAGTATGGTAGTGGTTGGTTCGCCGGGCACATTGAACGTCACATAGTCAACACCCTGGCTTTCCAACTCTCCCAGCAGCTGCTTAGCCCGGTCGGCGGTGCGCCCCGTAACGACAAAAGCACGCCTGCCGAGATGCCCTGCTATAGGTGCGACTTCTCTGCTGGCGCCCTGGCCGAAAATAATGCGACTTGCGGTGGCAAACTCGAATCTCATATTGGAAATTCAAAAATCAAAACGCTGTCAAAACCACAGATTTCACAGATTACACCGACTTGCTTTCTAACAGTGTCAATCCGTGTAAATCCGTGTCAAAAAAGATTGCCGCCTTGCGGTAATTCGTCAATTTTGATTTTTTACTTTAGGATACCAAGCCACAGAGGACACAGAGGTCACAGAGAGCAAAATAATAAAGAACATTCTCTGAGCTCTCTGTGCTCTCTGTGGCAAACCAGAGATTTCAGAGATAATCTTTGAATTTTCTAGGCCAGCCCGTTTCGTCAGGAAAGACATTCGTGTATTTGATGCTCGTGCGAGGTTCAGCCATCATATCGGCGACAGCGTCACGCCATTTTTGATAATGGCGTGTTTCCTTGTGCCTGGCCGGGTCGTCAGTAGTGCGATAAACCTCGACCAGCACAAATCGGGTAGGATCGTCCTGCTGCTGAATTACGTCAAAGCGGGCGATGCCCGGCTCCTTGATGCTGTGGCGAGCATTTTCAAGCGTGGCTGAGCGGAAAGGCTCCACCTGGTCGGGCTTAATGTGCGCAAAAACGTGCACTATTAGCATAACATTCTCCTTAACAACCCCTGCTTCCGCACGGCAAGGCTCGTCCCCGTGCAGGCGGCGCATTTTGCGCAAAGTTTAGCACATAAGCGCTGCATGCTCAAATCATTATTCCCCGCACGCCTGCACGCCCGACTTGATCGGCGCTGCGGCTATCAGGGTATCAGGCAGCGGGTATCAGGGTATCAGGATATCAGGGGACACCGTTAATGGGCGTCAGATTTCCCTGATGTCCTTGTCCCTGCTGTCCTGCATCCTGATTTCCTGATATTCTGATCCCCTAATCACCTACCCGCTCCCTTACGGTCGCGGCTCTGTTCGTCGCGGCTCTGTCTGCTGGTGCGGCCCGCAATGTACCGCTGCTGTGTGAGCGGGAATTGGTGCGGGGTGCCTGGCCGTCGCCGTACCCTCGTGCTTCGCAGAGTAGCAGGCGACGGCTAAACGCCAGCTCTCTGGGACGCCGCTCGGTGGAAATCCCTCGGCCCGGCTCGGGACAAGCCCTTCATCCAGGGACATGAATCCCGCTGAGGGCACTCCTTGCAGCTATGTTTGGTCGACAGCAGCGGCAACAGCACAAACGCATCGACGGCAAAAACAATAAGCAGGATCAAAAGGCTTATGGAAAAGGCGAGAACTTCGGCAGTGACGCCGACCAATATAGGTATGAACCACAACGGCACAATCACAGGTATATGTTTCTTGAACTTCTTGTCGAAACAGTCCTCGGGAATTTGCGATTTCAAATTCTCAATTTTCAATTTTCTGCGCAGCCTGCCTGCTATTTGGCCATAGCCACAAGGACAAGACCTGGTGTCATAGTACCGACAAAAAGGGCACAAAAATACAATTATCCAGAAAATCCCTGCTACGCCGTATATCAAGTACACTGCCGCAGCGACCGATCTGGATAACGCAGCAGGGATGCTTAAAACCAAGACCGCCGCTCCCAGCACTATCATAGCCGTATAGGGCAGGTTATTGATAAGCTCCTGGGCGTGCGAGTATTGACGCGGTGAGGGAGTTAATTCCATTCTTTGTCAGCCTGTTCCAGAACCTCGAGTATCTTATTGAACGCGTTGCGTACCTGGGTGTGGTCGCGGACGTCAACCGTGAACCGGCCGTCCGCATTGGAGCACGAAACGACGTGACCATCGGAAAAGAGAATGTTCGCGAATTTCTGCCGGTGGTGGGTCCGCGGCTTCACATTCCACTGCGCCAAATCTGGAGGACACAGGAACATGGTATCTATGGCCAAGGCGCGGACCGGCCAGCCGTTGCGGTTCTTGCCCAGGTTGCCGAGCGCAATGTGGCCCAAGGCCGGGTCTGGCGCGTTGCGCTCGTCAAATAGGCGTGTTACCGAGGCGTGACGGTAGTAGTAGCTGCACTGAGCCTGGGCAGTGCCTACTTTGGCCAGCTCGTCATCGGCGAAAACGTCCTGGTCGGGATCGGGGCAGAACAGGACCTTGGGCTGCTCAGACAGGTGCTCTCGCAGCAGCAGGCCCAAACCGACCGGTTTACCACTCATTAGTGAGATCAGGCTGGTCGGTGCGCCCGTGGAAGGGTAGAAGTCGGCCGGCGACAAAAAGGGCGGGGCTTTGGGGCCGAAGGGGATGCTGTCGTTGTACTCAAAGGCGTAGGAATGGATGGCCACCCCGATCTGGCTCAGATTCGACAAGCAGGCGATTTTCCGAACCGACGCCCGTCCCGACGCCAGTGCCGGGACCAGCACACCCATAAGAACAGCCACAATCCCGATGACCACCAGCAGCTCGACCAGCGTAAAAGCACCGTCGCCCGTGACCCGTCGCCCGTGACCCGACCAACGAGCCCCAAGCCCGTCCCGGCTCAGCACGAGGGGGCGAGCGACGAGCGACGAGCGACGGATTTTCAATTGTCGATTTTCAATTATCAATTTTCAATTTCCCAAGTCCAAGCCACGACTCCACCAATATTATCAAGTCCTCCATATTCACGCACCCATCGCCCGTTAGATCGGTCGTCGTCTCAGTACATGACAGCCACTGCCGGGCCATCACGGCGAAGTCTCCCAGATTCACGGACGAGTCCCCCGTAAAGTCCGGCCCAGGCAGCGACTTCGTCAGGCGAACGTTGTCCAGGTCCCAGTATCCACCGGCCTTTCCGGTATCCGGATCGAGGTCCGCCAGGGTGAGGGTGGAAACCAACTGCACCCCGATGTTTTTGCCGGCCCATGGATCGGTGGGCCTCACTTGCGGAAGATCCAACCGGACGTCATTGAAGTGCTTGACGTAGCCGGTGTCTGAGTTATACGCGAAAGTCGTCGCCCCTACCGTGACCTTCTTGTTCTCGGCGTCGCGGTAGTACAAACGGATTTCAATGGGGACATCGTCTTTCATATTGCCGCCGCCAGCGATGATTCCGACCGTGAGGTGGTAGGATTGTCCAACCTCGAAGGTGGCCGTCAGATCCTGGAACAGCTCGACCTCCGGAACCGCGAACAACCACACCGCTTGGTTCCCATCGCAGTTGTCGATGCGGTCGGGGTCGGTAGGAGGGACGTTCAGGAACACGCCCGTGAGCTGGCTCCACAAGAACCCGCCGCTCTCGTCATACCACCACGGCGTTGGCGACTTCTGCCAGGAGTCAATGTCGACATTCACGAAAGTGGTTTCCGGCAACTCGAATGACGCATTGGGGATGTAGATTGGCGCGTCCTGAGCCTTGTTGGCCCCCACCGCCAACACCACGATGCCTATCACGACCGCCAGGAGCGTTTTGGCGGACCTCCATTCAAACTTGCTTAGATTCTGCAACACAAACGGACGCCGATCAATGTAAATGCGTTTCGTTTTGCCATCGCGACACCGTGACTTAGCGACTCTTAACATCGTAGCACAATAGCACATCGGCATGGCGGATATATAGCTTGCCGTCACAGATAACCGGGTGTGGCCAGCCGTTGCCGCTCATACCTTGCCGCTTAGGCAGACTAAACGTGCTCTTTAGATTATAGCTTTTGGGATTGGCCTCGATAAGGGCCACGACATTGTTTTCGTACCGGAAGTACAGGTGGCCGTCGGCGTAAAGCACACCCGCCGATCCGCCGCCCGGCTGCTCTTGCTGCCACATTACTTTACCGGTCCTCATTTCGATGCAGGTTGGCTTACCCTCGCCGTGGCCATGCCCACCATAAATATAATCACCGACTCGGACGAAGCCGCCATGATGGTTCTGAAAAATGTTGGCATTAAGAAAATAAATCTCTTCTGCGCTAACGGTATCGTTACTGCGGGCGAGCTTCAAAAGCGCGCCGCCGGCGCCATAGGCGGTGGAACAAAATACGTATTCGCCATGCACGACGGGAGTTGGAATGTTGGCGGTCGAGTTGGCTATTTTGTTGTATCCCCAGAGGAATTTGCCGTCTTTTGCCGAGACGCCTATAAGTCCTTTGTTGGTCAACTGTACGTACTGGCGTGTCCCGGCTGCCTCGGTCACCACAATAGACGAATAGCCCGCCTCATCCATTCCCTTTCGGCCAATGTCAGGCATAGAACATTTCCAGATAAGCTCTCTGGTCTTCTTATTGAGTGCGACCATCACGGCGTCTCGACCGCCGGGCGTGCACAACAGCTTGTCACCATCGACCAAAGGCGATTCACTATATTTCCAGCCGGGATTTTTGCCGCCGAAGTCGCTTACCAGATTCTTTCGCCAGGCGACTTTGCCGGTATTGGCATCCACACAAACCAAGTCGCCGCTGGTGCCTATTGCATAGACCAGACCATCGTTGACGGTTGGCATGCAGCGCGGACCATCATCGTGCGGCGGTCCCACCTCAGCTCGCCACAGTCGCTCTCGTGTAGCCAGGTCGTAGGCGATAACGCACTGGGTCTTTGCGCCGGAGCCTTGGCCAGGAAGATCACCCATAGTGTAGAGCCTGCCGTCCACGATTGCCATGCTGGAATAGCCGATCCCCAGCCCGTTGATTTCCCACAGCAGCTTTGGTCCGCCGTCCGGCCATTTACTCAGAAGGCCGGTTTCCGAGCATATCGCGTCGCGGTTAGGCCCACGCCATTGGGGCCAATCCGCCGCCCGGACGGCACAGTGATAAGCCGGTTCCATTAAGCATACTCCAAGACCAAAAGCTGCCAGGCGTAGATAGTTTCTAACTGCCTCTGACATTGCGGTGGCCTTTCCCAAAAAACAGTGCAGAGCCCGCGTGGAACGCGGGGTTAATCGCGGTTTCACCGCCGGACATCAAGACACACCAGGTCGCCTTTTGCGTTGCGGGCGTAGATTCTCCCGTTAGCCAGAACCGGCACTGTCCAGCACTTACCCTTTAAGATTTGTGCCGATGCCAGCTCCTCGAACTTCTCCGGTGAAGCCTTTGCAATCACCAGCTTACCGCTTTCACCGAGGACTATCAGCTTACCATCGGCGACCATAAGCGAGCCTGTACCCAATCCTGCCTGCGACCATTTGACCTGGCCGGTCTTGTGGTCAAGGCATGTGAGTTTTCCTCCTCCGCCGACTTGCCCATTGAAGCCGTAGATATATCCTTCCCACAGAACGCAGCTATTAGCGTGATTGCTCATGTTCTTATTGCGCCAAATCTCGGTAACATCATCCTGCTGGATTTTCAGAAGTGCACAGCCCTTATTATAACCGGAGCAAACAAACATAGTGTCACCGGAAACGATCGGGTCGGAAGCGTTGATGTCATAGCTGGTTTTCCACGGATGTCGCAAGATTATTTTCCCGGTGGAGGCCGCCACAACGACCATCTCATTGGCTGTCATTATGGCTGCACATTTTTGGGCCCCGACATTGAAAGCGACGGCGGTAGCGTACGAAGCCGGCTCCTTACCGTTTTCCCACGCCACTTTGCCGTCTGCCTTGTTCAGTGCTATGCCGTTAGTGCCGGCGTTAAGAATAATCAAATTGTCGATTACTCTCGGGGAGCTGGCAAAGTACCAGGTTGGATGTTTAATGCCCTGTTCTTTAACGATATTTCGGTGCCAGAGGACATCGCCCGTGTCTGCCCGAAAGCAGACAACGTCGCCGTTTTTGCTGAAGGTGTAAACAACGCCCGCCTCTACCGTCGGTGTGGCGGAAGGACCACCTTCGTGGTCTTTATCAAATAAAGGACACGGATAGGATTTCTTCCATATTTCTTTGCCCGTATCAGCGTCGAAGCAGTAGAGTATGTCGTTGTCATTGATGTTGCCCATTGCGTATACCCGGCCGTTACTTACGGCCATCGTAGCGAATCCGGTTCCCAGCGAAGCCCTCCAGAGAACTTTCGGGCCATCAGCCGGCCAGTTTGTGCTCCAGCCCGTTTCGTTCGACACGCCGTTGTGATTGGGTCCTCGCCAGTTGGGCCAGTCCGCCGCGGCAGCTTTGCCGCCACGGCCCAGGCCGAGTAAGCACATTCCCAATCCAAGAGTCACTGCAACGGCTCTCATTGTCTTTAGCACTGCCATAGCATACCTCCAAAAAAGGCAAATTCGACGGCTGGGCTTATACACGTTTTCATCTCGAAAGTCAACCTTTTTTCTTTTACCGCCGAGTTCGCAGAGGCCGCCGAGTTTACAACTCTAAATTTTTTTCGGCGCTCTTAGCGTTCTCCGCGGTTAAGCGAAGTACGGGCGACGTTTTCAAGGTTCTGCATTCATCATATATTTCTTTGCAGCTCGGCCTTATAATCGCTGGCGTAATACCTACGATTTGTAATTCTGCGTGTTCTGCCAAAAATCGCAGGCTGTTTCAGTGGAAAGGGACGCTTATGGAATCTGTCACACGTCGGAATTTTGTAAGGACTTCTATAGCTGCCGGTGCGGCTGCGGTTGCTGTTACGGCGGCCGGCATCGCAGCGCAGGGCGCTGCGGGCGAGCTCCGCAAAGCTAAAAACGTCAAGATCATAGGCATTAGTTGCAGCCCTCGAAAGGGAAAGACCACCGCCGCTTCTCTACTGGTTTGCCTGGATGCAGCCAAAAAGGTTAGTCCTCGTATCGAGGTCGAGCTGGTCGAGCTGGCCGGCATGAAAATCGACGGCTCGTTGGCCGCGGGGCTGCCGCTTGAACCCGGCCAAAAGGATGATTTTGACAAGCTTGTTCCTAAGCTCGCCGACCCTGAAGTCGGCGGAATCATCATCGGTACGCCGGTTTATTTTTCCGGCATGACGTCACTTTGCAAGGCATTTCTCGATCGCTGCATTACCCTATGGCAGGACGATTTGAAGCTCAGTAACAAGGTTGCAGGTGTGCTGGCAGTTGGCGGCAGCCGCAACGGCGGTCAGGAAGTGACCATTCAATCGGTCCAGGCGGTGCTCCTTTGCCAGGAGATGATCGTGGTCGGCACAAGCGGGCCGGCGCCCCGCATAGGAGCAACTGTATGGAGCGGTGACGGGGATGATGTGACCAAGGACGAGTTTGGAATGGCCAAGGCCAAAGGTCTTGGCCGCCGCGTCGCCGAAGTCGCCCTGCGTGTAAAAGGCGTGTAGGGATGTAATCACGGGGGCGCAAGAACCTGCGGTGAAACCGCAGTGGGAAAACCCCCAAATAAATTTGGGGGCTATATATTTAGCCCCGCAATTTATTGCGGGGTTCCCGCGTTCCACGCGGGGCCTCGAATGACAATGCGCCGGTGGGGCAGGCCGCCGCACATTGCCTGGCGGCGGTTTTGAGAGATTCCGAAAGCTGCCCGTCAAAGGGCACCGCAACGCGAACATCAAAACCACGACCGACGAATGTCAGCCCGGGTCTTTCGCCGGCCTGAGCAGCAATTTTTATGCACAAGCCGCACTTTATACATTTGCCGGGCTCGTAACAGAGGACGGATGACGGATCACCGTCATCTGTCGTCCGTTCTCCGTCATCCGTCGTCTGCCGGTCGCTGACGCTCCCGGCTCTGTCGTGGGTCCTCTGCCCTGCGTCTTCTGTCTTCTGATTCTTGTACCGGGTCGGTCTGGCTTCATACTCCTGGGCATATTGTCGCAGTTTGCAGCTCTCGGCCTTTCCACATTCACAATGCAGACATCGCGCCGACTCGCAGCGAGCCTGCTCATCAGTGAATCCGCCGCCCTCTTGTGATGGTGTCACGCGCGGAGCGGCGCCGGCCTCAGTCACGAAGTTCTTGATTTCTTCGTCGGTGAGTTTGCCGATATGTGTATTAAATGCCTTAATCGGCCCTGTCACCTCTTGGCCGGATAGATATTGACCGATAGATACGGCTGCTTCCTTGCCGTCCGCCACTGCCCGGACGGTGAGCCTTCTCGCCCGCACCGCATCTCCGCCGGCAAATACGCCCGGCAAACTCGTCTGGTAAGTTCCGGCATCTGTCACGATACCGTGCGGGCCTGTCTCCAGACCCAGACATTCAGCATCGCCGGGCTGCAACGGTCCAACTGCCACAAAGACGGCATCAAAGTCCCGGCGTAACTGGCTCAACAAAATCCCGCCTTCGCGGCCTATGTGTGTTTGGCCCTGGAATTTCACGCCCAATCTCTCAATCAGACTGATTTCTTTGTCCAGCACATCTGTCGGGAGTCTCTCCGGCAAAACCGCATATCGCAGCGCGCCGCCTGGTTTTTCACGCTGGTCAAAAACTGTGCAGTCATATCCCTGCTGCCGGAGGTAGTAAGCAGCAGACAGTCCTGCCGGTCCCGCTCCAACAATAGCCACACATTTATTTTTGCCCGGTGTGCAGGCCTGCCCTGAGCCTTGCCGAAGGGGCGGCAGATACGGACTTGCCGACTGTAGATCCACGTCCGCTACGTACCGTTTCAAAAGACAGATCGAGATGGCCCCATCGAGTTGTGCCCGCCGACAGGCCTTCTCACACGGCGCCGGACAAATCCGGCCCAGCAGGGCAGGCAGGGCAATATCTTGCTTGACCGTGGCGATTGCACCACGAAGGTCGCCTGCTGCAATCTGGCGAATCATCAAGGGAATATTCATTCGCGCAGGACAGGCGACCTGACAGGGCCCGATGCAGTCGCCCAGATGGTCGCTCAACAGTAATTCCAGAGCCGTTTTTCTGGCTTGCCGGACCTCTTGCGAGCTGCTGCAAACCCGCATGCCGTCTCGAGCGATGCTTCCACAAGCCGGCACAAAACCATCTGAACCCTCGATCTTGACTACGCACACCATACAGCTGGTCGACGGTTCATAGCCTTTCAGAAAGCACATTGTGGGAATGGTTATACCCAGCTTTTCGGCGGCATCCAGAATGGTGGCGCCGCTGGGCACCTCAACCTCACGATTATCTATGATTAATTTTGGCATCTTTTACTTAACTTTGACAAAACCCCGCAATAAACCCGTCCTGAGCCGGGTCGAAGGATTGCGGGGCTAAATATTATTATTTTCTATTCTTTATCTGTTATTATTATGGCGTCTGAGGGACATACGCTTTTGCACGTGCCGCAACGAATACATTTCTCGGCATCAATCTCATGTTTCTCGTATGGCCTCGCCTGGATAGCTTCGCCCGGACAATGCTGAGCGCACAGAGTGCAGCCTATGCAGTCGTCCGTGACCGAATATTTAATCAGTGCCTTGCACTTTCCAGCAGGACAGCGTTTCGCAAGGTGGGCCTCATACTCATCGCGGAAGTACTTAAGAGTGGAAAGAACTGGATTCGGCGCGGTCTTGCCCAGGCCACAGAGGCTTGCCTTTTTGACCATTTGAGCGAGGTTCTCCAGCTCTTCCAGGTCGGTCTTTTTGCCTTGTCCAGCACACAGCCGTTCGAGGATGTCCAGCATCCGCCGGGTTCCGATCCGGCAGAAGGTGCACTTGCCGCAGGATTGGTCCTGGGTAAACGCCAGGAAATATCTGGCAATATCGACCATGCAGTCGGATTCATCCAGCGCCACCATGCCGCCTGAGCCCATCATTGCCCCCACGTCTTTAAGGGTTTCGTAGTCCACGGGAATATGGGCCAGCTCGGCAGGCACGCATCCGCCGGAAGGACCGCCTATCTGTACCGCCTTTAGACGCAGTCCTCCTGCAATACCACCGCCGATATCCTCGATTATCCGGCCAATGGAGATACCCATAGGCACTTCGATGAGGCCGCCGCGAGCTATCTTTCCCGCCAGAGCGAAGACTTTTGTGCCCTTGCTGCTTTTTGTGCCGATGCCGGCGAATGCCTCGGGGCCGTTGCGTATAATCCAGGGCACAACCGCATAGGTCTCCACGTTGTTAATAAGGGTTGGCTTGCCCCAAAGCCCGCTTTGGGCCGGATAGGGAGGGCGAAGCCTGGGCATACCTCGGCGTCCTTCTATGCTGGCCATAAGGGCGGTCTCTTCGCCGCACACAAATGCACCTGCCCCTACAGCAATCTCCAGGCGTAGGCAGAAGCCGCTTCCCATAATATTTTCGCCAAGAAATCCCCGCTCTTGGCAGCTATTTATCGCCTGGCTCATCCGCTCCAGCGCAAGAGGATATTCCGCGCGAATGTAGAAATAGCCTTTATTTGCCCCGACCGAATGCGCAGCTATTGTCATGCCCTCGATAATGCGGTAAGGGTATGACTCCATCAGCATTCGATCCATAAAGGCGCCGGGATCGCCCTCGTCGCCGTTGCAGACCACGAACTTAGACTCGGACTGCTGACTGCGAACTGCACGCCATTTAAGATGTGTCGCAAAGCCTGCGCCGCCTCTGCCGCGAAGTCCGCTGCGCTCGATCTGGGCGATGACTTCTTCCGGGCCCATCTCTTTCAGGCATTTTTGCAGGGCCTTGAATCCGTCATTGGCCAGATACTGGTCGATATCGATAGGGTCAAGGTGTCCGCGGTGTTCGGTGGCAATATATTTCTGTCTGCCCAGAAAATCGGCAACCGGTTTATCTCGCATATTTATCGAATACCGGTCCACCGGTTGCTGCCTTTCATCGGTTAGAATTCCGTCAATCGCGGCAGAAACGGCGTTGGATATTTTCCTGGTTATCCCCCGCGTCTTGAAGTGCCGAAGCAGAATAGATTTTGCATCCTTCGGCTGTACCCTGGCATAAAAGAATGACTTATTGCCGGGAAGCGCTACCTCCAACAGCGGCGTCTGGTGACACATGCCGACGCACCCGACGCGCTTGACGGCGGCCTGCGCGCCGGTTTCATCCAGAGCCTGCTGCAGCGCATCTCGCAGCTTGCCGCTGCCGCGAGCCACACAACATGAACCCAAGCCAAGCCGGATTTCACCGTAAGCGACGCCTTTTACTACGCCAGGCTTGCGGAGCTTATATTTGGCGCGGGCTTTGGCTTCTTCTTCGCTGAGAAAATCACTGATTACGCCTGGAACCTTCTCAGGAGTAAGATGGCCGTATGTTACTTGCCCGATCCGCGCAGCCGGCGCCAAGGTGCAGCATCCCAGGCACGCTATTTTCTCGATGGTAAATACTCTCTGCTCATCCGTATCCTGGCCCTGGGGAATGTCAAGATGTCGGTGGAAAGCCTCATAAATCCTATCGGCGCCTTTGACGTGGCAGGCCGTGCCGACACAAACGTGAATTGTATACCGGCCGGCCGGCTGGTGCCTGAACTGGTCATAGAAAGTCGAGACGCCGGCAATCGAAGCCGGCGTAATCTGCGTCAATTCACACACCCGCTGCAGAGCCTCCTTTGGCAGATAGCCAAAGTGAGTCTGGATGGCCTGGAGAATCGGTAGCACCTTTTCCGGGCCTGTGCCAATCTTCTCAATAATCCCTTCTACAAATGTCAAATCCGGCTTATCCACCGATTCTTCTTCCTTTTTTACCGCCGAGTCCGCAGAATACCAAGCCACAGAGGACACAGAGGTCACAGAGAGCAAAATAATAAAGAACATTCTCTGAGGTCTCTGTGCTCTCTGTGGCAAACCACAGATTTCACAGATTCCACAGATTTACTTTCCAGCAGTGTCAATCCGTGTAAATCCGTGTCAAAAAACTCCGCGACCTCAGCGGTCTCAGCGATCTCAGCGGTTCGATATACAGTACAAATGTGTGCTCGACCGGATATAGATGCGGCCATCCACAAAAGCGGGCGACGCATGGCAAGGCTCTCCAAGCTCACATCTGGCAAGTTCCTTATATTCGGGCCTGCCCT
>Ga0315285_10002637_pt1 | contig 18683 bp, 21 predicted proteins | sample YL17G09_36_MG_FD_203698 | JGI IMG/M metagenome (GOLD analysis project Ga0315285, IMG submission 203698) | Sediment microbial communities from Yellowstone Lake, YNP, Wyoming, USA - YL17G09_36 | ecosystem: Environmental > Aquatic > Freshwater > Lake > Sediment | place: USA: Wyoming | collected...
ATGAGCTCTGCTCCGTGATATCTATTCAAAGCTCTTTCAGCAATTTTCGATAATCTCTTGACATTTGCACAAGTCACTTTAATTTCCTTGCTGTGTATTCCTTCCAATATTTGTTTTGAATTTTCTGTTTCGAAATATTTTGTTAGTATAGTCCTCATCGTTTCTTCATACATTGGAGTGTCCTTAAACACTTCAATGAACTTGTCTGATATCCTGTGCATCTTTCTTTCTTTTTCCTTGAAGAAATTGAACTTGCGGCCTATGTTCAAGAATTCATATTTGAACGATTGGTGGCGAGGAATTATTGCCTTCAATTCTTCAATCTGTATCCTCAGCAATTGCTTCTTCACCTTCTCTGCATCTGCAGCCCTTGGCATTACAAATGCAATCCTGTAAGGATCTACGAGAGTTCTTACAGATGAGCCGAATTCCAATGCAAGCTTGTCTCCAATTATTGCTGCAATTGTTCTATTTACTTTGAGGCCTCCATGCAAATGAAGAACAGCAACATCAGACCATGCCTCGATAAAGATGTGTTTGTCGCTCGGAACTTCCGGAGCTATTTCCTGAAAATTCTTTAGATCTTTCTTAACTTCCTCGATCCCATCAACGGTCAGATGCCTTTCTCCACTTATTATTTGCCTTCTAAGTTTACCTACTTGCTGAGCAACTTCAAAAGAAGTTGGAATCTCTTCTCCTTCCCAATCAGGCACAGCAGCATTTATTTCCTGTGAAGGTTCCACAATCAATATGCCTCTATCTGGATCAATGTCAAGAACCCTCCAGGGCACACCTTTGGTGATGAAAAGGTCATTCTTTCCCAGGAACATTACAAAGTCCTCATCAAGAGTTGAGATATTTGAGTTGGAAGCAGCATCCTTAACAAAAAACTTTCTTACGGAAGGAATAGTGGATAAATTATCATAATAATACATCCTGGTATACATTGTCCTCTGCACAGTCTCATTGCTGAATCTTATCAATCCCTTGTCATGCATGAATTCAATCAATTGCATCAATTTTTCAGCACTGACTAGAGAATAAGGATAAGCTCTCTTGATTATGTCCTGCAGACGAGCAGTTGAAATTGCATCTCTCTCCAAGCTCATTCCTGCAATTTGATGAGCCAAAACATCCAATGCATTCGTGCACATCTCTTCTGGCTCAAGAACTCCTGCCTTGACCATTTCCACAATTGCTTCAGATTCGATCAGGTCATCTGGCTCAGCACAAATAATTGTTCCTGATGAAGTTCCTTTGTGAGTATGTCCTGAACGGCCTACCCTTTGCACTAGCCTAGAAATTTGATGGGGAGTCATATATTGTATTACATGATTGATATCACCGATGTCAATTCCCAATTCCAATGAAGATGTAGCAACCAATGCATTAAGCTTTCCTGCCTTGAAATCATCTTCTATTTTTATTCTGACATCTCTCGAAAGGGAGCCGTGATGAACTGCAATATGCTTGTCCATTGCCATCAATCTTGATCCAAGGATTTCAGCAATCGCCCGAGTATTAACAAAAATCAATGTTTTCTTATCCTTGCTTACTTCCGCCACAACTCTCAGCCTTGCAGCAGCATTAGCATCCATATACATTCTTGCAGCTGTTGTTTCATCCTCAATTGTGGGTTTGGGATACAAAATCTCAAACTTCATTTCCTTCAGATAATTCAAATCCACAACTTGGCAGGGCCTGAATCCACAAAGGAAACGAGAAATTTGCTTTGAATCTGAGACTGTGGCTGAAATCCCGATTCTTTGAAACTCTCCTGCCTTCTCAACAAGTCTTTCCAATCCGAGAGACAGTTGTGCACCTCTTTTGCTGTCCATCAATTCATGAATCTCATCAACTATCACAAATTTCACATTGTCAAGTGCCTTTCCAATCTTCTTTGCAGGAAGTATTGCTTGTAAAGTTTCTGGAGTTGTGATAAGAAACTGTGGTGGGGTTTTTGCTTGAAGCGCACGTTCACCCTGTGATGTATCTCCATGTCTTACTGCAACCCTAACTCCGAGTTCTTCACACCAAGATGTTAATCTCTTCAACATATCCCTGTTCAGCGCCCTGAGGGGAGTGATATAAATTGCAGCAATTCCTTCCAACTTTTGATCTGCAATCTTTTTCAACACAGGAATTGCAGCTGATTCAGTTTTTCCGCTGCCAGTCGGAGCAATTATTATCACATTTGCTCCGCTGTCCACTAAGGGAATTGCATGCTTCTGAACCTCTGTAAGGCTACCAAATTTCTTTGTCAATATAGAAATAGGCATAGTTGATACCTTGTCTGATGATATTTAGAAAACAGATAATAAAAATGTGATGCTTATGAAAATATTACACAGGAGTTATGTAGATTGTTGAGCTTCTTGTACTTCACGTAAATTGGACGAAGAAAGGTCATGTGGGAAGGAATATAAACAAAATCAATCAAAGTTGTTGAACAATTGGACAAGCGTTAGGATCAAAGTGGAAATATGAAGAGGATATTGTTTGCATTGGTATTTGTATTTGGCATATGTTTTGCAGACACTTGTCCCGTCTGCCCCACTCAGACTTATTATTATGAATTCATCAATTTAACTTATGGGGAAACTTGGTCAGCGCAATGGATATACCCAGGACTTTTTGTCACTGCTCCTCCAATTCCAACATATAATCTAAATTGGAACTTGAGTTATGGGCAAAGTGAAAATTTGACTGAAGCGAATATAACCTGCACCGCTCCGAATTTCTCAGCCATAAATAAGAATGATACAATCTATCCAAACCAGACAGTATCCTATGCACGGTGGAATTATAGTATAACTGCCATGCCTTGTCAAGTTCCACTAGTAACAAACTGCACAAATTCTACAATAGTATCTAATGCTACTTGTCCCACAGGAGTATCAAATCTCAATGAAAATTTAGGATATATTATTCTATTTGCCCTGCTATTAACCGCAATAATCGAAATTATATTTTATTTTGTCAGAGCACACAAAAAGGCAAAGTCAAAGGAGTAGGAGTATCTCTATATCCACTATATAATTCTCTTTCTTTAGTTATGGATTATAAGAATCAGTAAGCCCAATCAATTCCAATTGCATCTGCACCCAGCACATCAAGGATTCTTTCCAAACTTTGGCCGGGTGTTTCGATAGTATTCAGCAAATAGACGTTGCAGTGCTGGAACAGTTTGAGGAATGATTTCTTCCTGACCTTCTTTTTCCATTTATTTGTCTGAAGGATGTGAGGATTACAGTAATTGTTCTTTTCCATATATTTCATGGCTTCTTCAGGTTTTAGTTTTTTCATAACTTCTTTTCCTTTCTGTCTTTGCAGCAGTATTATCGTGTTTATGTCGGTTGTCTTCAGTGTTTTTCCTTTTCCAATTATTCTCCCAACATCAACAACTGCTCTTCCCTTATTGTCTAGTGTCACTCCTTTGAGCATATTCTTGAATTCAGGCCAAACTTTTGCAACATCTGCCCGAATATATGTATTTTTCTCGCTGGCATATGCAACTGCATCAGAATTCTCAAAATGGAAGAAATACCAGTCATCTGATACTAATTTTGCTTCCTTATGCCTTAATAGGCCATAACTGAGTGTTGTCTTGCCGGTTCCTGTAGGACCTATTATTGATATCCCTTTTCCATTTATATCAAGAAGAGCACCATGAACTGAGAAAATTGAATGATTATCTTCAAGAACATCTCCTGTGAGAGCTAGGGCTGAGGATTTTATCCAACCATAATAGTCACAATCAAAGAAAAATACAGTCCTTGAAATTGGGTCATATTTCACAACAGGCTTTTTGCCTGTCCCTTTCAATGCAACTATTTTTCCATGAGATCTTATTTCCTCGCTTATGAAATACCAGTTGATGTCCCATTGGTCCAACCAATCTTTGTAGTTTGTATAAAAATGGATGCATGATCCGCTGATGTCTGCCTTTCTTTCAAAATTAGTTTTAGATAGCAATTTCTCAAATAATTCTTCCTTCTCATGAATAGAGATTATTTGCTTCTTGTAGCCTGACATTTTTTTCCTCTTATTGCTTGGACTCTTTGGATTCGCTCATTTCATTTACTCGTGTTATTTATGAATTTTCATGCATCTTCTGAAGCAATTCTGTTGCTATTTTTATGTTTGAGAAAGCATAGTCAGCTCTTTTCTTGTATATTTGTTCCAACGCCTGTGCAAGGTTATCTCCTTGGAAGCCGGCAAATCTGTATGAGCTTCTCTCATCTTCAAGTATTCCAGACTTTCTGAGTTGAGTTATGTGGTAACGGATGGTTTTCTCATTCATCTCCACACTTTGCTGCTTGAAATATTCCAAAACATCATTGTAATTTGGCCCCTTTTTCTCCTTCAGGTGATAAAATAAGAGTGCTTCCAGCAGCGTGAGTATCGACTGTCTGGATTCTTTTGGCGAAATCAAGCCAAGTGATAATGCAAGCCATCTAACTAATGATTTCCTTGTCATCTTCACCTCATCAGTGAGTTGCATCTCTCTCAAAACAATTTCAGACTGAATAAGATTTGCCTCTGGAATTTCTGCCATATTCTCACCCTCCAATATTTTCTAACAAACTTTTTGTGTTTTTCAATAGTTTTCTAACAAACTCTTACAACAATCGCCTTGTATACCTTTTTACCCATGCTTTTTTATTTGTTATTGTTGTATGGTTTATATGGGTAAAGCGGTTCAGGTCAAGAGAGTTATAAATATCTAAATTAGGATTATCATTACTACTTCTAGAGGGTCGCTTCTAAAATAGTATTGTTTTTTAGGTGATTAATATGGTTAGCATATCTGATAAATCCGATAAGAAAAGGATCGAAAAAGCGTTTGAAACAGATTTTGTAAAATCCAAGTCGATTGACGGCATAGAAATCAAAGGATATGATTTCTCAAAGCCGTTTGATCTGAGCAAGTTCCTTGATTCATATGGGAGTACAGGCTTCCAAGCTTCTCATCTCAGGATAGCAATAGACATAATCAAGGAAATGAGAAAGGAAAAAGCAGTCATTTTTCTTGCATATAACTCAAATATGGTCAGCTCAGGCCTAAGGGAAGTTATTGCATATCTTGTGAAGAACAAGCTGGTCCATGTTTTAGTATCAACCGCCGGGGGCGTTGAAGAGGATATAGTAAAGACTATCAAACCCTTCCTGCTTGGAAGTTTTGGCATGGATGGAAAGACATTGAGAGAAAAAGGGATCAATAGGATTGGAAATATTCTTGTTCCAAATGATAGGTATATCGAATTTGAGAAACTTATGAATAAATTTTTGCTAAAGATGCTTGAAAAACAAAAGAAAGAAGGAAGGCCGATAGATACTTCAGAATTTATACATGAATTAGGCAAGGAGGTTAATGATGAAAATTCGATCTATTATTGGGCAAGCAAAAACAACATCCCTTGCTTCTGTCCGGCATTGACGGATGGTTCAATAGGGGATATAATCTTCTTTTTCAAGCAGGAGCATCCAGAATTAAAGCTCGACATAACAGATGATATGGTAAGGATAGTGAATATAGCTCTTAATGCAGACAAAACAGGAATTATCCTGCTTGGTGGGGGATTTGTAAAGCACCATGCATGCAATGCAAACCTGTTCAGAGAAGGTGCAGATTATGCAGTTTATGTTTCAACAGATACTGAAGAAGGAGGATCTGATTCTGGAGCAAGACCGGACGAAGCAGCATCATGGGGTAAAATCAGATCAAAAGAGGGAACAAGAATGATCAAAGTTTATGCAGATGCGACATTAGCATTCCCACTGATTGTTGCAGGCGCATTCAAAGATTAAGACAAAAATTAAGATATAGGGATTTGATGAAAAAAGAAAATATAATTAAAATTCTCAAAATCCTCAGGAAAACATATCCTGAACCTTTTTTTGGAAGTAATGTTAGTGAAGATGCTTTTCAAGTCCTTATTGGCACAGTTCTATCTCAAAGGACAAAAGATGCAAAAACAATATCTGCAAGCAACAAATTATTTGTAAAATATGGAACTGTAAAGGAAATGGCTGCTGCAGATGTAAAAAGAATTGAACCTTTAATCAAAGAATCTGGATTTTACAAAACAAAAGCAAGAAGAATAAAGAAAATAAGTCAAATTCTTAGGGATAACTACAAAGGTAAAGTACCTAAATCAATGCAAGAATTGACAGCATTGCCTGGAGTTGGAAGAAAGACAGCAAATATTGTCCTGTTGTATGCATTTGGAGAAAAGGAGCACATCCCAGTAGACACGCATGTATTCAAAGTATCGAATAGATTAGGCCTTGTTAAAACAAAAACTCCTGAAAAAACAGAATTTGAACTCATGAAAGTAGTGCCAAAGAAGTATTGGGGAGATGTGAATGAATTCTTTGTCCAGCATGGCCAGAAAATATGCGGAACTCCTCCAAAATGCAGAATGTGCCCCCTGACAAAGTATTGTAGATATTATTCCAAAGTTTTCTTGAAACAAAACTAGCGAGTTAATTTCCTTTCTTTGGGATAAACATCTTCTTTTTCTTGGGAGCTAGTATCTCCTTTACACTGTATATTACTGCAGAGTCTATGTGTGCAGGATTAATGTTCAATTCGCCAGGCACTTCGCTGTAGGGATCAACTTCTCTGATCCTCCTTACTGCTGAAATAATCTGTTCTCTTTCTGCAGGTTTCATATTCAATAATGAGTATAACACAAACAAGGAGTTTCTTGCATCTCTTTCTGCGATTTTTGCTTCTTCAATCTGCTTTTTGTCAGTGGACTTTGGCCCAACTATTAAAATAGCATGATTTTTCATATAACTATTGAAATGAAGGTCCAAACTGTCATTTGAAAGATGATTGTTTTTTATTATCTTAAGCACTTCAAGCACAGGATTTAGTGTATCTGCCATAATTAAACCTATTTTTAAATCAAGCCTTCATTCCATCTGCCAGTTTATTTATTGACGCCCTTACTTGAGGGGTGAATTTCTTCGGATCTAAGTTTAACTCCTTTAATGCCGAATCCCATTCTTTTGTGTATGGAGGTTTTTGTAATTGCATTAACGCTGACATGAAAATCACACACAATTATAGTATTTAAATCTTTTGAAACCCTGAAAAAAATGTTTTTACCATCTCTCCAAGCTTTGGCAGGTAATATCCTCCCTCGAGAATAATGAATGTGGGCAGCTTGAACGATGAAATTTTCTCTCCGATTAGTTTGTATGTATTAATATTCTGTATGCCAAGTCCTGCAATCGGATCTGCATTATAAGTATCAAATCCCGCACTTACTCCTATAAAATCAGGCTCGAATGATTTGAATGAATCATCCAATTCCTTTTCAAATTCTTTCAAATATTCCTCATCAGAAATATTCTTAGGCAAAGGAACATTCCTTACATGCTTGTTGTTTTCTGACTTAAATCCAGTCCCAGGATACGCTGTCCTTGGGTCTGAATGAAGAGAAAAATAGAATACGGATTCGTCATTGTAGAAAATATCCTGAGTCCCGTTGCCATGATGATAATCTATGTCAATAATCATTCCCTTGCCTTTGTTCTTTGCCTGCAGCGACCTTACTGCAAATGCAATGTTGTTTATGTAGCAGAATCCTGCAAAGGAAGATTTTCCAGCATGATGGCCCGGAGGCCTGACCAAGGCAAATGAAAATTCCTTATCACATGACAAGGCAGCCTCCTTTGCGGCAGACGCTGCAAGAGAGGCGATGGCAAATGTTTCTTTTGAGAAAACATTGTCAGGATGACTGTCTTCCGATACGACACTATCATCGGAATAGCTGGCTCCCTTTTCTGAAAGCTGCTTTAATTTAGCAATATACCTCTTTTCATGAACAAGATACAAATCTTCATCAGTTATGGGTTTAGGCTCCAAGAATTTGATCTCTTTGTTTTTCTCTAACTCTTTCTTTATGACTTCAAGTCTTTCAGGACATTCAGGATGTCCATGACCCATCGAATGCTTAAGAAAATAATCTGAGTAATATACAAGCATGTAAATAATTAGGAAAAGAATTTAAGAAATATATGTTTTAGTAGTTGCGGGCGGTTGCTGGTGGTTGCCGGAGATCTGGAATATTTTATTCTTCGTCTGCTTCCGACTCGAGCTCTTCTTCGCTTATCTCTTCGCCGCTTATTTCTCCCACTGCCCCTTCCACAGCCCCTACAGCTCCTGCAGCTCCTTCTGCCTTTCTTTCTCCAAGCTCAAAATCTTCAAGGGTAAATTTCATATCCTCTTCACTTATTCCCCTGTTCTTAAGGTATTCTTTTGTCAAAAGATAGAAAATTAGAGGTACTGATTTTTTACCCTTATTGTTGCATGGTATGAAATAATCCAAGAATTTTGGAGTATTATCCGTATCAGCCAAACCCAAGGTTGTGACACCTAATTTTGTAGCCTCTATCAAGGCCTGCTTTTCGATTCTTGGATCACATATGAATATGAGTTTCGGTTCTGAAAAATTATCTATTGAAGGATTTGTGAATGTTCCAGGGATGAATCTTCCTGTATAAACTTTAGCGCCAATTATTTCAGCAAATTTCTTGGCTGCAGGTATTGCATAAACACGGGATGCTACAACTGCAATATCTGAAGGCTCGAACTGTGAGAGTATTTTTCCTGTTTCCTTTATTCTTTTATCGATCTGCTCGATATTCAGCATATTGAGCTTGTCTTTTCTGAATTTGTAGACAAATTTTCTCATTTCTCTCATTGCTGTCCTTGTTCCTATATGAACTCCTGCTTCAAGATATTTTTCATGTGGAATCAATAAATCCATTTCAAATCACCAACGAATTACAATTATTTCATCACAATTAAATGGGGCCGCCGAGACCTTCAGATTTTCTGGGAATTTTGATAAAACTTTTTCCCAAAAATTTTTTGAACTCGGGTCGCCACCACCCCAAGGTGGAAGCCTACCAAGCTAGCAGACAGCCCCTAATTAAATTAATCATTTTATAGTTCTGAATGCTATTGCTTCATCAACTATATCCAAATGTGTTAACAACATTCTCCTACAGCAGTATCTCTTTATTCCCATTTCATCCAGTATCGCTCCTGGCTTTTTGCCTGCTGCAACTTTCTCTGAATATTCTTCAAACTTGTCACCCACGACAGCTCCGCAGGTAAAACATCTTACAGGTGGCATCATAATATCACATTAATCCTCATTTTTATTTTGATCAAACATTTTCTAAAAGTTTGTTTATCTGTATGATTTCTGGAATCTTGCTCTTGCTTTTCTTCCCTTGAATTTCTTCGGCTCCACTCTTCTTGGATCAGGAACCAGCAAGAATCTGTCATAATCGTGATAAATATTCCTTAATTCATCGTCTTTTGTATATGCGACGACACCCTTTGCAATTACAGTTCTAACTGCTTGAGCCTGTCCCACGGCTCCTCCACCATCTACGGTTATTATGATATCCAAATTATTCAATCTGTCACCAGCCATCTTTACAGGTTCAAGCATAATTTCCTTCAAATAAGGATTTTGAATGGCATGTATTGATAATTTATTTATTCTTACTCTGCCTTTTCCTTCTTTAACAATAGCTCTTGCAACACTTTCTTTTCTTCGAATAGAAACAACTGCTACTTTCTTTTTTGGCTTTCTCTTTTTCTTTTCCTTCTGCTCAGCTTCCGCACCTACGGTAACTTCAGTTGCAGCTGCTTCCAATTTTGAGGTTTCAGTTTCTTTCTTTTCTGCTTTTGGTTTTCTAGGCATTCCAACCCAACTCCCGACTTAAATCGATAATTTTAATGAACTTAGAAACAATCTTCTTCTCTCCTTGCTCCATTTTTTGACCTTTGAGTGCTTCAGGAATTCCCATGTAAACTCTGATTTTCTTGAATGCGACCTTCCCCCTTGGTTTTTCAAATGGAAGCATGCCTCTTATTATTCTTCTTACAAGCATGTCAGGTCTTCTTGACCAGTGGGGAGAATGTTCTGGGTCCGCTTTCATAACCACTGCTCTCCTCGATTTATATTTTTCAAGAATAACAGGCTTTTTTCCTGTGATAATCAGATTTTCTGCATTGACAACTGCGACATTTTCTCCATTGAGTGCAGCCTTTGCTGCTTTTGTTGCAACACGACCCAAGATTGCGCCATTGCCATCAATTATCATCATAAAAATCACATCATTTCAATAAAACTACATCTTTTGTTCCCTTTTCTACCAGCCATTTGAAATCCCTGCATTTTCCACCTGCAGCTTCGATTTTCTTTTTAGCAGATCCTGCAAAATCCAATGCAACCACATCTACAGCATGTTCAATTGCTCCGTCCCCAAGGACTTTTCCCGGGACCACAACAACTGATTTTGGTTTCGAGAATTTGGATATCTTAGAAACATTAACTGCAGCCCTAGATCTTCGAGGTGCAAACAGTATGTCTGCGACCTTGCTGAATAGCGGCTTTTTCTTTCTCTTAAGCAGAATTATAGCTTCAATTATTTCCTTTCTTTCGGGTCCTTTTATCTTCATAAGCTCACATATAGATGATGTCATCTACATAATTGATTGAATATTCTATGAATAAGAATATCTACAAACTATATTTTTGATGACCAATAAACTACAATGTACCATAAGGTCAATTTTTCACGTACATTTTCCCGTACAAGTAGTGATAAATTATAGGAGAGAAGATATTTAAAAGTTGCCCTCATTTCGAAATCTCTCCCCTCGAGGATTTTATTTAACTTATCCATTATTTCTCAAAGTGCAGGAGGTGGGATTTCCCCCTTTTGGTAAGTTTTGATAAAACTTTTTACCAAAAAGTTTTGAACCCACGCAGCCCTAAGGCACTAACCCCTCAAGCTAGCGCATTTGACCGGACTCTGCCACCCCTGCGCAATAATATTATGATATAATAATTATTAAGCCTAATGTTTGTGTTTGGTCTGTGTTTGATTCTGGGAATAATTATAGGAATAGTTTATTAGGAATTAGGCCTTTTCCAATTGCTTTTCAATCTCTTCAGCATTTTCCTCGATTTTTTCCAATGCAGTCTTGAGAATATCTTTTGCCTTCATCTGGCCGTATGATTCTATGAAGAAGTTGAATTCTCCATCTTTTTCATATCCATATGACACAATTCCTGGCTGGAACTTTGCATGTTGCTTGCCTATCCCGACAACCGCCTTTGCTTCTATTCTTACCTTTTGTTCCTCTAGTAATTTCAGGAGAGGTATCTTATCACTGACGGGCATAACATCTTTGCTTGTTGATTTCAGATCCTTTGAATATGTTACTCCTGGACCTTCTGCATCAAGCATTAGTGTCACTTCTTCATTTTTTAATGCCTTCGCAGGAGTTGTCAAAGGAATCAACCCAAGTCTATGTGCAATATATTCATCGAAAAATGAGCTCGAATTTTCATATATTGATACTTCCTCAATTGCAAATGTGGGAATTGAATTTATACAATATCTTCTCAACAAATTAGCAAAACCAATTGTTGCATCATCTAATACAAATTGAATTTCCTTATCGCTTTCACTTTTGATAGATATTTGCATATGAAAACCCCTGCGCGGTTTCTCAACATCCGGCACCGCACATTGCCGTCCTGCGGTTTCTCAACTTCCGGCACCGCACATCGCCTTCCCGTGGATCTTTAACTTCACCCATTAATTAGTAATATTTAGACTCTTCTCCCTCTTCTACCGCCAGGGCGCTTTGTCGTGTCTGTCGGTATTGGGGTGACATCTTCTATTCTTTCTATTCTCAATCCGGATCTTGCCAAAGCCCTGACAACAGCTTGTGCTCCAGGACCTGGTGTCTTGTCTCCATGTCCGCCAGGAGCTCTGACTTTTATTCTTATTCTTGCAATTCCACGTCTGATTGCGATTTCTGCAGCCTTGAATGCTGCCTGCATTGCTGCATATGGAGATGCTTCTTCCCTATCGGCATCAACAATCATTCCACCGCTAACCTTTGCAATTATTTCGCTGCCAGATAAATCAGTTATTGTTATGATGGTATTATTCCTTGAAGAAAAAACGTGAGCAATTGCGGTCTTGTTTCCTGTCGGCCTTTCTCTTTCAAATGGCCTTCCTTCGCCTGGTCCCTTAGTTTCTGGTTTAGTTCCTGGCTTAGTTTCTGGTGCGGGTGCTTTTTTGATTTCTTCCTTTGCAACTTCCTTCACTTCTTTCACTTCTTTCACTTCTTTCTCTTCCTTGCCTTTTTCAGTTTTTACATCTTTTTCTTTAGTCATTAATATCAACCCTATTCCGAATTATTTCGCGATAAAAACAATCAGCTTGCTTCTGCTTCTCCTGCGGCTTCATTTCCCTTGACCTTGCTTTTTTTGCCTTCTTCATCCTCTTCATCTTCTTCTAAATTTTCAAATGCCGCTTCGATGTCTCCAGTATCCTCTTTTATTTCTTTTGAAACATTTTTGATTCTCTTTTCTTTGTCCTCAGCTGAAGAGATGTCTATGGGCTTGTAATAATTAATCTTATTCTCCATATCAACTGGAACTAAATATCCGGGAGTGGAAACTTTCTTTCCATCGACGGCAATAAATCCGTGGGTAACAAGCTGTCTTGCCTGCTTCATTGATTTTGCCAAACCCTTTCTTAAAACAAGAGATTGTAATCTTCTTTCAAGAACAACCTTTACCTCTAAACCCAGCAAGTCTTCAATAGCCTTTGACTTGCCATAACCTATATTTTCAACTCTTCTTGCCAATGCCTCGAATTCTCTTTGTCCTTTTTCTCCAAGGCCCAGCAAAGATCTTGCTTGTCTCCTTATTTTTCTTAATTGTTCCTTTGCAATCCAAAGCTCTTTGACATTTTTGAGACCGTATTCTTTTAGCAGGTTGCTTTCTTCCTCTATTCTTTCATTATCCCAAAGAGTTCTTGGAACACTATATTTCTTTCTTAGTTTTCTTGGATCTCCCATAAATTCACTTCAATTCATTTTTAGTATGATTAAATTATTTCTTCTCTTCCTTCTTTGCTCCCGCGGCGGGTGCTGCGGCCGCTGCTGTTCGCGCAGCCTGAATCGATTTTTTGGCGACTCCCATTGTCATTCCTCTTCTCCCGCTTGTTCGGGTGCCTTGACCTCTTACTTTCTTCCTATAAATATGACTGTAGCCTCTCCATGTGTACAAATCTTTTTCGCGCTCGATATCCTGTTTGTTCGAGAATGTCAAATCGACTCCTACGAAGTGCCTGTCACTGCCGGTATCGAGATCCTTCTGCCTGTTGAGAAGCCATCCCGGTACCCCGTACTTTTCCGGAGACTGGAGTATAGATTCTAATTTTTCTATCTGCTCATCGCTGAGCTTTCCAACATAAACATCATTGGGAAGATTCAACGCTTTAGAAATAGCATTTGCAAAAATTGGAGCAAGTCTCATTCCTACTCCCTTTACCTGTCTCAGTGCTGGAGTCAGTCTCATTTTACCGCTTACATCTTTTCCAACCAAGTGAATTATACCCTTCAGACCTTCTTTTTCTGCCTCTCTTGCTTCTAACATTAATCTGTCTCTTGCTGTCATGCCTTTTGACGGCGCAGCCTTGGCTGGCTCCTTTCCTTTTTCTTTCTTTGCAAATTTATCTTTGTCTTTCTCTTCAGCCATTATTTCGTCCTCGTTATGTTCCATTTATCCTATTATTTCGTCTTAGTTACCTTATCTTATTGTCGAGTTTAATATCCGTATCAGGTCTATACAATGTCTACAAATAGAGACTAATAGACTGTAAATACTAGATTATTACTAAACTAAAAAGAATTCAGCGCAAAATAAGCCAGAATTCTGATAATCATTTATATGAACAAACTTTTAAATCTTTTCCCTTCTCCCAAAAACCTCACGTCTAAGTGAGTTAAGAAATAATCATGCTGTTATTCAAAATCAGTGATGAATTTTCGTTTTGAAGTCTGTGCAGATGGGAGAGAAGCGCCTTGCTCCATGTCTCATATTTTTGATCTTTGTCTGGATCTGCCAAAATTTCCTCTATAGGAATCATCTTGCCGGTGACCAAAGCTGATTCTTTTGGCTTCACGCTTCCGTCTGTCTTAATTACAAAAATCAGGCCAAAGTGTACCTGGTCCACGGGTTTATCATATTGCAATAGAGTACCTATAAATTTTGGGCCAGAGAAATTTCCATCAATTTCAATTTCTTCATCAAATACCTCTCTTTCAATATTTTTTTGTATGAAATTAGGGCCATCTGTTTTGCAAATATGGCCTCCGACACCTATGGAATGTTTCCCGAACAATCTTGCATCCCCATAATCCTTGATGTTATTTGCCCTCACATATGCGAATATAGTATTATTTGGTCCTAAGAAAACAACATAAGGTATTAGTTGCAAGATTAGTCTATCAAATTCACAATCGTAGCGTGATTGGAAGAATCCATTTTCAATCTCTTTGAAAAGTTCTTTGCTCTTTTCAATGCTCAGAAACTCAAATCCTTCTCTTGCGGTTCTATAACCACTCAAAATCTTTGCGTCATGAACAAGTACCATTTTTGAAAGTTTCTCGTAATTTCTTGCAGCAAATGTAAAGTCGAATGGTTTGAAATATTTTGAAGGTCTTGGACCTGTCTGCTTGTTATAATTCGAACCTATAGAAGTGCCATATATCTTGTCAGGAATCTCTGTTCTGTAGAGATCCAATTTGCTTATGGGTGTATTGTCTTCGAGCACCATGCTTGATATTTCATCGGATCTAATCTCAAAGACTAGATCCCCTTCAAATCCATTATCAATAAACCCTGCAAAATGCAAAGGGCCTGTGATCCCTATATGAGAATTGCCCTTTAATTCCACGTTTAGGTGTTCTGGTATTTTCAGCTCTTCTTTTGATGAAACCAAGAAATGCTCTCCTCTTGCTATTGTGATTGCGTTTGTCCCTTTAACGGGTTCAAAGAAATGCTCTGCTTCATATTCTGCCTTTTTCCTAAGATCAATTGGTGTTGGATTTTTTCTTGCTCTCAGACCTACTATCCCTTCCGTATACTGCCCGGATAAATCCAGATGTATCTGTAATCCGTCTGTTATATAGGGATTAGAGGGTACAAGAGAACCGTCTTTAGCTTTATCGAAAAGTATTGGATTTTTCTTTATTTCGTCGAGAACTTCAGAAGAATTTAATTTTGCATCGTTGCTCCTAAAGAATCTCAATTGGTTCAAAGTAAGGCCTGGATAAACTATAAGATTGAATGTCAATGGTTGAACCAGCAACCACAAACCAAGTTCAGAGTCTGTTTTGTACTGGAAATTTATTTCATCAAAGCATGGATTATAATCTGCAAGCAATCTCGTATTTAGAAACAATCTCCCAAAACTACTTTTTGGTGAGGACTTGACGTATTCACCTTCGCTTAGCAGTATTCTTTCTTCCAATGGAAAAAGATAAGTGAACCCTTTCTTTATTTCATAGCCATTTGAGATATCAAACTTCTGCCTCTGCCTGCCAGGAAGCTGAAGCAAACTCTTGTAAACACTTTCACTTACCCTTGGCCTGAACATTCCTTCTTTTTCAGTGTCTATGACAAATATTTCGTTTGTAATTATTGGTTCAAAAGAAGAAGGTTGTATTCTCGATTCATCGAAATTGCTGATTATTCTTCCAGATTTTATCTTTTCTCTAATCTGTTGAGAAGCCAGACAACCTGGTTTTGCTTTTTCTGATGATAGATTAGTTCCCATGAAACATATAGTCTGTTTTTGTTTAAATATCTTGTGCTTTACAGCTTTTAGTTTTATAGATCTGAACAGTAAATAAAAATAGAAGCGCCGAGAGAGAGATTTGAACTCTCAAGCCCCTTTCGGAGCACAAGCTTGCCAGCGAAACTTTTTAGAAAAAAAGTTTCATCAAAAATCATTGTTTCCAGGCTTGCGCACTACCAGGTTATGCGATCTCGGCATTATTATTGTAATAATCTAGCAAGAACAGTTTTTATTTATTTGGTAATTGGATAAGCCCCAGGTATGAAACTTTGTTTTGGCTCTGAGGCATAAAGGACGGAATCATAATTCCTTATTACATCGCTGAATTTTTCCTGGATCTCATTCATTAGTTTATAGTATTCCTCAAAATTCTTAACATCAAATGCTATCTCCATATCCCAAGGGCCAACAGTCAGAACAATATTTTGTGTTTCTGGCTTCAATTTGCAGTATTCAATCAATGTTGCCTTCTTTTTGATTGTTATATTCTTCAGGGATATGCAGGCCTTGCACGTCTGGTATCCAAGTTTGTGTGTGTTTAATGCATATTTGTATCCTATAATTACTTTTTTCTTTTCTAATTGTTTTATCCTATATTTGATCACAGGAATAGAAATTTTTGTCAGTCTTGAAATATCTTTCAGCTTGATTCTTGCATTATTCGCGAGATATCTTAATATTTCAAGATCTGTCTCATCCACTTTAGCAGGCTCCAGCTCTTCTCCAAATGTCATTTCTACTGGCTCCAAAAAATCAGTATCTGTAGTTTTGCCTACATCTGGATGAAACCACCTTCTATTGTATTGGAGAGATGCTCTGCTTATTGTGAATTCTCTCTCTTGAATGTAATTGCTGAATTTGTTCAGCAATTCGTCCTCGAATTCTCCTATTTCTCTCACATTCCTTGCCCAGAATGCAATAATTAAATCCCATCTGCCTTGACAGTACCCTATCCAAAATACTCTATCATCTTTCATAAGATAGTCGTGCAGTTGTTTTCTGATTTTTGTATCCATATTCTGCAGGCGGAAGTATAATTTGTTTGCTTGATAACCAAGACCATACGAAGAGATAACTGTCTGGAAACGAAGAATTATTCCATCAGTTATCAGGTTATTGACCCTGTGGAATACCACCTCCTTGCTCAGTCCTACTTTTTTTGCAAGCTTGGATAGAGGTGTCCTGCTATTCTTATCCAATTCAAAGAGGATTTTCCTGTTTTTCAAATCTAAACTTTCTAGGCCCATATATTTAACATTAGATAATAATATTATTAAATATTGTCTTTTTGTTAAATTTTCTTTCAGCAATATTTAATAAAAAGAAAGATTAATATATAAGTAAGAGCAGAGGGTGATGATTATGGTAAATGAAAAAATTACAGTGAATGAAAATAGAAAGACGATGATGGAAAAGAAAGTGGAAAAGGCGGTGACTGAGGCATTGAAGGATGATGCAAGAGGACCGATGTTTGTAGTCAAGAAACTGAATTGTGAAGAAGAGGTCATAATGAAAACAAAGAAGGCAGTTGAGGAAATCCCAAGGGCAAACATGTCACTAATGTGTCCAATGAGCCCTGAGGCAGAATTAGTACGAATGCTTGAGGTGAAATATGCATTCAATGAAGAGGCAGTGAAGAAGGCAATTGAAATTGCAAAGGAGAAGGGTGCAGAATTTGTGATCAAGGCTTTGCAGATTGAAGACAAAATATGAAAAATGAAGTGTGAGGCGACGATTATGACAGATATAGAAAATGAGGGAATTCAAAAATTGGTTGTCTCAGCCCATGAGGATCTAGGCACATTGCCGAACGCGCTCAGGGAGCTCTGGATTGAAATAGGTGGGAGCTGCCACCTGAGATGCAAATATTGCTTCGCTGAATCCGGAGGAATTGATAATTGCAAGGATAATCTCACAACCTCACAGATTCTAGGATACTTGAATGAATTCGCAGAGATCGGAGGAAAGAGAGTAGGTATAGTAGGAGCAGGAGAGCCTTTCCATGCAAGGAATATCGAGGATTTGTTCGCAGTGCTTGGCTGGGCCAAATCAAGAGACATAAAAACAACAATCTTCACAACTGGAGACCTTATAACCGATAATATGCTGGACAAGCTGGATAATTACAAGAATATTGTTTTGCTCATAAAATTCAACAGCCAGATAGTAGAAATACAAGATGAATTAGTTAACAGCAAAGGATATGCAAACAGAAGGGATGAAACTCTTGCAAGAATGATAAAAAGAGGATACAATGATGGAAAGAGATTGGGAATAGTCACAAGCATAATGGAAGTCAACCAGAACGAGATGGTTAATCTACTGAGATTTTCAAGGAAAAACAATTTGATATTCGATTCTGACACATTGATACCGAGGGGCAGGGGAGGAAGCTGCAATCTCGGAGTTCCTGACAAAAGGGTATTGGAGATACTGACTGAACTGCAAAGGATAGATGAGGAAGAGTTTGACAATGTTTGGGAATTTTCAAGCAACTACATCGCAAGCCCTCCGTGCACAAGATTCAACCAGCACATGTACATCTCAAAGACAGGGTTAGTGCACCCATGTGTAGGATCTACAGGAGTGGTGCTTGGCAGTATAAAGGAACAAAAATTGCAGGAGATCTGGGATGGAGAATTGATGAGGATAATCAGAGAGCACAAATATTCTGGAAAGTGCACAACATGCGAAAACTTCAACACTGAGAGCAAGTTCCACCCAGGAAAGAAATGTTACTCGTGCCTGGGAAGGAGTACTGAGGGATTGGATACCGAATTTTTGAAGATGCATGGTTGTGTAAAAACAAAGGGTTGCTTCAATTACAAGCCAATGGACAAAGGAAAAATCGAACAGGAGAAACAGAAAATCAAATACTAAGCCTTGCCATTAGTGTTATTTTTAAAGCCAATGTCTCAAATTGTTTTATGAAGAGACAGGTGGGGAAAGAAATGCCTAGGGTGGAGAAAGAGAAA
>Ga0315285_10002639_pt1 | contig 18682 bp, 18 predicted proteins | sample YL17G09_36_MG_FD_203698 | JGI IMG/M metagenome (GOLD analysis project Ga0315285, IMG submission 203698) | Sediment microbial communities from Yellowstone Lake, YNP, Wyoming, USA - YL17G09_36 | ecosystem: Environmental > Aquatic > Freshwater > Lake > Sediment | place: USA: Wyoming | collected...
GCCTACGGTTACCGTTTGAAATTTCTCGAGGGCTTCTATTTTTTCCCGGAATTCTTTATCTCTTTCGTCTCTTGTTTTCTCTCTTTCTTTCGTTATACGGCCTAGAAAAGAAGCGACATTATAGCTCGCTCCACCCGCTATAATAAGGGTGGAGATTAAGGTAATCAACAAAAAGGAGCGTAGTTGTAATGGGGTGACTAAAACCTCTTTTATTTCTTGTCGGACTATTAGTTTCCAATCGGTAGGATAAACAGTTTGAAAATTAACCAAATATTCAACCTTTTCCCGGCTCGAATATTGGAAAGTACCCTCTGTTTTTTCTTGCTTCAAGATTTCATCATTAAGGAGGGGATAAGCATTTGCAATATTTTCCCGTTGTTTTACTAAACGATAGTCTGGATGGGCGATAATTTCTCCGTATTGACCAATGAGGAAAGCTAGGGCTGTTTTTTCGTTTGTACCAAACTCCTTTATTAAAGAAGAAAGTCCCTGAAGCCGAATGGAGGCCTGAAGAACTCCCACCAGTGTTTTGGGAAAACCCGGCTGAAAAATAGGAGCGGCAATCACTATTACCGGCTGTCCGCTTACTGAAGAAAATTCGACACCGGAAAAGAATATTTTTTCTTTCTCTTTAACATTACGAAAAGAGGGCTGACGAGAATAATCTAAACCCAAAAATTCTTTTCTTTCTGGATAAAGCATCTTTACCCCTCCTTTTTCGTCTAGAAGGATGAACGATTCAAAGATATAAAAATCCCGGAAGGTGTTATTACGATAAACTGATTCTAGGGTTTCTTTTTCTATTTTTCCAATTGGCAAGTGAGCCAATGATTGAACTATGTCTTGGGCTCTAGCGATAAAGAAGTAAGTTTGATTCGAAAGATTTGAAATAATGATTTTGTCTACTTTTTCAGCTTCCTTTTGAGCTATTGTCGAGCTGTAATTAATGGCCACCAAACCAAAAAGAAGAACGGGTAAAATTGAAACCGCTAAGATAAGCAAGATATATCTTATTCTCTCTTTTGACCACCGCTCAATCATGATTATTAAAACAATACTTTGAATACTCCGTCTCTAACCTCTACCTTAATAACGTCTTTTATGACATCTCCATTTTCATCAAAACTGATAAGCCCGGTGATGCCCTGAAAATTTCTAGTCTCGGCAAGAGCTTTTTGAATTCCTTCACGGCTTGGACCGTTTTTTTCTATCGCTTCACCAATAAGCCGCATGGCATCGTAACTGTGAGCAGCCGCCCATCCGGGATCCATTCCATATGTTTTTAGGAAAGACGAAACAAAATCTTGAACCCTGAGATCGGGGTTATCACTTGAAAAGAATGTGGTCATTTTTACTCCCTCAACCGCCTCTCCTCCTTTCTCAATTAGTTCGTTAATATGAATCCCATCTCCTCCAACAAAAGGAATGTCCCAGCCCATATTTCTAGCTTGTTGGACAATAAAAGCTGCTTCGGAAGCGTAACCGGTGAGAACTATTACTTCGGGTTCAGCTTCTTTAACGTCTTGAAGCAATGACAAAAAATCAGTTTGGCCAGATTGATAGGAAAGACGCTTAATAACAACAGCTCCTAATTGCTCTGCTCTTTGAGTGAGAGTATCTGCCAATTCTCCAGAATAAGCAGCGTTTGTTTCGTCCCAAAGAATGGCTATTTTATTAAAACCCAGGTCTTGAACGACAAACTCTCCCAGGGATTTACCGTTATAACTATCAGATGGACAAACGCGAAAGATAAAGTCTCCTAAAAACGTTACTTTGGGACTGGTAGCGCTAGGACTAATGGCAGGCAATTTACCTTTTTGAAAAACTTCACCGGCTGAAAGCGTTGGGACACTAAAAGCTGGCCCTATTACGGCTAAAATTTCTCTATTTTCAACCATTTCTTCGGCTCTTTGCCTCGCTATAGAAGAATCAGCTCCATCATCAAAGCTAACTAATTCATAGTAATATCGGTTTTGTTCTTCATTTAATTGAGCGGCGGCAAGCTGAGCTCCATTTCGAAGTTCTGCGCCATAAAAAGCCACTTCCCCGCTCAACGGTCCTATTACCCCTATCTTGATTGTTTTTGGTTCCTGTTGTCGAATTTTTGGCCATCCCCACGCTAATCCTATGACTATCGTTACCAAAATTATCAATCCCAGAAAAAAAAGGGTGTTTTTTTCCATATTTTATTTGGGGTCCTTATTTAATTTTGTTTTTCCGACCTTTTGTATTTTTCTAACTCTTCTTGAAGTTTTTTAATATCTTTTTTCAATTCTATCATTTTTAGTTCTCTATCGATGGCTAATTTGTTGAACCTTTCTAATTCTTTTGTCTTTTCCTCCAATTTTTGAAATTCTTTTTCCCTTTTTTCTCTAACCTCGGAGAGTTCCAAATCTCTCCTGATCAACATCTTGGCAATGCGGTCTATTTCTTGAAGATCTCCTTCTCTTGGCAATTCTGTTTCCTTTATCTTGACAATAATCTTTTTATTTGAAGTTTTTTCCATTAATGAAACTAATCTTAAACTGATGCTTAATTTCTGTTAATGCGAATTCTGCGAATTTTATCACGCGAATTATTTATGCTTTGCATAATTCGTGTTGTATGATGGCCTATTCTCCCAATACCACCAAAGCCATAGTTTCGTTGTGGAAAACAGAAAAACATTCTGGCCCAAGCACTCCTCCTAAGGGAGCATCTTCTCCGTAAGTGTAAAAACCAATTAGGGGCACTTCTCTTCCTAAAACACTTTGGATAGCCGCAATTTCTTCTCCGATCCTTTCTCCGAGGAGTTTATACCGAGCCACGCAATTAAAAACAAAAGCTACCTTAGGCTTTGCGCCCTTTAGTTGAACCAAAGCTCCTTCTGCCGCCTCCTTGGCAGCCTGAATAGCTTTTTCTCGATCTCCCAACATTAGCCTTATCTCTGAACCCTCGGGAATTTCGGCGGCGCAAGTAATTTCTCCTTTTTCATTAGCAATAACTACAGCGCGAATTAAAAGCTCAGGGCTTCCCTCAACGCTCATTCCCAAAGGATAAGTATAGGCCATCCTGGCAATCGGCTCTTTGGTTAGTTCCTCGGCCCTCTTCCCGAAATAATCCTCGTAGATAGAAAGAGCGGGTCGATTGTTCACCTCGATTAACTTGCCCCCCACCGCTTTGGTTACTTTTATTGGTAGACCGATTGGTTCCCAACCATGCCTGACCCCCACACCAAAAGAAAATTTACCAGAAAGTCCAACCCCAATCATGGCATTAGTCAAAATCTGATCGTTATAATATTGGTAAGTTTTCTGAAAAAGAAAGTCATCTCCAGCTGAACCCCCCATAATTGGAAAGTTTTTTCCAAAAACTTCTTGAACTCCCCTGACAGCGGCTGCTCCGTTTTCAGCTAAACCATCCAATAACATCACGAATAAAGAAGGTCCCTTTTTTGCTTTTTCTTTTACTTCTCTGGCAGCCATTGCCCCAGCTTTATGAGAGTCTTTATCCGTTCCCTCGCTAACCCCAATCGTAAAATCAATAACATCTGAGATCAAGGCCATCACCGCCACATGTTTTGAAACCGGCCCTTTTCCGGTAATTTCTCCTGAATCGCTGCATCCTACTAAAGGAATTTCTTTCGAAACCGATTTTACTCCCTCTAGCATCTTTTTCTGATCATAGGCAACTGTTGAAAAAACAAAAATTATATTGGCTTTTCCTCCGGTTTGATCTGTGGCTTGTTGACAAGCCTCGGCTCCGGCTTCAGCTGGATTAGGGTTATTGCTTATTCCTACGCCTGCTTTAATCATATTACTATTCGTTATTTAAGATTTATTGTCGACCTTTTGTTTTTCTAACTCATTTTTAAGTTTTTCTATTTCTTCTTTTAATTCTACCATTTTTAGTTCTCTTCCAATGGTTAATTGGTGGAATTTTTCAAGTTCATTAACTCTTCCTTGTAATTCTTCCTTGCTTTTTTCTAATTCTTGAGTTCTTCCTTTGACCCTTTGATCCAGGGTCTGGGTTAGTTCTTCTAATTCTTTGGTTCTGGATTTGACTTTGATTTCTAAAACTGAGCGACTTTCTTCTGCTTCTTTTCTTTTCTCCAATAACTCATTTAAAAAGATTTTAATCCGCGTAGTCATTAGAATGCTAAATATGGCAGTTAGACTAAAAAACATGTAATTAAGATAAATCTCATAGGTAGGGGGCAAGACTCCCAAATTTGAATAGCGTAATATTATCAAACCATAAAAAATGGCTCCGGTTAGGAAGGCTATAATAACAAGCGTGGTGTCGAAAAAAAATCCCCCACTTATTGATATCATAAGAATAATTGGAGCAAACATTGACCTGGTATATTTTGGATCGGTTAGATAAATCCAGGTGGTTAATAATAGAGTACCGCAGATAATTAAGATATATTTTATAAGCCATACTTTATAGTTTTTCTTCCACACAATAGAAATAGTTATAAACAAAAGGAGATTGCCGGCTACCAGCAACCAGTAATTAAACCAGCTTATTAGGGTTTTTCCAAATAATTCTTGATAAATATATAGACCGAAAAAGGTAGTGAAAAGAAAAATAAAATCACCATATAAGAGCCATTTAATTATGGGCTTTTCTTTTTCGCTCTTGAAATTCTCAAACTCTTCAAGGGGTCTTTTTAGGCTCATATTTTATTTTACCATAATCGTAGATTTTGCTTAACGAATTCGTTTTCTTTACTCGTTTTTCCTAATTCGGGTAGTCTTTTAATTAAAGTGGAGAATTCTAATTTTCTGAAAATTTTAATTATTTTTTCTTTATCAGATTTGCCCCATTGGCATTTGTTTAAGTCGAAATCAATAGGCACATTATTTTCAAGGCAAACTAATGACTTGCTGAAAAATACCTGTTCTTTTTGCCGTCTTAACAACTCTCTTAATTTAGGTTTTAATTTTTTTGTTTTATCAGTTTCTTTTTCTAATTCTTTGTAAAGATTTTCAATCGTCCCAAATTCTTTTAATAAATGAATTGCGGTTTTTTCTCCAATTCCGCTTGCTCCGGGAATATTATCTGAGGGATCACCCCTCAGAGCCTTGAAATCAATGAGTTGCTCCGGGGCTAAACCTTGATATTTTTCTTTAACCAAGTTCTCATCGTACAAAACTGTGTCTTTTACTCCCTTTCTTAAAAGATAAACTTTTGTTTTGGGATCGACCAACTGTAAGGTATCGAGGTCACCTGATAAAATAATGGCTTCTATTTCTGGTATTATCTGCTTTTGGGAGGCCAATCTTGAAATTGTGCCAATAATATCATCTGCTTCAAATCCCTCTTTTTCAAAAGCTTGAATGCTAAAAATTTTTAAGACCTCTTTCAATCTTGATATTTGAGAAGATAAATCTTCTGGCGTTGGGGGTCTTTTGGCTTTATATTCTTTAAATGTTTTGTGGCGGAAGGTTGGCTTTGGTGTATCAAAACAAGCGACGATATAATCTGGTTGAAATTCTCTGATGGCTTTAAAAAGTACCAACAAAAATCCATAGATAGCGTTAACTAATTCCCCCTTTTTAGTAGTCAGAACGGGTAAGGCATGATAAGCTCGATGTAAAACGGAGTTAGAATCAAGAATAATTAAATGCTTTTTTTCAACCATAAATTAAAATTTGTCTTTTATTTTTATTTATAAAACGGAATTTAATCCAGGTCGTCTCTTTCGGTAATATTTTTTTAACCTTGTCTGCCCATTCAACGGCTACAATATTTTTAGGACTGCTTATAATTTCCTTAAAACCTAAAATTAAAAGTTCTTTTGGTTTTTGAATACGATAACAATCAATGTGATAGAAATTAGTAAATGGTAAACGGTAAATAGCAAATCGCTTCATAATAATGAAGGTAGGACTTAAGATTTTTTCTTTTATCCCCAGACCCTTAGCAAATCCCTTCAAAAAAGTAGTTTTTCCTCCCCCTAATTCTCCTTCCAAGCCCAAAACCCGGGCTCTTTTTTGTTTTTTTTCTTTGAGGAATTTTTTCGCCAATAATTCTCCCAATTTTTTAGTTTGAGATGGATTTTTGGTTACCCGAGCCGCAGCGAAGGGTGAAAAAGAGGATTTATCCTCTTTGACTAGATATTTTAATTTCATTGACTTTTGGAAAAAATAAGATAAATTGGGATTAGTAGGTACTTAATCTAATTCTAATCCTTTATGCCCGAAGTTTCAAAAAAGATTACCGGTGAAATAGTTATTTCTTCCGAAGCTTTAACTGAAATTAAAAAAGAGATAAAAAATCTTTCTGATTTCAAGGAGAAAATTGAAGCTTTTTTAGAAAAAGGCGTAACAGAAATTTTAGAAATTATCTTAGGAGGAGCAATTTTTTTAGATGCTTCCGATATTCATATTGAACCGAGAGAAAAAGAGGCGAGGTTGCGAGTCAGGGTTGATGGTGTTTTACAAGATGTTCTTTTTTTAGATAAAAAAGTTCAGGAAAACATTCTTTCGCGAATAAAACTTCTTTCCGGAATTAAATTAAATATTACTGATCGGCCCCAGGATGGCCGATTTTCTATTGTTTCTGAAAAAAACCTAATCGAAATAAGAACCTCAACTTTACCAGCTGAATATGGGGAATCGATTGTTTTTAGAGTCCTAAACCCAAAAAGTTTAATTGATATGGGCGCCCTGGGTTTAAGGGAAGATTTGCTTAAAATTTTTGAAAGAGAAATCAAAAAGCCGAACGGAATGATTATTGTTACCGGGCCTACTGGTTCAGGAAAAACCACAACTTTATATGCTTTTTTGAAAAAGATTCAAAAACCAGAAATCAAAGTCGTCACCATTGAAGACCCGATTGAATATCACCTAGAAGGTATCTCTCAGACCCAGGTCAATCCTCAAAAAGGTTATGATTTTGTCAATGGCTTAAGGTCAATTATGCGTCAAGACCCCGATGTCATTTTGGTTGGTGAAATAAGGGACTTAGAAACGGCTGATATCGGCCTTCAGGCTGCTTTAACTGGACATCTGGTTTTAACTACTTTACATACAAATGATGCGGCCGGCACTATCGCCAGATTGGTGAATCTGGGCGCTAAATCAGCTGATATTGGCCCGGCAATCAACTTAGCTATCGCTCAAAGATTAGTGAGAAAGGTTTGTAAAAAATGCGCCGAGTTTAAAAAGATCTCTTCAGAAGAGTTAAAAAAAATCAAAAAGGAGCTTAGCTCCCTAAGGGCGGTTAAAGTTCCGAAATTAACTCCGGAATTAAAAATCCCAAAAATTAGGGGGTGTCGAGATTGTAACTTTAGTGGTTTTCGAGGTAGGGTTGGAATTTTTGAGGCATTTTTGGTTGACGACGAAATGGAAAAATTTATTTTAAAGTCACCCTCAATTGCTGCCCTAAGAGAAGAAGCAATAAAAAAAGGAATGGTCACTATGAAACAAGATGGCCTAATTAAGGTTTTGGAGGGAATCACTACTCTTGAAGAAGTGGAAAGGGTGGTAGGAGAATAAAAACAAAATCCCGGAGCCAAAGTTCAATAAGTGAAGAGCTTAAAGTTAGAATTTCTCCGAGGAATAACCCAGAAACCCAGGTTATCCGAACTAAGAGAAACTCCAGTTTTGGCTTCGGGATTATTTTATTTTAACAGATTATGAAAATTTTGTCAATACCCATTTTCCTTTTTCCTGTCCTTTTTCCTTTTTTTATTTTCGCCGCTAATCCTTTAGAGGTCGTTATTAATGAAGTCGCCTGGATGGGAACGACAGTTTCTTATAATGATGAGTGGACTGAATTGTATAACAACACTCACTCTTCGATAAACTTTGAGGGTTGGATTTTAAGGGGAACTCTCAAGGGTCCCGAAATTAAACTTTCGGGCCAAATCCCGTCTCAGGGTTTTTACCTATTAGAAAGAACTAATGACGAGACAGTGCTCAATATCTCGGCAGAAAAAATTTATACTGGTTCGTTAAATAATAGTGGTGAAAATTTAGAGCTTTATGACAATTTTGGAAATTTAATTGATGTGATAAATTGCAGCTCGGGTTGGTTTTGGGGAGACAACAATACCAAGCAAACAATGGAAAGAAAAAATCCTGAACTTGAAGGTTCTGATCCTAATAATTGGCAGACAAGCCAAAATCCTGGCGGCACGCCAAAAAACCAAAACAGCATTATCGTTCAAATAGGGCCACAACCCCAAGCCGAACCCCCTGAATCTATTGTTGAAGTCAAACCTCAACAACCAATAATCTATCCCACAGGCGTTGTGATTAATGAAATTCTCCCTTCCCCCGAAGGACCCGATGAAGAGGAAGAATGGGTTGAAATTTTTAATCGAAATGATTTTGAAGTGGATTTGGCTGGTTGGCAAATTCAAGACATTACCGGTAAAACAAAAACTTATGCTTTTCCAAAAGAAGCAAAAATTGTTCCTCAAGGATTTTTAGTTCTCCTACGACCCGAAAGTAAAATTACTTTAAACAATGACGGAGATGGTTTAAATCTCGTAAACCCCGAGGGAAAAATCATAGACTCCATATCTTATACTGAGAAAGCGCCAAAAAATAAATCCTTTAATCGAATTGAAAACAACTGGGCCTGGAGCAGCATTTTAACTCCCGGCCTCTCCAATCAAATTCCTGTCCCAGAAATTAAGGAAGAGCCCTCAAAAGAACTAATTAACGAAACTAATTCTCCCTTATCCCCTTCTTCTAATCTTAAAGAAATTTCCTTAGCCACTGTGTCTAAAAATTTTCTTAAAGAAGAAATATCTTTCTTTTCTTTTTTAACTGCTTTTTCTCTCGCTATTTTTTCGGCCGTAATAATTTTTGTCCTAAAAAGGAGGGTTGAAAAATCAAAAAAGATAGATTAGAATAAATCATAAACTTATCAATTAACCAATAAAATAACATGTCAGGTCATAGTCATGCAAGAACCGTAAGGCACCAAAAAAATCTTACCGACCAAAAAAGAGGCCAAGTTTTTTCGAAAATGGCTAGATTAATTTCCATTGCCGCGAAAGATGGAGGTCCAAATCCTGAAACTAATTCCAAATTAAGGGTGGCTATTGAAACGGCCCGCTCGTTTCGAATGCCAAACGAAAACATTGAACGAGCGATAAAACGGGCCAGCGGCGAAGCTGGGGGCGAAAAATTAGAGGAAGTTTTTTATGAAGCGTATGGGCCGGGGGGAATTGCCTTAATTATTGAGGGAATTACCGATAATAAAAATAGAGCTTTGGGAGAAGTAAAACAAATTTTAAACCAACACCAGGGAAAATTAGTGCAAGGGGGCGCAATTAAATGGATGTTTGAAAGAAAAGGTTGTATCACTATAAATTGCAAATTGCAAATTGAAGATTTACAAAATAGAGAAAGGTTGGAGTTGATAGCGATTGAGGCTGGAGCCCAAGATATTTATTGGCACAATGACGATTTAGATGTTTATACCGATATTGAGGATTTAGAAAAGGTAAAAAAGAATTTAGAAGAGAAGGAGGTAAAAATTGATTCAACTGGTTTGGATTGGAAACCAAAAGAAATGATCTGGTTGGGGGAAAAAGAAAAAGAATCTTGTCTAAAATTTTTTGAAGCTTTGGATGAGTTAGAATCTGTACAGGAAATTTATTCAAATCTTAAAATTTAGTCATGCCAAAAGAAGCTGAAATTAGAAAGAAAGCGATTCAAATATTAAACAAAGGGGGTTGGATTACCTGGCATCCTTCTCGTGCGAGATATAAACAAAATGATATCTTCGGAATTATTGATTTGTTGGCTGTTAAGGGAAAAGTAATGAAAAAAATTCAACTGACCACCCTTCCCAATATTTCTACTAAAAGAAATAAGATAAATAGTTTTCTTAAAAAATTTAAAGTAGAACTCCTGGTTGAAATTTGGGGCTGGGATAAAAGAAGAAAAGATTTCCGAAAAGAAAAAGTTAATATAAAAATAAGGAAAAAACGTTCAAAATCCAATAGGCCTGTGGAAAACTCGTGAAATTCTAAACAAAATAAGCTGTTTAAAAAATTTCTAACGGGGTTGACAGGCTTTTTTGAAAATTTATAATACGCAGTAGATTTCCTGAAAGGAAGTCAAAAGGTCGTTTTGTTTTTATCGAAAATTAACTTAAGAAATTATGATTTACGAAGAGGAATTCTTAAACGAAGAAGAGGAAGCGGAAGAACCAGAGGAAGAAAAAGTAGTAGAAAAAGAAGAAGAAGAAGTCGAAGAATAAACTAAACCCCCGAAAGGGGGTTTTAGCTTTTTTTATTAACCTATTTTCGCAAATCGTCTTTTTCCAACCTGAATTACCATTCCTTTTTTTATTTTAATATTCTCTCTCCAGTCTTCTTTTAATTGGTTGTCAATCTCCACCGCTTTTTGTAAAATCAATCTCTTTGCCTCAGACCTAGAAGATAACAATTTCGTTTTAGTTAAAAGTTCTAAAATATTAAGGGTTTTTTCTTTTATTTTTAATTCGGGGGTTTCCAAAGGTATTTTCTTTTCTTTAAAAATTCGCTGAAATTCCCTGGCGGCTTTATTAGCTATCGTCTCCGAATAATATATTTTTACAATTTCTAAGGCTAATTTTTCTTTTAAATCTCTTGGGTTGATTTTCTTTTCTAATAAATTCTTTTTATATTTTTGAATCGAAGAAAGAGGGAAATCGGTTAAGAGTTCAAAATAAGAAATAATTAAATTGTCGGGTATTGACATAATTTTGCCAAACATTTCTTTTGGAGTATCGGTCAACCAAACACAATTGCCCGAGGTTTTGCTCATTTGTTTTCCGTCAATTCCAAAAATCATCGGGCAGGTTAAAATAAATTTTTCTTTATGTTTCATCTTTTCCATTAATTCCCTACCGATAAGCATATTAAAGGTTTGATCGGTTCCCCCAATCTCCAAATCAACATTCACAGCCACTGAATCATAGCCCTGAAGCAGGGGGTAGAGGGTTTCGTGCATCCAAACAGTATCTCCCCTTTCCAGACGTCTCTGAAACATATCCCGCTGAAAAAGCTTAATGGCACTAATCTGAGAAGCAATTTCAATGATATTTTTGAGTCTTAAATTCAAAAGCCAATCGCCGTTATGCATTATTTTTACTTTTGAAAAATCTAAAATCTTACCGGCCTGCTTTTTCCAAGTTTTAATGTTTTCTTCAATCTCCTTTTTAGTAATATGGGGCCTGGTTTTATCTCGGCCCGAAGGGTCACCGGCTAAAACCGTTCCTGTACCAATTAAAAGAATTGCTTCGTGGCCCAAATCGGCAAAATCTTGAAGTTTTCTTAGAGTAATTGAGTGACCGAGATGAAGTTGACTCCCGGTCGGGTCAATGCCCAAATAAAGTTTGATTTTTCTTTTTCGCATCAAACTTTTTAAACCGTCTTTATTGGGTAAAATCTGTTCTACTCTTCTGGTTAAAACTTCTTCAATTTTTTGTGGATTAATATTAATTGGCATAGGTTAATTTTACCAAAAATAGTGGGGAAATGCTATTCTTATATTAGCCGAATAATAAAAATGCCAAAGAGAAATTATCAAAGAGAGGTTTATAAAAAAGGAGGGGGGGAACTCGGATTTTTTCTCAGGTTTTTAATTTTTGTTTTCGTTTTTTTTGTTTTTTCTTTTTTATCTCTTTTTTTATATTACGCCAAAGACTTGCCCCGACCAGAAATATTTACTGAAAGGGAGTTGTCTCAGTCAACTAAAATTTATGACAGGACCGGGGAAATTCTTTTGTATGAACTTTACGGAGAAGAAAAGAGAACCTGGGTTTCTTTGGAAATTGTGCCTGATTATTTAAAGGAGGCAATCATCGCAACCGAAGATGCTAATTTTTATCATCATTTTGGAGTTGATTTAAAAGGGATTGTTAGAGCGATTTTAGAGGATTTTAAAATTGGACGACCGGTTTATGGCGGTTCAACTATTCCCCAACAACTAATCAGGTCAACTTTCTTATCTTTGGAAAAAACGGCAAAAAGAAAAACAAGGGAAATTATCTTAACCTTAGAATTAGACAGACGTTATCCAAAGGATCAAATTCTAGAATGGTATTTAAATCAGATTCCTTTTGGTCAGAATGCTTACGGAATAGAAGCAGCTAGTCAAACATATTTTAAAAAACCCGTTTCAGAAATTTCTTTAACTGAGGCTGCCACTTTAGCTGCTTTAATTCAATCCCCTTATTATCTTTCTCCTTATGGAGAAAATAAAGACGAACTCCTGTCTAGAAAAGATTACGTTTTAGACCGAATGGTAAAGGAAAAATATTTAACTTCAGAAGAGGCAGAAAAGGCAAAAAACCAAGAATTAAAGTTTGTCGAACGACCGATGGAAATTCAGGCTCCTTATTTTACCTTGTGGGTAAAACAATATTTAGAGGAAAAATATGGAGAAGAGTTCTTAAGAAGAAGCGGTTGGCGAATATATACTTCTTTAGATTGGGAAGTGCAAAGAATAGCTGAAGAGACGGTTAAAAAGGGGGTTGAAAGAAACAAGGTTTATAATGCTCATAATGCTGCCTTAGTAGCCATTAAGCCGGAAACCGGAGAAATTCTGGCTATGACCGTCGGAACTGGAGATTATGATGCTCCTCCTTACCCAGAGGGGTGTGACCCGGGGGTAAATTGTTTATTTGATCCTTGGTTTAATGTTGCCACCGGGATAAAAGAAAGCCCGGGTAGACAGCCCGGTTCGGCTTTTAAACCTTTTATTTATACCACTGCCTTCAAAGCCGGCTATGATGCTCAAACTCAGGTACTTGATGAATTGACTAATTTCGGGGTCTGGGGCGGCAAAGAATATCTCCCCCAAAATTATGACGGCCTTTTCCGTGGCTGGGTCAGCCTACGACAAGGATTAGCCCAATCTTTGAATGTCCCTTCAACAAAGATTCTTTATTTGATAGGTTCAAAAACTAAAATAGAGAACTTAGGAATTAACAATTTTTTAGGTCAAGAATCCGTTCTCCTTGAGGGTTTAAAAGAAAGCATTAAAACAGCTCAAGATTTAGGAATAACTACCTTGAATAAACCATTATCTTTTTATGGACCGGCGATTGTTTTAGGCGGGGGGGAGGTAAATTTATTAGAAATGACCTCAGCTTATGGGGTTTTTGCTAATGATGGTCAAAGGGTGCCGTTAACATCAATTTTAAAAATTGAGGATTCAAAAGGCAATATTATTGAAGAAAATAAAAAAAGACCAATAAGGGTTTTGGAAAGCAATGTAGCAAGGTTAATTAGTGATATTTTATCCGATAATGAAGCTAGAGCCCCGATGTTTGGTTCGAGGTCCCATTTGTATTTTGAAAATTATCAGGTGGCGGCTAAAACCGGAACGACCGACGATTTTAGAGATTGCTGGACAGTAGGCTATACTCCGACAATCTCGGTTGGGGTCTGGGTTGGCAACAACAATAACGCACCGATGATAAAAAAACAACCGGCCGCAACCGTCGCCGGTCCAATTTTTCACGATTTTTTAGAAAAAGTTTTGCCGAGATATCCTCAAGAAAATTTTCTAAAACCCGAGTAAGCTTCAAGTGGTTTTAATTGGCATTATTATATAAAGATAATCCTCTCCTTCGCTTGGTTTTAAAACAGATGGCCCTTCCTCGTTTGTAATTTCCAGTAAAATTTCTTTGGTTTTTATTTCAGAGATTCCGTCAAGTAAAAATCGGTGATTGAAAGAAAGCGAAACTTCTTTGCCTTTAATTTTTCCCTTTAAAAAACTATTATATTCACCTAAGTCCGGGCTCTGGCTAGAAATTTCAACTATTTCATTTTTGGGGTCAGCTTTTAACTTAACCTCGTTTATCTTTCCACTAAAAAGACTGGCTGTTTTGATTTGACTTAAGAATTCTTCTTTCGGGAGAGTGAAATGAGTTTCAAATTTTTTAGGAATTATTTCTTGGTAATTAGGGTATTCTCCTTCTATTAGGCGGGAAGTAAATTGGATTTGGGGATGAGAGGTTTCAGACATCATTGACTCTAACCAAATTTGGTTAGGAGAAAGATAAATTTTTAATTCGCCCTCTTTTTCGCCAAAAATACTAATGATTTCCCGGGCCGCAGTTTGGGGCAAGATTAAGGAGTATTCTTTTGAAAGATTTGTTTTTAAAAAAAGTTTTTTTTCGGCCAATCTAAAACTGTCGGTGGCTACTATTTTTATCATTTCGGGTTGAAAAGAAAAATAAATCCCAGAAATCTCGGGTCGAGCTAAAGAAGAAGAAGGAATATTTAAAATTTGGTTTAAGGCTCGGCAAAGACTTAAACTATCTATAAAAAAGGAGGCTTCTTCTTTTATTGAAGGAATAATGGGAAATTCTTCTGGATTAAAACCCTTAATTTTTGTTTTATAATTTTCACACTCTAAAAAAAGAGAGAGGTCTTTTATTTCTAAACTAATTGGCTTTTGGGGTAAAAACGTTAAAAGGTTAGAAAAAAAGCGGGTTGGCAGACAAATTTTTCCTTCTCTTTCTACTTTTACTAAATTCCACCAATTAACTCCTGATTCTAAGTTTGTTGAAGATAGTTTAAGAAAATTTTTTTCAACCTCAAAAAGAGTGTTTTGAAGAATAGGTAAGGCAAGGGTTTTTTGAGAAATTTTTTCGACTGCATTAATTCCTTCTTTTAGTTTTTCTTTTAATATAGTTATTTTCATTGTTATTGTTGTTGGTGTTTAAAACTTATTTTCCCCTTTTAAATGAAGCGAGAATAAAATGGGGACAAGTTTCGGATTTTTCGCTATCTATTTTCCTTTTAATTTTTATCCACTCAAAATCCTCTGTTTTATAAGGTTGATTTCCTCAAACAAGTTCCCGTTTTTCCCCACCTCTTTTGAAATTTTTTCATAAGCATAGATTGCCGTTGTGTGATCTTTACCCCCAATTTTTCTTCCTATAAAGGGAAAAGAACCTTTCAATTCTTCCCTTAATAAATACATTGCTATTTGTCTGGGTTTTACTATTTCCTTTTTTCTTGAGACAGAAAGTAAATCTTTTTCTTTAATATCGTAAAACTCACTAACCGACTTAATGATTGTTTTTGCGGTCACCACTTTAGCCGGAGAAGCGGTTAAATTTTGAAGTAAAGACTTGGCCGTTTTTAAATCAGGAAAAGAATTATTTAGTTTTTGATAGGCAGCCAAAATATTTAAAGCCCCTTCTAATTCTCTAATATTCCGCTGAATATTAGAGGCGATATAATCTAAAATGTCTTCTGGCGGGTTAATTTTTCTTTCCTGACATTTTGCTTTTAAAATAGCGACCCTTGTTTCAAAATCAGGAAAAGAAATATCAGCTATCATCCCCCCCTCAAAACGAGACCTCAATCTTTCAGTTAAAGCTGGAATGGCCCTTGGTGGTCGGTCAGAAGAGAGAATTATTTGTTTGTTTTTTTCATAAAGACTGTTAAAAGTATAAAAAAATTCTTCTTGCGTTTTTTCTTTCCCGGCCAAAAATTGGACATCGTCAATAATTAAAATATCAATTGTCTGGTAAGTTGATTTGAATTTATCCATCTGGTGATTTCGAATGGAAGATATGACCTCGGAAACAAATTTTTCAGTTGGGATATATTTAATTTTTTTTTGGGAAAAGTTTTTAACAACTTCATTGCCAATTGCTTGTAATAAATGAGTTTTTCCAAGCCCCACTCCACCATAAACAAAAAAGGGATTATAAACCTGGCCAGGATTTGTGGCTACGGCTACGGCGGCCGCATGAGCTAACTCATTAAAAGGACCGACAATGAAAGTATCAAAAATGTATCTTGGATTAAGATTTGTTTCGCTGTCAATTTTGAATTCCTGAAATTCTAACTGTCCTTCTTCAGTTGGAAGAGGGAGAAGTTTTTTTAGAATTTTTAAACCCGATCGTCCGGTTTCATATTTTATCTCCTTCACTTCTTTATCTAAGTTATATAAGACCTTGAAGATAATTTTATTATATTTTTGTTCAAGCCATTCTTTAACAAAAGAATTCGGCACGGAAATAAAAACCACTCCATCTTTCAGAGTGGTAATCTGGGTATTTTTAAACCAAGTAGCAAAGTTGGCTGAAGAAATATTTAATTGAATTTGGGCCAAAACTGCCTGCCAAAGCTCCTCGTTTGTCATGATTTTACCTAGTATTAATCCTTAGTTATTATACTACACGAGTCAAGGTTTTGTAAAATCAAGATAAAACCCAAAATTTTGTTAATAACTTGAGTAAAAACTGTGGATTGTTAAAGAAATTGACTTCTTTCAATTTCGAGTTAAAATAAAGAATATGTCAATTACTTATCATCCCAAAAAGAAAAAAAGAAAAAAAACCCATGGATTCAGAATTAGAAAAAGGTCAAAAGGCGGAAAAAAGGTCCTAATTCGGAGAAAAAGAAAGGGCCGTTGGAGGATTACTCCTTAAAGGGATGTTGGCTAAGAAAAATCGGTTAAAGAAAAAAAAGGATTTTGAAAATGTTTTTAAAAAAGGAAGAAGTTTTAAAGAAGGTTTTTTAGTTTTGAAAATAATTGATAATAAGTCAGACAAAATTCGTTTCGGCTTCATTGTTTCCCAGAAAATTTCAAAAAAGGCAACCTGTCGAAATAAAATCAAAAGACAAATTTCAGAAATCATCAGGTTAAAAATGAAAAAAATAAAAAAAGGAGTCGACGGGATACTAATAACCCTACCGGGAATAGAAGAAAAAAATTTTTCTGAAATAAAAGAAAATATTGATAAATTATTCAAAAAAGCCAGAGTTCAAATTTTATGAATTTCTTAATTAATTTTTTTAATTTAATTCTTTATCATCCATTACTGAACAGTTTAATTTTGCTTTACCAATACTTGCCGGGGCATGACTTTGGACTATCGGTTATTCTATTAACCGTTTTAATTAGATTAATTCTTTATCCCTTGATGAGTCAGTCTCTTAAATCTCAAAAAGCCCTATCCGGCCTCCAATTAAAAATTCAGGAAATTCAAAAAAAATATGTTAACGATAAAGAAAAACAAGCAACAGAGATGATCGGCCTTTATCAAAGGGAAAAGATTAATCCTTTTTCGGGATTAATCTTGGTCTTTCTTCAATTACCAATTTTGATTGCTCTATATCAAGTTTTCTGGAAGGGTCTTCGGCCCGAAGAAATGGTTAATTTATACAGTTTTGTGGCTCAACCAGAAAGGATTAACCCCACTTTTCTGGGATTAGTCAATTTAGCCGAGGCCTCTCTGTTTTTGGCGATTTTAGCCGGAATTATCCAATTTTTTCAGACAAAACTGACGCTCCCTCAAAAAGAAAAGGGAGCCGAAAAAACAACTCCCCAGTTTTCAGACATTTTTCAAAAACAAATGATTTATTTTTTCCCAATTTTTACCGTTTTAATTCTTCTTCGATTGCCGGCTGCAATTAGTCTTTACTGGATTGTGACTTCTTTATTTTCAATAATTCAGCAATACTTTATCTTTAAACCAAGCACATAAATTTTTATGTGCTTCGGTAAAAAAATATGATTTCAGGAACTCAATTAGAAGAAATAAAAAGAACCATCAAAGAATTTTTTGAAAAAACTACTTTTGAGGTTGAAATTGAATTTTCTCCCCAGATAGATTTAACTTTGCCCATCAATTTGAAAATGGAAACCCCCCAAATTTTAATCGGGGAAGGCGGCCAGACCTTGTCTGACATTCAGCATCTTTTAAAAGCAATTTTAAAGAGAAAAGTTGCAGAAAATTTCTATATTGACTTAGATATTAACGATTACAAAAAGAAAAAAAATGAATATTTAAAAGAAATAGCAAGGTCTGCGGCTGACGAAGTGTCTTTAACTAAAAAAGAAAAAATTTTATCTCCCATGTCGGCCTACGAGAGAAGAATTATTCATTTAGAATTAGCCGGAAGGCAAGATATAAGTACCCAAAGCATTGGTCAGGAGCCAGAAAGAAGAATAGTGGTGAAGCCCTACCCCTAAACTTCTCCTTTTGCCATTTTTATCTTTAGAATTTCTTCCGGGGCAGTGGTGATTATTTGATCTTCGGCATAAGAAGCAACCGATTTCATGGCCACGTGTTTCTGACCGGCAAAGAAAATTCCTTCCCCTACCTCAGCTTCTAATAATAAATATTTTTCTTCATCGGTTAAATTAAAAATCTTCTGGACAACATCGATGGTGGCCGGAGATTGTTTCATTAAAATTTGCAAAGAAGAATTGGTAATAATTGGCTGGCCATAACTAGATTTCATAAAATCATTGACGTCCTGGGTGATGGTGGTCACTCCTAACCAATATTTCCTGGCCCGCTTACACATGCCGAACAAAAAGGAAGCCCCATCTTCTGTTCTCATTATCCACCAGGCCTCATCAATAACCAAAACTCTCCTTTTTAGCTCTGTCCTGACTTTGTTCCAAATAAATCTCATTAGCATAAACATAGCTATCGGTCTTAATTCATCTTCCATATCTCTTATGCCAAAAACGGCAAAGGGTTTTTCCATCGAAACATTGGTTGGCTGATTGAAAAACTGGGCAAAGGTTCCTTTGGTAAATTTTCTCGTTCTCCTGACCAGAGATTCTGCTCCCTCCATTCCTTCTAAAATCTGTTCAAAATCTGACATTAGAGGAATCCTATCTTTCCAGGTTGAAGGGTCAGTATCTGGGGTGATGTCTTTTGCGGCATAAGTTTCGGCTAAAGCCCGGTCTATGATAGCGTC
>Ga0315285_10002642_pt1 | contig 18671 bp, 17 predicted proteins | sample YL17G09_36_MG_FD_203698 | JGI IMG/M metagenome (GOLD analysis project Ga0315285, IMG submission 203698) | Sediment microbial communities from Yellowstone Lake, YNP, Wyoming, USA - YL17G09_36 | ecosystem: Environmental > Aquatic > Freshwater > Lake > Sediment | place: USA: Wyoming | collected...
TCGCCGAACCACCGCCGAAACCACCCGATCGCCAGTTGGTGGTCGAAATAATGCCCCATCTCCTCGGGCTCGAGCAGCCTGACGCGCCGGGGCACGCCCAGCAGCCGGTACGCCTGGCGGGCGATGGCGAAACTTTCCAGCGCCGAGGGATTGGTCGCCGGGTCATGCCGGCCGTTGACGAACATCGCCGGGCGCGGCGCGATCAGCGCGGCCACGTCCCCCATCTCGGCGTAACGCAACATGCCGGGGATGTCGTTGCAGGGACAGTGCTCCTCGTCCAGCGCGGTGACGACGTACTTGCCCAGGTAACCGTTGATCAATGCCACCTGCACCCGCTCGTCCAGCGCCGCCACGTACATGGTCAACGCACCACCCGCGCCGATGCCGGTCGCGCCGATGCGCGCGGCGTCCACTTCCGGGCGGGTGAGCAGATAATCTATCGCCCGCATGCCATCCTGGGCGAGCATGCCATACCAGGTGCGGCCGATCAAGCGGGCCGCGGCGTCAATCTGCAGATGGCCCAACGCGTCGAGCCGGCCGAACCCGCGCGGCTCCACTGCCAGCGTGACAAAGCCGGCGCGGGCCAGTTCCAGTGCGTTGGCCCGTTGGTACGACTTCTCCAGCCCGGCCGCCTGGGCAATCGTGCCGTGGCCGGGGAAGATGACGACGGCCGGCCGGGGCCGGTCGGCTTTGGTGGGCCGGAACAGATAGACGGGCACGCGCAGGGTTTCCTGTTGGAAGTCGGAACTTGCTTCGGCTTCCGTGTGCAACCATATCAGTTCCCGCTGCAGGCTGTCAGCGCCATCCACCGGGACGCGCTCTTCGACTTCGGCCTTCAAATCCTCCGGCCCGCAGGCCCGCCAGGGCTGTTCGCCCGCGCCCAACAGGTCCCACAGCCGCGCCCGGAAGCCAGCGCGCCACGTCTCCCACTCGGCCTGCGTTGCCCCCCGGAAACGACACGACGGCGTGGCCGTGGCCGCGCGGCGGACAGGTGCCAGCAAGGCAGCCGCCAGCGCCTCCTTGTCCTCTCGCTCGCCCGGCGCAATGTTCTCCGCCAATCGCCCGCTCAATTCGCCTACCCCTTCCGCCAGCCGTCCGACTGCCTGCCTGACCTGGCGGGCCGGCGAGGGCTTGTGGCCGAACCGCTCGGCCAGATCGTTGGCCGCCTCTTCCATCAGCACCTGGTGTCCATAACGCAACTCCAGTTCCTCCTGGCTCCGGCGCAGCCAGAGGTACAGGTCGGCCTCTGTGCGGCCGGGAAAGTCCTGGAGGATGTTGCGTTGGCGGATGATCTCGACGATCGGGTCGTACTGCATCTCGCGCCACAGCACCACCGCCTCGTCGAGGCCGACCTCCCGTTCGTCTATCTGGGAGAGGCTGTGCTGGAAGGCCTCGATTTCGTACAAGAGTTCCTCGTAGCCGTCCGGGTGGGTGAGTTCCAGGTGCAGGTCGGGGCAGAGGCGATCCAGGTTCGTGCGCTCCAGGAACGCGGCGTGGGCAGACTTGCTCAACAGGTCATCCACGTCGGTGTCCGGTTCCAGCGGCACACGGGTTTCGTATTCCCACACGTAGGCCTCGATGGTCGGAACTTTATGCTGGCGTGCCACGGAGATGCGATGGTTGCCGTCGCGGACAAAGTACGCCTGGCCGACCTTGTACAGTTCTACAGGGGGCAAACCACTGCCCTCAGTGGCCAGCCAGTTGACCCTTTGCCACCGCTGTTGCAGGCTGCGCTGGCGGGGGAAGAAGGCGCGCGTGAAATCCTGATAGCGGCCCACGCTCCCGATGATCTGGTCCAGCGGGACGCTCTGCATACCCAGATAGTGCACGTTGTACAGGCGTAACCCCCGGCGCACGTCTTCAAACGGCAGCAGCCCGGCCGGGCGCTGCGTGAACGCGGCCAGCACCTGTTGGATGAAGGCCTCTCGCCGCGCGAGTTCCCATTCCCGAGTATCTGACGGCGTAAACGTCTCGCTCATCGTAATCCAGCGCCTCCTTCAGAACCCCGTCTCGGGGGCGTTCAGAACGCTACCGCACCATCCAGGAGCATCGCCAGGCGAGGGGCATCGAATGAATCAATGAATCAATGAACAATGAACAAGCGTATGGTCCAGTCGGCGCCGCTGGTCACCCGCACCAGGAAAATGAATCAATGAATCAATGAACAATGAACAAGCGTATGGTTCGGTCGGCGGCGCGTCGGGCTTGAGGTCCAACTGGAGTTCCTGAACGTGAGGATAATCGCGCACGAGCGACACGGCCTGGCTGAGCAGGCCGACCGGTTCGTCAGTGACGACCCCCTGCCAGGTGTGGCGCAGGTGACACACCTGGCGGGCTAGTTTGGCAGACACGTTGCCGGTGCCGTTTGTCACATTCTCCAATCGCTCATCGTGGAGCAGCGCAAAGTCGCCGCCGGTCAGCGGTATGACGTCCACTTCGACCACGCGGGCGCCGGCCTCCAGGCAGGCCTGCAGGCCCCGCAGAGAACTGGGGGGACAACTGTGTCCTCGATTCGCGGCGTGGTGAATCAACAGGGTGGCTGTCAAAAATGTCCCTTCCTTTCGCAGTGTCTCATCCAAGTATACCCCACTTCGTTCTCAAGGTCAACGCCCGCCTGGATTCGTAGTGGCGACTTCAGTCGCTCCTTCTTCCGCTCCAGCAACGACCAAAGTCGTCATTACGAGCCTTCAACGTCTACTCGTAGTGGCGACTTCAGTCGCTTCTTTACTACGAGCCGCCACGTCAGCCCCAACCCAACCACGAACGCCAGCGTACAGAGCAGATACACCCACCGCAGGCCCGCCGCCGACAGCAGCGCGAACGCCAGGAATGGCCCGGCCGTGCTGCCGACGTCGCCGGCCGTCGCGTAGGCGCCCATCACGACGCCCTCCTGGCCGGGCGGCGTCAGGTCGCCCACCTGCGCGGCCAGCGCCGCCAGCGCCGCGCCCCCACTGACGGCGCTCAGAGCGATGCCCATTAATCAATGAACAATGAACAATGGGACAATGAACCAATGAACAATGACCCAATGAATCAATGAACAATGAACAATGGGACAATGAACCAATGAGCAATGACCCAATGAACCAATGAACAATGAACAATGGGACAATGAACCAATGAACAATGACCCAATGAATCAATGAACAATGAACAATGGGACAATGAACCAATGAGCAATGACCCAATGAACCAATGAACAATGAACGAAAGTGATGGTGGTTTGGAGTGGAGAAGCTGGTGTGGTACAATAGATGGGACACCTGATAATGGAGCGACGCGCCGGATGGCCAGCCTGGTGCACCACCTCGATCAGGCCGGGCACGGGCGGCTGCGGCGGCATCCACACGTTGGTGACGACGCCGTGGCGTGCCGGTGGCACGGCGAGAAATAGGGAAGCGTGACAGGGCAGCGTGATGGAAGGAGTGACGCTCTGTGCCTGCCAGGTGGCCGCGCCCCCGGCGATCAGCCCGTCTATGTGCGGCGTGTCAGCCTCCTGCAAGCCGTCGGGCCGCAGCCCATCCACGACGAAAAGCACCACGTGGTTGGCTATAGCAACGTCTGACATACGGCTGAATCCTTATGCAAGCCCCCCACGCCCCCCTCAAGCCCCCCGCATGCGGGGGGCAGCGGGGGGTTCCGTGACTGCCTACCCAGGCACCCGTGCACACGACGCCCTGAATCCTTATGCAAGCCCCCCACGCCCCCCTCAAGCCCCCCGCATGCGGGGGGCAGCGGGGGGTTCCGTGACCGCCTACCCAGGCACCCGTGCACACGACGCCCGCTCCACCAGGTGGGGCGTGAGTACGATGTCGCCTGCCTCCTCCTGCTTGCTGAGCAGGCTCAACGTCAGCCCCATGGCCCGCTGGCCGAGCAAGTACCTGTCCTGCGCCACCGTCGTCAGCGGCGGGTCTACGAAGACGGCGAACGCGATATCGTCGTAACCGACGAGCGAAAGATCGCCGGGCACCCGCAGCCCGGCCGCTTTGACCGCTTGCAGCGCCCCGATCGCCGTCATGTCGTTGTAACAGAAAACCGCTGTAGGGTGGGGGGACTGCCGGAGCAAGCGTTCCAACCCTGTCCGTCCGCCACCCGTGCGGCCATCGCCAGGCACGATCCTGCCGTCGGGAATGTCCAGTCCGTGCTCCTGCAACGCTGCGCGACAGCCGGCCAGCCGCTGCAGGCTGGAGTGCGCGTTGGGGGGATTGCTGACGTAGGCGATCTGCCGGTGGCCGAGCGAGGCCAGGTATGCGCCGGCCATCTGCCCGCCCTGAAAGTCGTCGGTGCGCACAGAATACACGTAGCGCCCCTCGTGCTGGTTGTTGATCAGCACGATCGGGACGCCCAGTTGCTCCAACAGCGGCACGTAGAGATTGCCCACGCGCGACGAGGTGACGATGATCCCATCCACCCGCTTCTCCCGCAGCGTGCGCACGCAGGCCAGTTCGCGCTCCGGCTCGGCGTTGGAATCGCACAGGATCACGCTGTACCCGTTGTCCAGCGCGGTCTCCTCGATGCCGCGCACGACGTCGGTGACGAACGGGTCGGCGATCGTCGTCACGACCAGGCCAATCGTGGCGGTGCGGCGGGTCACCAGCCCGCGGGCGATGGCGCTCGGCGAGTAGCCCATCTCGCGGGCGATGCGCTGGATGCGCTCTTTCGTTGCGGCGGCTACCAGCGGGCTACCGGCCAGCGCCCGGGAGACGGTCGAGTGAGAGACGCCCGCCGCTTTGGCGACGTCTTTGATCGAGACGTGACTGGGGAAAGCGGAGGCAGGCATTCGAGCGTTTGCACTCCTCAACGCAGATGATTGCACACGTGTGCGAGGGGATTATAGCATGCAGACCACAAATCGGCAAATCAGCAAATCGCTCCCCCGCTGTGGCCGGTCTCCGCCGGCTGCCTCAGCAATCGTATCACCTTCACTCATTTTATATCAACAGACGTGAATGTGCGGGATATTTGTGGTATAATGATAGCAATATAACGGACAAAGGACGGGAGTGGCCTATGGGTATTGCTGAACGCTGGAAAGGATTCCGAGCACTCTCCCCGGACATCGTGCCTGCATTGGAGCGGCTCGTGCCCCTTTTCGAGAGGGAAGGAGTGGTGTTGGCCTATCTCTTCGGCTCCCTGAGCCGGGAACAGCGGGGACAGGACGTGGACCTGGCAATCCTCGTCCGGGACATGCCCGCCTTCCGCCTGCGGCAGGCAATCTCCGATTGCCTGGGAACCGAGCGCCTGGACCTGGTAGACCTGAAGCGTGCCTCACCTGTGTTGTGCTTCGAGATCCTCCGCACTGGCCGCCCTCTGTATGCAGCCAGTGAAGAGATCCAGGAGCGCTTCGAACTGGCAACGCTGCATCTCTACCGCGACACCCGCCCCATGCGCCAACGGCAACGTGAATACCTGGAAAGGAGGTTGGCTCAATGGTCCTCCGACGCGAAGCTATTGAAGAGCGCCTGAAAGAGCTCGACGTCACCCTGCAGGAGTTGAGAAAATATCTGGATCTCACCTGGGAGAAGTTTCAGGCCGACCTCAGCCAGCGCTGGATCATCGAACGGGGCCTGATCGCCGCTGCCTCAATCGTGTTCGACGTGGCCGACCACATCCTGGCTGGCCACTTTGGTCTCTATGCGGAGACGTACGAAGAAAGCCTGCGGCTGCTGCGCAACAAGGAAGTACTCTCTGAAGAACTCTACGGCCAGATCAAGGGATTGGGCGGCTTTCGCAATGTCCTGGTCCACCGCTACCTGGGCATTGACCCTTACGAGGTGTTTGAGAGCTTTCACGAGGGCCTGGAGAGCTTTTCCCGCTTTGCACAGGAAATCATCGTCTGGTTAGACGTGTTGGAGTAGATAAGTGCCACGCACTGTATTTTGCTCATTTTACATCAACGGGCGTGGATGTGCAAGAGGTGGAAGCCAACAAAGACAATTTGCCCTAAAAGGCGTACTGTGCTACAATATACTGCGCTCCCACGTAGACATCGCACAGCTTTCCACGAGTCGCACCAACGGCCAAGACGCGGGGAGCACGTACCTGCAGGCAGACGATGAATCTATCCCGTGGCAAACGTGAAAGCCAGTGGCTGGTCGTGCGCCGCTGCCTGGCCATCGTCCACCGCGTCCAGCGCGGCCCGGCCTCCTGGGAGGAACTGGTTCAGGCGGTCCTCGAACAGGCGGGGGCGGAGGCCTACGGAGAAGCCGAAGGCCAGGCGCTACACCGCCGCCTGGAGAACGACCTGCACCGCGTTCGGGAGTGTCTGCACGTGGACCTGGGCTTTGACCGGCAGGCCGGCGGTTACGTGCTCCGCAACACAGAGATTCCGCTCCTGGACCTGCCGGACGAGCACCTGGCGACGGTCGCCTGGCTGGAACAGACCTTCGACCCCGGCTCGCCCCAACACGACGAGGTACACGCACTGCTGGGACAGTTGCGCGCCTGCCTGGACCCGCAACGGCGAGCCGTGCTCGAGCGCTGCCACACGGCGCTGGTGGTGGACCTGAGCCAGCGGGACGATGACGAGATCCGGCCGGCGGTACAGAACCGGCTGGCGAAGGCAGTGTTGGAGCACCGCCAGGTCGAACTCACCTACCTTTCGCCGCAGTATGCAGACGGGCAGCCCCGCCGGCACACGGTCGAGCCTTACCGGCAGTACTTTGACACGACGCGCGGCCACTACTACCTGCGCGCCTATTGCCGCTGCGTCGAGGGCCCCGCCGGCCGCGAGGAGCCGCACCGCTACGTGACCTACCGCGTGGGGCGCATCCTGGAGGTGCAGGTGTTGCCGCAGAAACTGTCGCCGCTGCCCCCTGCCGCCCCCTCCTACGCCGTGGAATACGAACTGGCCCCGGAAGTGGCCCGCCTGGGCATCACCCGCCAGCCGCGGATCGAAATCCGCCAGGTCACCCGGCGTGAGGACGGCAGCGTGCTCGTGTACGGGGAGACCGACGACCTGTTCTGGGCCGTGCAGGCGCTCCTGCACTACGGCCCCAACTGCCGGGTGGTGGGCGGGCCGGAGATGCTGCGGGCGATGGAGGCGGTGATTGGTAAGATGGCGGAAATGTACACCAGGACGTGACCCCCATAGATGTGGGGTGGGGGAAATGTGGTAGAATAGCAGTTACTCAGCCGCTCCCGCCGGATTGTCGAATCCGGCGACTCAATCGACAGAATTAGGGGACGACAAAAGAGGGAGACAAGAATGGACGTAAGTACAGTCGCCGAATGGCTTGCAGCCGGTGAAGGAGAACAGATCGAGTTCAAGGAGAGATACACGTCGCGAGTGATCGAGAGCCTGGTGGCTCTTGCCAACACGGCCGGGGGCCAGGTTCTGATCGGCGTAGATGCACGCGGCAAGGTGGTTGGTTTAACCGACGCGAACAAAGTGGCAGAGAGTGTGATCGGTGCCAGCCGGGAAGCGGTCAGCCCGCCGCTTGCGCCGACCATCGAGATCGTCAGGCTGCCGGAAGGCGCAATCGTCGTGGCGCAGGTGCAGGCCACCGGGCGCATGCACGCCAAGGGCGGCGCGGTGTTCGTGCGGCGTGGGCGACAGACGCGGCGGGCGTCGCACGAGGAAATCCGCTTCTTGACGCTGCGCGAGACGCCAGAGGTGTACGAGACGCTGCCCTGCCCCGGCGCGAGTTGGAGTGATCTGGATGAGGCCGCCCTGCAAAAATACTTTGCTGCGCGCGCACCAGGTGCACTGGAGCAGCAAGGCCTGACGTTGACGACGTTGGCGATCGGACAAAAATTCGCCGTGCAACGCGACGAAGCAGTCGTCCCTACGGTGGCGGGTATCGTGTTGTTTGGCCTCTACCCCCACTGGCGGCAACCGAGTTGGTGCTTGACAGCGCTGCGCTTCAGTGGGGTCGAAATCACCGACCCGCTTGTGGACCGATTGGACACTGAGGGAACGGCTCTGCGGGCCATCGAGCAGAGCGAGGCTTTTCTGCGCCGCAACCTGCGGGTTGCCCGCCTGTTGGTAGACAAGGGCACTCATTTTGAAGAACAAGACGTGCCGGAGTATCCACTGGCGGCGGCGCACGAGGCCGTGGCGAACGCCGTGGCGCACCGGGATTATGCCGAGCCGTCGCAGGTGTTCGTGCGGCTGTACGACGACCGCCTGGAAGTACAAAGCCCCGGCGGACTGCTGCCGGGATTGACGCTGGAAAAGGTGTTGGCCGGGGGCGAGACGCGCCGCCGCAATCCGGTCATTGCCGAGGTGCTGCGGCAGATGGGCAAGATGACGACCGTGGGACGCGGGTTGGCGCTCATTCAGCAAGAGATGGAATCGCTGGGTTCGCCGCCGCCAGTGTTTGAAAGCGACGCACTGCACTTTCGGGTGACGTTGCCTGCGCGCCATCGCAAGTTGTGAGGTGTGACCTGTGTCCCGTCGTAGATCTCCTCCTATCCCTGTGACGCTCGTCCTGCCGGCCGAGCGGCCGACGCGGGAAGAAATTGACGCCGTCCTGATGGCCACGGACGCGATCATCGGCCGGGCCGGACGCAATGGCGTGACGCTGATCCTCCACGGATCGCGCAGCAAGAAGGCGCTGGAATGGGAATGGGACCGGTTGCCCGAGTATGGCGCGCTCGAGCACCTGACCGCCGACCAGATCGCCCGCAAGGTGGACTGGTGCATCCATCACCGGTGGCTGCACCTGGAGCACAACCGCGATGGCATCCCCTTGCTCTACCATACCGAAAAGGGCTGGGAGCGGGTCAGGCAATTGTGGGTGGAGCGGCTGCTGGGCTGGTTCGAGGGCTGGCTGGGGGCAGGCCATGCCGAGCAGGTCTGGCCTCGATTGGAGACGATCAACCGGGACATCAAGTTTCTGCTGCTGGAGACTATCGAAGCGCGGGAGCGGCGCGACCTGGCCCCGGTGCTGCGGGCGTGGTTTCCCCACGAGACCCGGGCGGTGCGGACGGCGATCAACCACACGCTGCAGACGCTGGGCCTGGGGGCGCTCCCGCATCCCGAGCGCGGGTCTGGGCAGCAGAGTTGACGCCTGGCCGCCGCGCCGGAGTCCCAAACTTGTTTGGGCCAGCGCTGTGTGCACAACAGGAAGGAGGAAGTTGGATCTTACGGAAGAGACCTAGGTGGGAGAAGAGCGATGCAATCGGCGATCAGCGTGGGCAAGTTGGGGGATGACTTCCGGGTACCTCTGCGGCACCGTGTAAATCAGCAGTTCATAATCTGCCTGGGAGGGGAAGCCCATGATCGCAACCTTGACTATGCTGGAACTTCTATAAGCGGCTCTTGGGGGGCCAGGCGCACAAGCTCATCTTCATCGGACCTACTCAGTTCGGCGACGCGCTGCCTGGAAAACTGGCGCAATATCTCTTCCCGATGCTGCTTGATCTTGTAAAACCCGGCCCATTCGCTAAAGTCTTCCAGGTTTTCGCCATCGTCCAACCTGCCCTGAGAGTATAGGTCGTAGAATACGTCCGAACTGACCCAATAGCGCTGCTCGAACTTGCGCAGTACCTGGTCAGCCGCCCGCAGGTCATCCAGAATATCGCTAAGCGTGATAGTAGCCATTGCCCTTAACCTCTTATCTGGTCGCTGGGATAGATTATAACATACCCTTGCACGGACTGCAATCCGTTCAATCCGCTCCCCGCATCCGCTGACAGCGCTCACCCCCACAGATGTGGGGGTGGGGGTGTGGTAGAATGATGCAAGAGGCAGGAAGCATGCGGATCAGGACGTTACCTGTCTACTCGAAACTGGCCGATGAAGTAGAGGTGCCGCCGGAGGTAGCGGCGCGGCTGCCGCTTAACCCTGATGGGACTCGTTGGCGGCTTTCACAGCACCAGGTCGAGACGTACAAAGCGCTGACGAGCGGCGAGTACGACGTGATATTCAACACGGCGATGACGGGGGACGGCAAGAGCCTGGCGGCGTATTTGCCGACACTGGTGGGCGGACAACCTGTATTGGCAATGTATCCCACCAACGAACTGGCGCGCGATCAACAGACACAGCTAGACGGCTCGAAAAAGCAGTGGCGCTGTGAACAAGTGCACGTAACACCCATGTCTGCTGCCCATCTGGAGGCAATCGTCGCCACAGGCACATACAGTCGCAAGGCCGACGTGATCCGGCACCTGGTCGGTAACAACGACGTGGTGCTGACGAACCCGGACATCTTCCACTACCTGGCGCAGTTCTTTTACACGCGCAAAGACGATGCGCCGGACATGCTGTTCAGCCGCAAAATCGTTGACCTGTTCGATCTGTTTGTGTATGACGAGTTTCACATCTTTCAGACGCCCCAAGTGGTGGCAGTGTTGAATGCGCTGTTGTTGGTGCGCGAAGTAGGTGGCGCAATCGCTCCCAAACGTTTTCTGTTCCTGTCGGCCACGCCTGACCCGCTGTTACAGGACTACCTGGCGAAAGCAGGGTTCCGCCCCAGGTTTATCCAGCCGGAAGCTGAGGGGTGGTATCAGCACACGTTTGCGCCTGTGGACCGCGCCGCGTGGCGACCCATCGTGCAGGCCACCAATATCCACTTTTGGAAAACGAGCGGAGACTACCGGGCCGAAGACTGGGTGGCCGAGCACTGCCATTCTGAGCGCGTCTGTCATTCTGAGCGAAGCGAAAAATCTACACTGCTGGGCTTCTTCCACCGCCACCGGCCAGGGGCCAAAGGTGCGATCATCGTCAACAGCGTCGCTACCGCGCACCGCTTGTTTGCGCTGCTGAAACCGGTGTTTGGGGCAGAGGGGCTGTGCGTTTCGCTCAATACCGGCTTCACCGGCGAAACGCTGAAGCGCGCCTCGCTAGAGGCCGACCTGTTGATCGGGACGTCAACGGTAGACGTAGGTAGACTTTCGCATCAACTTTCTGGCCTTCGAGAGCCGCGACGCGGGCACGTTTCTACAGCGCCTGGGCCGCCTGGGACGGCACACTGACGACGGGCGCGGCCACGCTTTCGAAGCCTTCGAGGCCCACGCGCTGGTGCCCAACTTTGTGAGTGAACGGTTGTTCGAAGGTAAGGGCGACGAACAGCCCCTCTTGTCCGAGGCGACTGAAGTGACGCGGGCCACATTGAGTGAGGCCATCCGCACCGCCTATCCGCAACCTGCCTCGTTCCAGTCCTACGCCCGCCGGTGGGGCTGGGTGCAGTCGGCGCACGTGTATTACAGGTTGAGCAACAAGACCATCAAGGACAGTTACGAAACGGCGCGGGCGCACTTGAAGCAAACCTACTGGGACGTGCTGGGCATCAGCACCGGGCGCGCTTTGAACGACTACCTGGAACTGATGAAAGGTGCCAGGCAAATCGCCGAAGAAGCGCAGAGTTTTCGTGGCGGTAGCCCGTTCGAGTGCGGCGTGATTGACCTGTCCGAGGCCGGCGCAGACAGCGTGAAACGCTACGGCCTCTTGACGTTGGCCGCTAATGCCGATTTGGACTGGCTGGAACCCGACGAGTTCAAAGGTCAAGTGGCACAGCGTGGTGCAGCATTTTCACCCACCGCCATCGAGCAGATGGCCGGCTGGTTCCACTTCCGGGGTTTTAACGATACGCGGCGCGCAGTGACGATCCTGCTCCGCGACGCGGTAGGAACGTGGGGCGCGGATGAACTGGGCGAGCCACGAGTGATCGAGGGCGTGGAACTGGACGTGGCCGGCGTGGACTGGCTGAACGAACTCAACGCGCACCTGCGGCGGCGCAAGTTCGTGGTGACGCTGTGTTTGATCCCGCCCAACGACCTGCGCTACCGCCTGCGCCTGCCGCCGATGTTCGAGCTGTTGACATTTGAGGCCCGTGATGGTACAACAGGGTGCATTGCCTTTGCGCGCGAGGCGTTGCTCTTGAGCGTGGCGCTGAAGGAGCGGCGCGTGACGTGCGGGGGTGGGGCAATGATTGTGTGAGGTCGTCCAATTCCATTCGGTGTGGAGGAACGAGCATGAATGAGCAAACCGTTGCAGGGTGGTTGGCCGCAGGGGAAGGCGAGCAGAGCGAGTTCAAAGAGAAATATTCCGAACAATGAACAATGGGACAATGAATCAATGAGCAATGACCCAACCGGCCCGGGTGGTGGAAAGTGTGATCAGCGTGTGCCGGGAAGCGGTCAGCCCGCCGCTCGCGCCAACTGTGGAAATCGTCCGCTTGCCGGAAGGCGACGTCGTCGTGGCGCAGATCGAGGCGACCGGGCGCATGCACGCCAAAGGCGGCGCGGTATTTTTGCGTCACGGACGACAGACGCGGCGGGCGTCCGGCGAAGAAATCCGGTTCTTGACGCTGCGCGAGACGCCGGAGGTGTACGAGACGCTGCCGTGCCCCGGCGCGACGTGGGAGGATATGGACGAGGCAGCCTTGCGCAAGTACCTGGCCGTGCGCGCGCCGGGCGCATTGGAGCAACAAGGCTTGACCTTGACAGCGCTGGCGACTACGCTCCAATTTGCTACACAACGCGGGGGAGAAACGCTTCCGACAGTAGCGGGCATCGTGCTGTTTGGCCTGCACCCCTGGCGGCAGTTCAATTGGCGCTTGACTGCGCTGCGCTTTAGCGGCACGGTCATCACCGATCCGATTGTGGACCGGTTAGATGCCGAGGGGCCGGCGTTGCGCGCTATCGAACAAGGCGAGATGTTTTTGCGGCGGAACCTGCGAGTGGCGCGCCTGTTGGTGGACAAAGGGACGCACTTCGAGGAGCAAGACGTGCCCGAATATCCGCTGGCGGCGGCGCACGAGGCCATCACCAACGCGGTGGCGCACCGGGACTATGACGCGCCAGCGCAGGTGTTCGTGCGGCTGTACGACGACCGGTTAGAGATACAGAATCCGGGAGGATTGTTGCCGGGGTTGACGTTGGAAAAGGTATTGGCCGGAGGTTTATCGCGCCAGCGCAACCCGGTGATTGCAGAGGTGCTGCGGCAGATGGGCAAGATGACGACCGTGGGACGCGGGTTGGCGCTCATTCAGCAAGAGATGGAATCGCTGGGCTCGCCGCCGCCGGTGTTCCAGAGCACCGAGGGACTTTTCCTGGTGACGCTGCCGTCGCGGCATCGGGAGATGTAATGAGCGGCTTGCACCTGGCGCTCGAGGGGCAGTGGGTGGAAGCGGGCGGCGGGGCGATGATTTTGTAGACGGATGGAATCTGACAGGAGGACGCCGGTGAAGTTCAACTTTGGCCCGATTGCCCGAACCGCTGCAAGTGAAATACACGACACTTTCAACCTGGCGGCATTGCCGCTGCACGAAACGCTGGATGCTTTGATGGCCGCGACCAGTCGAGACGAGTTTGTGGCCTGGCTGTGGCATGATCTATTCAAGCCAGCGTTTTATTGGCAACGGAACGCACAAAAGGACAAATTTGACTGGAATCACGTACCTGGTTACAGGGGGAGTGCATTTGAGAGTGCAGAACTCTCGTTTGCAGGCAGCACGGCTATTCCTGTTGGTCTAGTGGGGATGCATCATGCGCCGAGGCCACAACTCACGATTCTTGAGCGAGACATCTTTTCTGATCAAGTAGAACAAATGAACCTAGGTGCAGCCGCCGTGTACGTTCAACTTGCCTTTGTAGCCGAACCTGCACTACCGACGGCGTTGGTTCGTGCTGTCATTGCCGATAGTTTTATTCGAGCAGTGACCAAGAGTGTAGCCCAGGCATTGAGCAAGACATTGGCGAGCAAGTCTCCTGGTTTCTCACGTGTCCGTTTCGTGTTCGAAACGCAGGAAGGTTTAATGTTTTCTGCGCCGCCCACTGATGCGGAGATCTGGGATCAGGTCGGGCAGCGATATAACGTTTGTGTAACCGGTGATGAACTCGTGATGCGTCACTTGACCCCGGTGAATGGTGGGAATGCTTTTAACACTGAAGTGGTAATAGACCTGACTGGCGATGCCCCTTCGCCAGAGCAATTGTTGCAGAACACATTGGGCCTGGCCGAGTTGCTGATCACTTATCAGGATGGACGCACAGTTATCATGGCCGTACCGCAACCCTCAATCTATGCGTTGGATATCGCCAGCTTGAGGGAGGAAACCTTGAGGCTGACGAAGGACAAGTTGAACGCTTTGGATGTGTTGATCAGCGACGCCGGTGTAGGCTTACTGAGCGCAGTCTTTGACGCACAAGTTTGTCTGCGCGAAGTTCCCGGTCGCATTTCTGTTCCTCCTCACGCCACCCCGAGTTCTCCGCATCGCTCAATTGATGCAGTGATCACCTATCCCGCCATCAGGTTGGCCGAGGCGTCCGCGCAAGGACGGCGCTGCCGCGTATGCGGCTCGACATTCGTTAGTGATCTGCCACCAAAGAGCGATTGGCCTGGCTCTGACTTTACCGACGTGGAGCACTTGGGGATACAAGGGGATATTTGCCCGCTGTGTCGGATCTATGCGGTCAACTCACACAAATCGCGCACGCCTCAAGAAAAAGCCAGCGGCGTCGCCAGGGACCGTAAAGCAATGCGCGGCTCTTTTGCGTTGATTCTGCCATCATCGCACTTTCATGTGCTGGACAAGGATTGTCACTTGATTGAGCGACCAGCGTTGGATGTTGGGGGACGGTTTGATCTACCCAAAAAGCCACTTCAGCGCGTCACCGTGACCCAACAGGAATGTGCCCTGTTCACCCAAATCTCGCGCCGGATTATCGCTCAGTTGTGGCGGCGCATTGAGCCGACTGCTCCTTTGCCGTTGCCATATATAGGTGGCGTTTTGCTCACCCACCGCGAAGGCGACTTGGTAAAGCAAGTGCTCCCGACTTTACGCGAGTTGTTTACTCAAGTTACGTTGCGAGCCTACCCTTTTGAAGCGGATGTGATACCCAACATTGAGCTAGCGATGGAAGTAACGCTCAAGTCGGACAAGCAGCATCATACCAAGCACACATTGCTGAAATCACGCCCGCTTATTCTGCCCGTGCATCCCGGTAGCAGTTTGCTGGTGCTGGCCGACAACAAGATGCAAGTCGAAATCAGCTACAACTGGTTCGAGGCTTATGACCGTGTGGCGCGATTGGTCGGTCAGATTTCCTCGGCCCAACGCAGTGAGTGGATGCGGCGTATCGCCGAAGGCACGGACCCGGCCACTGCTTTTTACGAAAGCGCACAAACTCGTTTGAAGCACGGCGATGACGGGCGCGCACTCAATATGACCACGACCTTTTGGTCAGCAGGGTTTGGTGCCGACCCGGCGCAAACCTGGTCTGCTTATGAAAAGGAACGTGAACAGATGCGCGAGATTTTCTCGCGCTACCCTATGTTGACCGAGATGTTCCAAGCATTTACTAAGAAAAAGGAGGACGAAAATGGCTCGAGTGACACAACAGGCGGCGCAGAAGCCGATGAACCAGGTGTTGGCCGAAGCGCTGGTCGCCACCGACGCGCTGGCGCTGCAAAGTGACCGCGCTCCCGCCGTCAAACTGGCGGTTAAGGCATTGTTGGTGGTGAGGGGGGCGCTTTCCCCCAAGTTATTTGTCAAAGGAGATTTCAATCCCTACCCTCCCATCACCAAGTACATCCGCGCCTCAAACAGCGAAACGCTGGCGGGATTGGTTGACGATGTACTGCGCAATATCTCGCCAGAATTCACCACTCTGCAAGCATTGGGCGAGGCTGCTGCTGCCCTGTACGTCGGCGGCGAGGTGGAAGCCCAGGCGATTGCCATTCTCAAAGAGGAAACTATTCCTGCTGTGATCCTGATGAAATCGCTGTATCAGGCCGCGCGCGGGCTAGACGAGGCTGACCAGACCGGAACGGAGGTGAAATCATGACTATGCTGGTAGACATTCGCTTGACATTGGCTTACCTGGCCGAACAGCCAATCATTCACACGGAGGAAACGCTCGGCAATATCAGTAAAATCAAGAAGATGCGCGTCATGGTTGGAGGTAAGCCGGTGCCGGTACCTGCTCTGTCCGGCAACAGTTTCCGCGGCCAACTGCGCGACGTTCTGGCCGACCGGATGTTCGAGGTTTTGAGCAACAACGGCCAACAGCACATTACGTTCAACAACAACGAGATTTACGGAGCGGTCTATAGCGGCGGCGCACTGCGGGAAGAATCAAGGTTAGCCGGTACCATGCATACGCTCAAAGATGCCGTTCCGATGATACGGCTAATGGGCGCGGCCTTTGGCAATGTGATGCTTCCGTCCAAACTTGCGGTTACACACATCGTACCATGTGCCGAGGAAACACGAAGTATCCTGGCTTCAGCATTAAGCGAACTTGGCGATGGAATATTGTCTCCCGTAGCCGAGTGGCCCAAGGCCCATGATCTGATATTCAACGACGGTCCGCTAACTCGCAAAGATGACCGCCGAGACCCGGCCCGCCAAAGGTTCGTCGACCTTGGCCCTGTACCAGAGGACGAACATGCGCAGCACCAACAAATGATCTACTACGTTGAGTGCATTCCATCCGGCACGTGGCTGTTGCATCAACTCTACAGCAAGTATTCCCTGGATGAGCTGGAATTAGGCTGTTTGTTCGATGGACTGACTACGTGGCTAGGAGCGCCTACGCTAGGCGGGCGAAGTGCTGCCGGATATGGACAAGTGCGTGCTCACGTGCGTGGCAAAGTCGGAGACGAGGCAATTCGATGGCCTGAACACCCTGAATGGCCGGAGGCGATCAAGCAAGCGCTCTCCAAGTATCGCGCGTACCTCGATCAGAAGCGTGCAGACTTGCTCACAGCCTTACAGGCCGAAGCGAAAGAGGGCCAAGATGACCAAGTCGAAGGTGACGCTTGATCCATTTGCCGCCAGCCCCAACGCCGTGGAGGCATTGCGGCAGGCGCAGTGGACATTTGGATCGGTAGACGGGCTGTATGAATTGCGGCTGAAGCTGGCCTCTCCAGCAGTCATCACGCCGGCCAAAGCGGATATACCTGTACCTGGTCTACCCACCCTGGACGGGTTCCTGAGTTTCGTCGCCTTTCGTGCTGCGCTGGATGGCGCACTCAAGGCAAAGCCCGATCTTGCCAGCGAGTTGCTTTGGCAGTGGAACGCTGCTTTGCGGAACCCAGCGCTTTGGGTGGAATTCCTCCTGCCATTGCGGCAAGTAAAATTGGGGACGGTGTATATCTACGACTGTTCTATTGGTTTGCCCGTTGCACATGGAAATATCTTGATACCGGCAGGCGCATTCTTCACGTGTGACCGAAACTTGACGACCTATCCAGAAATAGTAGATTCCCTGGCTTTGCGGCGTCGTGTCTCACTACCGTACCCACGCCTTATGAACCTGACCAGCAAGTTGAATACAGGTAGCGGCAAGAACAAGGCACTGGACAACCGGATGTACTATGCATTGACTGACGAATTCGCATTCTACTTTCGTGGGGACAAGTCAGGTGTTGAGAGGTTGCTTCAATTTGCCCGTGAGCAGCGTATCGGTATAGGCAAAAAGACAACCCTGGGGTACGGGCAGATTGCTGACTACAAAGTTGATCCGGTATTTGGCATTTCAGCAACGTTAGCCCAACCGATTTTAGGTGGAGTTGATTTAGCACTTGTCAAAACCTTGCCTTATGATGTTATATTGACGATGCGGGACAATGCTGATCAAATGTTGTTTGGTTGTAGCGCCTTTCGATTGATGAACGCCATTGAGACCTTGGGGGCATATCGGCCCCCGTATTGGCGGCGAGAAGCACAAACCCAGGTGCTTTTGTATGGAACCACGTTGATTCCTAGACGATAGGGGGTAATTCATGTCCAAACACAACCCTAACCCAGTTGAAACAACCCCACCACCAGAAAACGACCGCACTGAAGAAGAAGCCATCGCCGCCCTTGACGAATTGGAAGAGCGAGTCGAACCCGAAATCGTACGGCTGGCCGACGAGCCAATGTTCTCCGCGCTGCTGCGGACGGCGGTGCAGAAAGTCTCGCCGGACGACGCCGTGCTGCTGGATTACGTGACGCACGTCGCGCAGCCCCTCTCAACGGAACTGGCACTCCAGCCGGCCAAAGGCGGCGAAGAGTTCCTGGCCGCCCGCCGGGCCGAAGGCAAGACTGAGCAAGACGTGGCCCGCTACCGCCACGAGCAGAGCCTGCGCGCCCACCTGGTCAATGGCTTGCTCCCGGTCGCGCACGTGGCTCGCCTGCTGAAAGCGTGGGGCGCGCCCCGCCTGCGCCACTTCGACGAGCGCGTGTACCGGCTGTTCTGCGCCGGCTTCACCCTGCACGACTGGCTGAAGTTGCCGGAGGTGGAAGCCTGGCTGGATCGAGAAGGGCTGGACCACAGTTCGGTCAGTGCGGCCAAACATCTGCCCCTGATAGAGGCAGTCTTTCAGGAGTGGACCCACCGCCTGGGACTGGACAGGTTTCTGAACCCCATCGGTGGGACGGAGGCCTGGCTGCACGACCTGATCTACCTGGCCTGTAATGCCCAGGTGCGCTGGGGCACCATGCTTAACCTGAGCCAACTGCCCGGACTGAAACTGGACGGTCGAGCGCGGCAACTGGCGACGGATCTATGTACGCTGGCCGACCGCATCGCCTACGTCGCTAAAACACCGCGCGAAGTGACGGCCCACCGCAGCATCACAGACATAATCACCGACCTTTCGGACGGGCAGGCGCGGTTGGTCTATCATCACGTGGCCGAGAATCGGGGGCTGCTGACCAATTTCATCCACAATGCAGCGATGGCAGCCATGAGTACACCCTGGCGAGTGCCGCTGCTGTACGCGCCGAGTG
>Ga0315285_10002649_pt1 | contig 18654 bp, 21 predicted proteins | sample YL17G09_36_MG_FD_203698 | JGI IMG/M metagenome (GOLD analysis project Ga0315285, IMG submission 203698) | Sediment microbial communities from Yellowstone Lake, YNP, Wyoming, USA - YL17G09_36 | ecosystem: Environmental > Aquatic > Freshwater > Lake > Sediment | place: USA: Wyoming | collected...
CCGATGCCCAAGCCGTATTCCTTGAGTTCCTGGAATTCTTCCAGCGTATAGTAGCGGGTGATCGGCAGGTGTCTCTTGCTTGGCTGCAGGTACTGGCCCAGGGTCAGGATGTCCACCCCCCAATCCCTCTGGTCGCGCATCACCGCCTTGACCTCCTCCATCTCTTCACCCAGTCCCAGCATGATGCCGGACTTGGTCAGCACTTCCGGTTTGAGGCTCTTGGCATTGGAGAGAGTCGCCGCTGCCCATTCGTACCTGTCCTGCGGCTGGACGGTCTTGAACAGGCGCGGTACGGTCTCGACATTATGGTTGAGGATCTCGGGTTGGGCATCCATGACTATCTTCAAAGCTTCGAGGCTGCCCCTGAAGTCCGGGATCAGTACCTCGATCGAGCAGCCGGGATGCAGCTGGCGGATGCGGCGGACGACCATGGAGAATACCGGCGCCCCGCCATCCTTGCGCTCATCGCGGTTGACCGAAGTGATCACCGCATGCTTTAGGTCCATAGCTTTAACCGCCTGGGCCACCCGTTCCGGTTCCAGCCAGTCCAGAGCCTGGGGTTTGCCATGCTTGATGTCACAGAATCCGCAGCTGCGAGTGCACACGTCACCGAGCATCAGGAAGGTGGCTGTGCCTGAACCCCAGCATTCGCCCATGTTCGGGCACATGGCTTCTTCACAGACGGTGTGCAGCTCCTTCCTGCGCATCAATCCCTGCAGCCATTCATAGGTATCGCCCGTAGGTGGGCGCACCCTGATCCAATCCGGGCGACGTCGGGGATGTGTATCAACTTTTTCTGGATCGAGGCGGTCTCGGGAGGGTGCCGCGGGCATGATTTCTTCGTATGTTCTGGTAAGATAGCCGGAAATATCTTAACTTTATAGGTTGAAAGTGCTTACTTGACCTTGTGTACCAGCAGCCTCAAGCCCTCAACATTGACGACCTGGACCCTCTCACCTTTTTCGATGGGTGTTTCACCTTCAAATAATTCCGCGCTCCATAGCTCACTGCCGAGCTGCACCTGCCCCTGGGGAGCGATCGCTGTTCTGGCAATCCCCGTCCGACCGGAAAACGATTCCTGTCCAGTGCGGACCGGGATACGCAATGCACGCAGTGCAAACCCCACGATGACCGCGAACATCAAGCCGGTCACAATACCGGTGCCGATGACCAGCGGCAGCGAAACGCGCTGGAACTGGGGAGTGCCCGGTGAGTTGAACAGCACCAGTGCACCAATGATGAAAGAGGCAATCCCGGTCGCGGTCAACGCGCCGTGCGTGGGGGCTTTGATATCCACGATGAACAGGATAAAGGCGATGATCAGGAAGACGCCCCCGAACCAGTTGACTGGCAGGACGCCCAGCCCATAAGCCGCCAGTGCCAGGCAAACCACGCCGATAAAGCCGGCAACCCACCCGCCCGGGCTGGATAGTTCGATGAACAACGCCTGCACGCCGATGGTCAGCAGCAGGAACGAGATGTTGGGATTGATCAGCACTTGCAGGAGCTGCTCGATGAAGCGCATTGGGATGAGATCCGTGACTGCGCCGGCTGTGTGAAGGGTGCGGCTGCCGTCGATGGTTTCCACCGGGAAGCCGTCAATCTGGCGCAGCAGGTCGTCCAGGTCAGTGGCGATGAAGTCCACCAGACCAACTGCCAGGGCTTCCCTGGCTGAGACCGCTTTTGCTGAGTCGATCGTCTCCTCGGCAATTTTTATGGCTTCAGGTCCCCGTCGCTCCGACCATGAGCGGATGCTGGCTTTGACGATCTCGGAGAGTTTCTCCTTGATGGTCTGTTCCAGGTCCTCACCCTGCGCTCCAACCGGGCTGGCGGCGCCGATGGCTGTCTCAGGAGCCATGGCGGCAACATGGGCGGAAAGCGTGATGACAACCCCTGCACTGCCAGCCATACCGCCCCGCGGCGAAACATATACGATCACGGGGACATGGCTGGCACGGATGGCTTCAGCTATGTTGTACATCGTCTGGCTGTCTCCGCCGGGCGTGTTGAGCTGCAGGATGAGCACTTCAGCTCCCCTCTGTTCTGCCGTCTGCAGGCTGCGCTCGAGATACTGGAACATGGCAGGTGTGATCGGACCGTCCATGGTCATGACCAGTGCCAGGGGCGCGCTACCCTGGGCACTTGCCGGCTGGAAGCCAAGGAGCAGCGTACCCAGCAGGACGAGAAAGAGTTGAGTTCTTTTCATATCCACGACTCCATAATACAGTTATTATAAACCTGATGTATACTGGTTTTTAAAACACTTTACTTTAGAGGTGAACATGACAACTATTAAAACCGGAACAACAAAGTTGATCATCACTCCATTATTATTTCTGAGAATTGTACTGACATTCATTCTTTTACCCCTTACTCTATTACTTGCTGCTGGGCGCCTGGATTGGTGGCAGGCCTGGCTCTATATTACGGTTTCGATTGTTTTATCTGTCATTAGCCGGATCATCATGGCCCGCAAGAATCCTGACCTCGTAGCAGAACGCGCCAGTTTTATAAAGGCTGAAGGTATAAAAAGCTGGGATCGCACGATCGTGCCCGTGATTGCCATCTATGGTCCGCTGGTACTGTACATCATTGCTGGACTGGATAAACGGTTGGGTTGGTCGCCGCCGCCGCTGCTGATTGCAGAAATGATCGGGCTTGCTGTCATTCTTCTAAGCTATCTGCTGGGGATCTGGGCGATGGAGAGCAACAGGTTTTTCTCCTCGGTTGTACGTATCCAGGTCGACCGGGGGCACCAGATAGTGAAGACAGGTCCATACCGTTTCATCCGCCATCCGGCATACATGGGTGGTATTTTCGCCTGGCTGGCAACCCCCATCCTGCTGGGAACGCTTTGGGCGCTCCTCCCTGCCGTACTGATCAGTGCAGGTATCACTCTCCGTACAGCCCTGGAGGACCGGACGCTTCAGGCGGAACTATCAGGGTATCAGGAATATTGCCAAACAACACATTACCGGTTGGTTCCTGGAGTGTGGTGATAAGGAAGGGTGATTGCTGATCATCCTTCCCTGACAGGTTTTGGTCGATAATGATTGGACGTGGACTATGATGAACACACCTGGAAATGCAAATCAAGGTCATAGAGGAATGGGCGTACTCAAGATCCTGGTCTTTGCGCTGATTCTGCTGTTATTTAATCTCGTCCCCTTCTTTGTCGCAGGGCGTTGGGACTGGTGGGGTGCCTGGGCGAATGCCATGCTGGCATTTCTGGCCATGTTCATCGGCAGGTTGATCGTCAACTCCCTCAACCCGGCCCTCCTGGCTGAACGCCTCCGTTCGTTGAAGGCCAATGATATTAAGGCCTGGGATAAAAAGATAGTACCATTGATCGGCATTGTTGGTCCCCTGTTTACCCTGGTGGTAGCCGGCTTGAATTTCCGATTCAACTGGCTGCCGCCGGTTCCATTGGCGTGGCAAATCTGCGGTTGGTGATGATCCTTGGTTGTGTCCTGTCGACCTGGGCTATGGTGGAGAACAGGTTCTTTTCAGGGATGGTGCGTATCCAGGTAGAACGCGGTCATGCTGCGGTTGAAACAGGTCCATATCGGTATATGCGCCATCCTGGTTACACGGGCGATATCCTCTATAACCTGGCGACACCGCTGCTGCTCGGATCCTTGTGGGCGCTCATTCCTGCCACGTTGACCGCGATCTTATTCGGATTCCGCACTGCCCTGGAGGATCGCACGCTTCAGGAAGAACTCCCAGGATATAAGGAATACACCCGGACGACGCGATATCGCCTCCTTCCGGGTATATGGTAAAGACTTGGGCCCTAAGCATTGATATCTATATCAATTAGATCTGTCCCTCCAGGTACGCCCGGGTACGTTCCTTTTTGGGATGCTCGAAGACCTCCTGAGCGGATCCTGCTTCCACTACCTCCCCCAGGTACATGAATACTACATAATCAGCCAGCCGTTTTGCCTGGCGCAGGATGTGTGTCACCAATACGATTGTGTATTTCTGCTTCAACTCGTGCAGGCGCTGTTCAATATGCTGCGCCGAGATCGGGTCGAGGGCTGAGGTTGGTTCGTCACCAAGCAAGATCTCCGGTTCGACCGCCAGGCCGCGCGCCAGGCACAGGCGCTGCTGCTGACCGATCGATAGTGCCGTTGCCGGGGCGCGCAGACGGTCTTTGACCTCTTCCCACAATCCGGCGACTTCCAAGTAATGCCGAACAGCGGTATTGAGGTTGTGACCCTTGACCATCCCATGGATGCGCATGCCATAGGCGACATTGTCAAAAATGGACATCGGCAGCGGATATGGTCGCTGAGCCAGGAGGCCAGCCTTTTTCCGTATCTCGGTCACGTCCATATCGCGCCCGTAGATATTTTCACCGTCGATCATCACCTTCCCAGCGACGCGAGTACCATCGATTAATTCAAGAAAGCGGTTCAAGGTCTTGAGCAGGGTGGTCTTCCCGCAGCCTGAAGGTCCCATGATAACCGTGATCTGCTGTCTGGGGATATCCAGGTTCACTCCTTTCAGTGCCTGGAGGTCGCTGTAATATGTATTTAAGTCGCGCACCTGAATATGTGATTCCATTTGTTTAATGATTACTCCTTAAACTATTTAACTATATGTTTACTAACGTATCCCGATATCCACCGGGAGCCCAGGCTTATCACCAGCACAATGACCGTCAGGATCAGCGCCGATGCATAGGCACGCTTCTGCACTTCGGGGAAGGGTGTGCCCAGTTGAAAGAAGACCGCCAATGGAAGTGATGCGACGGGCCTTAAAAGGGACGTGGGGATGCGATCCGTGTAACCGGCTGTAAAAAGCACTGAAGCCGCATCGCCGATGCCACGCCCAAAAGCCAGCAGGATGGCAGTCAGGATGCCGGGCAGCATTTGACGTGTCACCACGTGTATGGCGGTCTCCAGCCGTGTGGATCCCAGTGCGAACGAGGCTTGTTCCAGATCGGATGGCATCAGGCGGATGACCTCGTCCATGGCGCGGGTCATGATAGGTAGTTCGAGCATCGCCAGAACTATGATCCCACCCAGCAGCGAGGCACGCATACCGATCGCCAGCATCAAGGTGAAGCCGAACGCGCCATAGACAATGGATGGGATACCCCAGAGCACATCCAGAGCCAGGCGTACCAAGCGTCCCCAGCGCGAGTTGCGTACATAGGTCTCCAGATACAATGCCATCGGCAAGCTGAAGATCAAGGCGAGCAGCGTCCCGCCGCCCGCAAGGAACAGCGAGCCGACAATGGCATTCAGGATCCCGCCCTCCTTGCCCAGGTAGTATCCGCCTTTTGGTGTTTGGGTCAGCATCTGCCAGTTCAGCGCAGGCAGTCCCTTGACCAGGACTGTCCACAGGATCAGACCGAGGCTGCCAGCGACAACCAGGAAAGACAAATACATCAATGCCTTCACAATGGCTTCTTCGATGTGTCGTTTATGCCAATGTTTTATCATGCCCACGCCCTCCTCACCCTGCCCATAATGCGCCGCAGGATGAGCGTTGAGGCAATGTTGAAGACCAGTACGATCACCAGCAGGATCAATGCCGCACTTAATAAGGCAGAGTCGTAAAGTGGGATCGACATCATTTCGCCGTAGTTGTTTGCGATCAAGGCCGGCAGCGGGTAAGCCGGGTCGAAGAGAGAACCGGGCACCTTGACCACGTTCCCGACCACCATCAGAACAGCCATGGTCTCACCCAACGCCCGTGATGAACCCAGCACGATTCCTGCCACAATACCTGGCAGGGAGTGAGGCAGGACCGCGAACTTGATCGTCTGCCACCTGGTGGCACCGACAGCCAGGGAAGCTTCCTTGAGCCCTTGTTGGACAGTAGCCATGACCTCATAGGTCACCGCGATGATGAAAGGAGCGATCATCACGGCGAGTACAATTGCACCTGCCAGCACGCTGAATCCGGTTGGATTATCCGAGCGGAACAAAGGAATGAATCCAAGCCAGCGGTTGAATAACGGATGCAGGGTGTTATGAACCCAGGGCACGATTGCGACCATACCCCATACACCGTACACCACGGAAGGTATTGCTGCCAGGAGATCGAGCAGCGGTTTCATCACAGTCCTGGTCGAGTTGTGTGCATATTCCGAGAGATATATTGAAGTCAACAGACAAGGTGGGACCGCCAAAGCTACCGCTGCAATCGTCACCCAGAAAGTGCCGGCAATGAAAGGCATGAATCCGAATAATCCCTGCATAGGCAGCCAGACCTGACCAGTGAGCAGTTCCCATAAGGAGTTGTTCCGTAAGATCGGCCAGGAGCGTGCCACCAGCGCCAGGGTTATGAGTACTATCAGTACCATTGGCAGGAGCGTGATCAGGAAGAAGGCACGGCCGGCGAATCGGTCTCGCGAACGCCGGGCAGGGAGAGACGGGCGACCAATTGGACCGGTCGCGCCGTCCCCATCTTGTTTCGTTGTAATAACCATCAAGCTCATTGGATCTTTTTCAAGAAGGTGTCCACTTGCTCAGGTGTCAGCGGGATATAACCTGCCTCGCTGAGGAATTGCTGTCCATCGGTTAGGATCCATTCAATGAAGGACTGGACAATACCCGAAGGTTTTCCCTTTGTGATCAGGTTAAGCAGGCGGGCTGGCGGTGAAGGGTATTTGTTGGCGGCGATAGCATCCAGGGCTTCGGTCTTGGTATCCAATATTTCATCCGGATCAGCGTTGCCATTCGCGTTGACGTCAATCGGTACAATGGTCACACCCGTAATGGGTTTGCTGCTGGTCATATCAAAGGCATAGTTCAGGTTGTTGTAACCAATACCCAGCGGGTCCTTGACAATAGCGTCCAGCAGGCCAGGGTCGCCGTAGACGCCAATACCCATTAAATTTTCCTGCTTGCCACCCAGGTACTTGGCCCAGGTGTCGGCTGCGCCGCAGGAATCTGAGCGGGTGTAGACGTGGACCTCGTCCGTGATCTCGGGTTTACCCACCACCTCACCCCAGGTCTTGATCTCACCTGTGATGTAGATTTTAGTGAAGACCTCCTTCATCACACCCCTAGCCAGAAGGTCATTGACCACGGGATTATTCGCGTTGACCACCGGGAAGACGGCATCCTTTGTCACCGCCACCCAGTAGGCTCCCTGAGATTCCTCTTCAGGTGTCACATCACGGGATACCATACCGATGTCAACTGCACCGCCAAGGGCATCTGCCATGCCTTTACCCGCACCGCCGGCAGAGATATCGAACTGTACCTTGGGGTAGAGTTTCTGGTACTCCTCCCCCCAACGTGTCATCATGGGATAGAGGGCGAACGCACCGGAAATGGTGATGGTACCTTGCTGCCCCTCGCCGGGTGTTTTCGGTCCGCAGGCACTGGCGAGCAGTGTCACCAGCAGGGCAGCGAGCATGAAACGAAATATCTTTTTCATTTTGAACCTCCGATTAGTTTAGTGGTAAATTATTTAATCTATAGTATCAGTTGATTTATACACACATCAAGATCATTTTTACGTTTTTACCTCCTATCAACCGGATTATAATATACTTAGTCTATAGTAATAGTAGATTATTACACCCACCAAAATCATTGGTTTTATCAAAGCAACCTTGAGTACTCAATATTGCCTCGCCCCTCTGCCTCGTAGGGTAAGAAGGGTCACCAACGATTTATGGTTTTATTTTTGAAGTTCAATCACTAAATAAAACGTTCCAATAATTGACTCAGCCGATATTATGTGAGTGACATATAGATTGTGCGAATGCTCAATCCGATGATCAGAATACCGACCATGAACATCAAGGCGCGGACGGGCAATTTTTTAGCTACAATAGCGGCCAATGGTGCGGCGACCACACCGCCGAGCAACAGTCCCAGGATGATCTTCCAATATTGGGCAAAACTGAGGGTCAAGACGAATGTTACCGATTCGGCGAACGTTACAAAAAATTCAGAGAAATTAACCGAACCGATCGCATAGCGCGGATGTTTACCACGCGCTACAAGTGTAGTTGTCACGATCGGTCCCCAACCACCGCCACCGATAGCGTCAAAGAAACCACCGACCAACCCCAGGATGCTGATGTGTTTTGTTACCTCGTTGTGTTCCTGGTTCGCCTTGATGGCTTTGATCACGATTACCACGCCCATGATCAGCAGGTAGGTTGAGACGATCGGTTTGATGATGTCATTAGGGATGGAGGTCAGGATATAGGCACCGGCGATACCGCCCAGCACACCCGGAATGATCAGCCGCTTGACCAGGTCCTTGTCAATGTTTCCCAACCGCCAGTGCGAGATTCCTGATACACCCGTGGTAAATACTTCCGCCATGTGCACGCTGGCGCTGGCTGCCGCGGGTGGAATGCCCAGGCTGAGCAGGAAGGTGTTGGAACTTACTCCGTAAGCCATGCCCAGGGCGCCATCGATGAGTTGAGCGATGAAACCGACGGCAATGAAGATGAGAATGTTTAAATCCATATCAGTTCTCCTTTAGTGATGTTATGTATGGATGGGGTCAGATTTTCCGAAGAATGGTTGAGCATGGACAGTTTACCTGCTTGATGCTTGAGTTACCTTATCATCTATAATTACTATAGTACTAGTAGACTATTGGCCAGTGAAAAATTCGTTGGTAAGCGGTTTCAGCAGGAATTAAGCTGCTTTTCCGAGTTGTTCCCGGGTCGTGTTTACCCGGCGGGTTACATCAGCCAGAGTAGTGCCATCGAGGATGTCGGCGATGGCATTGCGCACGTCACCCATCACCAACCGTAAGCCGCAGGTCTCCTGGTCAGGGCAGCCGCACGGTTCATAAGCCATCTGGCTGACACAGCGGATGGGCGCCAGGGGTCCATCCAGCACACGAAAGATGTGACCGAGCGTGATCTCCTGTGGAGATCTTGCCAGGTAATAGCCGCCGCCAATGCCCATCTTGCTCTGGAGAAGACCGGAGTTCTTGAGCGTGAGCAGGATCGTCTCGAGGAACTTGGATGGGATCTTCTCACGTTCAGAGATCTCCCTGATCTGCATGAGTGGGATTTTCTGGTTTAACTGAACGTTTTCAGCCAGGGCGATCATGGCTCGCAGGCCATATTCACCACGTTTGGAGAGACGCATGGTTGCTGGAACCCTTAATGATAATATCTACTATTCTATAGATACACTAGACTAAATAATATTAGTATATTATAGGTTTTAATAAATGTCAAGCCTTTTTTGAATATCTCATAAAAATCCTGTCCTATCGTGTTTAAACGTCGATGGGCTTGATGCGGTCTCGGAAGTGCGAAAAACCCAGGGGGTATTGTCCGATGAGGCTTTTTAATATATACTGATTGTAGACTGATCATATATCCATGCAAATCCATAGTTTATTGGCTAAAAGTGGTATATTTAATGTACTTATGTCAGTTCAATTGATCGACAGCCGGTCAAGATATCAATTACTAGGATTTTGCAAGTACCAGCTTGTTTACGAAAAAATATACAACTATTCAAGTAAAGAGTTCATTTGGAATGATGGTCAGACTATTTGTCCATAAAGTTTGTTTACTTCTTGCGGGCGGTATATTGCTCGCCTGTTCCCCTCTGTTCTCCTTGCCATTCCCGACCCAGCCAGCAGGCGTCTTTAATACGGTCGTTGTACTGACCCATGATGCCGCCTCGACCCAGACCGCTGCCTCCCTCCCGAAAGCAACACACACGCCCACCGCCACTCCAACCCCCAGGGACACTCCCACCATCACACCCACCCCAACTGCGACCATCATCTTGTTCTACTTTACTCCCACCCCAATCGGTACACCCACACCGCTGCCCATTACCGAATGGCTACCCTGGACCGAAGGAACAGTAGTGGAAATGCCCAAGGGGAGCGGGGAAACCATAGGCACAACCAAGATGTTCAATGAGCTGGCAGGGGTAGAAGTGATCGTCACCCGTGCCAACGGGGTAAAACTCCGCAGTATACCCAATAAAGCCATCGGTGGTGGTTTTTCAGCAAATGGGACAAAACTGATCCTGACCGGATTGATGAACAAAAACAACGAGTTCGGCTGGTTGTTCGTCAAGGTCAAGACCAGTGGTGGCAAACTGGCCTGGGTGGGTGGATCCGAGGGTGACGACACCGACCCCAGGGAGTGCCTGGAGTTCGCCAGAGTCCTGGAATGAACAGGTCGTGGATCATCAATTTGAATTCTTATACCTGTATCACAAGGTTTTGAAATGAACATAAATTCTCTTGGGATCGACAAATCCAGCCTTGATGGTCCGATCGACTGGCAGAAGGCTTACAGGAACGGCATCCGCTGGGCTTCGATCCGTACGAGCTTTGGGGATGCCTCCGTGGATGAGACGCATGTGCAGACCATGAAAGAAGCAGCCGATGCCGGTATCCTGCGTATGCCCTACCATTGGTACGTGCCCCGCAAGGACCCCCTCAAGCAGGCAGAGAATTTCCTGGGTCATGTCGTTGGCGGTGACCTGCCGCCCATGATCGACCTCGAAGATTATATGTCAGTACGGGCTTACGAAGGTATTGGCAGGAACGAGATCCTTCCCTGGTTGTCTGCGGTAAAACAGGCAACCGGTATAACCCCGGCCATTTATTCAAGTCCGAGTTACATCACCTCTTACTTGAAAAAAGAGACCTGGCTGATGGAATACCCGCTGGTCATAGCCCATTACAATTCACCCTATCCTTATGTCCCCTTGCCCTGGATCGCGAGCAAATGGTATGCCTGGCAGTTCGTGGATGGTGCCGACGCGCCTTACTTCGGGTTTAAGGAAGCAAAAGGATGCGCCATGTATGTCTGGAATGGTGATGTCAGGAAGAGCCGCCAACCCTGGGTGGGTAATATCAAGCCGCCAGAATTCCCGCGCGACGCCATTGTGATGGTTCCCAGCCTGCGCGTGCGCAGCGGTCCAGGAACTAATTACCCGATCGTTGGCGTCTTGAGCGGCGGACAAAAAGTGAGCGTTCTCTCGATAAAAACGATTAATGAAGATATTTGGGCGAACCTGGGACCTGAACGCTGGGCAGCCAAGCTATACCAGGGCTCCACCTATATGAAATGGGTGGAAGCATCAGCAGACCCGATAACACCGGACTGGCCGGATTGGCAGGGAGGGGAAATGATCAAGATGCCGGCTGGCACCGGGGAAGGTATCGGGACGACCAGGATGTTCAAGACCCTGGCGGGCATCGAGGTCCTTGTCACTCGTCACAATGGGGTCAGGCTGTGCGACATACCAAATGAGACCGCCAGTGAGCATCAGGCTGAGTACGAAACGAGGCTCGTTTTGACCGGCCTGGTCAATATAAATGAGGAACACACACCCCCATGGAGATTCGTCAAGGTCAAGGCACCCGATGGGAAATTATACTGGGTGGGTGGCAGCCAGGGTGAGAACACCGACCCGGAGCGCTGCCTGAGATTCGCCCCACTTTCTCAAAAGAAGTAAGGCAGGTTTTCCTTCCAGATGCAGATAACTGGTCGATGTGGTTACCATTAATTCGAATTACCTTTATAAAACCTTCCCTGCTGCATTCATGGCTGCATTCATGCAGCAGGTTCCATTCCGCCAAGGTAGTTGCCGGTCCATGCTCCGGGAAGGGAGATACGAAGACTTGGTATAATTAATGGAACACTCAGAAATTCTGAACCGCAGATTTACCTCATGGGAGAACCAGCAAACCGATGAAAGACTCATTCAGCATCTCCTTTACCCTTCCCGCTGGTCCTGATCGTATCTACGATGCCTGGCTGAACAGCGAGGAACATATGGCTTTTACTCACAGCGAGGCTCACATTCAACCTGAAGCCGGGGGGGAGTTCAGCGCCTGGGATGGATACATTTCAGGAAAAACGATCGAAATGGAACCCTACCATCGCATCCTGCAGCATTGGAGAACCACCGAGTTTCCACCAGGGAGCCCGGATTCGATCCTGGAGATCCTGCTGGAGGGAGTGCCGGAAGGCACCCGGGTCACACTGAACCACTCGAACCTGCCGAATCGCACTGCCGAGGAATACAAGCAAGGCTGGAAAGATTCTTACGAAACGCCCATGCGTGAGTATTTCTCAAAGCTTGACCATCAGCCCCCCTCACGGTAAAATCGCATCACATGCGGGAGTCGCCAAGTGGTAAGGCGTCAGCCTTCCAAGCTGATATTCGCGGGTTCGAGTCCCGTCTCCCGCTCTTAATCACCCCTTAGGACGCACTGATTAACCATATTGGACTTAGTGCTCTTCGCGGTGAAGGTATAGGGGCCCGTAGCGCAGTGGTTAGCGCAGGCGACTCATAATCGCTTGGTCGCAGGTTCGAATCCTGCCGGGCCCACTAAATATGGCGGCATTCCGTCGTAACCCTCCTATATATGGGTATAAAAAGAGCCTCAGTTTCGGAGGGCTCTTTTTATACAGCTACCTTACAGCCACCCGAGTCAATCATGATACCCAGTTTCATGATCGTGACCTGGTACAACAAAAGAAGGTATTGGCTCACCTATCTTTTTTAACTCATCGCTTACCTCAATTGGTGCTAAAATCTCATCCATTTTTTCAGCAGCTTCTTCCTGCATAGATGGCAGCACATGAGAATAAGTGTTCAACGTCAGGCTAATATCTGAATGTCCCAAACGTTCCTGGACAATCTTAGGATGGATTCCTTGCTGCAACATAAGGCTTGCGGCCGTGTGCCTAAGATCATGGAACCGAATATCAGGTAGCCCTGCCCTTTTCAAAGTATCTTTGAAAGCTTTCCACATATTGCTTGGATCAAGAGGAGTACCAAGGATTGATGGAAAAATTAGATCGTTCTCCTGCCAATTTTCCTTAGCAAAAATTTTCTCATCCTGCTGATAATTAATATGCCGCTGTAATACTGCCACTGTTGCTGAACTGAGTACAATCATCCGTTTACCCGCTGCTGACTTTGGCTCTGTCAGGACCAAACCTTCACTTTTTCGCCGCTGTAACTGACGCTTGATTTGCAAGTGTTTTGTCTTCCAATCCAAATCAGACCACTTCAACCCAAGAATTTCACCTTCTCGCAATCCAGTAGAGACAGCCACCCAGAAAAGCGCCTCGTAACGGGTCCCTTTTGCTACGGATAAAAAGGTCCTGACTTGATCGCCATTTAAAGTCTTCATTTCCACTTTTGAAGATTTAGGACGGATAGCACCTAGAGCTGGATTACGTACTACCAGCCCCCACCTCAGTGCAAAGTTCAATGCCCGACGAAGAACACTATGAATATACTGAACCATTTTCGGACTCAATCCCTTCTCAGTTTCATTGTTATACAACATTTGGATCTGGTCGGTGCGTAAATCTCTTAATTTTATATTCCCTATTGCAGGAAGAATATGATGTTGGATGACCCCTGCATACGAGCGGAATGTATTGGGACGCACCGATGATGCATAAGATTTCAACCAATGCTCCAGGAAATCTTTCAGAGTGGTTTGAGCACCTGCAAGAGTCAAGCCATCTTGGATTTGAGTTCGAGTTGTATGTAACCACTGCCTGGCTTCGCTTTGCGTTTTGCAATACTTACTTACATGTTTTCCTTGTACGGTTACTTGAGCCACCCACGAACCATCCTTACGTTGGAAAATACTGCCTTCTCCTTGACTTCGTTTCTTAGCCATATTGGCCTCCTTTCAATAACTCTGACCCTACAGTCAGGAATATATAATATAAGGCTCTAACAACTCCACACTCCCCACATACCATTCGTAAGCTAGTGGATCGCAATTTCGAAATAACCTCTTCGTGAGTACGCATTCAATTACCCTTTCCTTGAGTATCTGATAAAGTTTCATTCCACTCTAATGGAATGGATGATAAAGTAGTTAGGGTAGATAGGGTAGATACCTTATTAATTAATATATTATTTTCTTTATTTCTCTGTTCTTCTATACCCATATAATCTTGCCTGGCAAGGTCTCCAGAATTCATTATCCGCAATCCTTTCCAATACCGCCTACCTTTGCTTTTAACCTGTTTGAATCCAAGACGTTTCCATTCATCAGCCATTTTATAACCGGTTTTTGGTTCATGCCCATTGTTTTTGCACCACCTGGTATATTGCTCATATAGTGGTTGAGCTTGCACTTTGCAACCTTCGTCAAGTTCACAACATTCAGAAACAAACTGCATTGGAATATCATTATTTTCTTTGAATTCTGCTGCAGAATTGCGTAGTGTTTGAGGAATTACAAAATTACCAAGTTCATATAATCTCTGAAGACCTTCTATTGCCCAATTTAATATTCCTGGACCCTCATTTTTTATCATTTGTTTAAACGCTGGATCGCGCTTGCTCTCAGGAATTGGTGGCATTTCAATTATTATGATTCGGCGGAAAATACCATTCTGTGAGGATGGTATTTCGGGGAGTTCCGTCATCGCCCAAATAATCTTTGCATGTGGAGTATATTCAAAAGGATGCTCATATTTTTTCTCAACTATTATTTTTTCGCCACTTATGATACTGTTAGTTAAATCCAGAGCAATCATCGAAATGGCTGGCTGTTCAGTTGCTAATGCCAGATTCTTCCCAATCAACATACTTGTCCTAAATTTCCAATTCTCGATATCTGATAAACCCAATGTACATGCATGTGGACCAGCCATAGCTCGGATACCTTCGATGATGGTGGATTTACCACAACCTGAAGGACCATGCAGCCATACAGCAATTTCATGATGAGTATCTTTCGTAAGACAATAACCTAAATATTCTTGGAAGAAATCCCGAACTTCTTTTGGTAATACTGATAGAACATGCAAAAAATATGTTGGTTCACATTCCGGGTCAAAGTCATATGGAAGAGATTTTGTGGCATAGTGATTGAGGGAATGTGGTTCTGGCCCATTCAAGAGGTTTAGAGTTAAATTTTTACACACTAGAATATATGGATTTGAATCCCATTGATCAGCAGAACGGTATAATTTAGTTTTGGCGAGTTTCCGGATGGAAGTTAAACTACCATTAGTTGGTCGGAAACCTTCTTCCTGTGCTTGCTCCATTACTTGAAGAATTTCCTTATCTACATATTCTTGTTCCATCCCTTTCCATATACCCAATTTATCATGATAATACCGAAAGCAACCTAAACCATAAGCAATAGTCTCTGACCTATAATTACTTATCCATCTATTAGCTAAATCACTATGGGTAGGTTTTGAAATCATTTCCTTCGCAGGGGAATCAATATTCATAATTACCCTCGGGGATTTCTTGGCAATAACGAGCAATCAAATATTTATTATGGGTTTTATCCACCCTGGTAGCTTCTTCGGAAGAAGAAACATTTATCAATGGAGGATCCCATAATTCAATATGATACTCAACGCGAATAGTGTCTAACATAATATTTTTCCTTTATTCTATATTCTTCAAAAAACAACCCTTTTGCTTATCTCGACTCGAAAACCTCCAACCATCCATCCTGAGAATAGATTCGGGAACAAGAGTATCAAAACCAAAAGTTAGCGTATCAATCATATCTGTGCCATATACCCATTTCCTCCAGCCGGAGGTTTTGAGCATTCCATATCAAAATTTACGAATTTACTTTAATTTTTATTTAGTATATGCTTTGAAATAAATTCTTCCAGATCTTCAAGCCGAACTCGGACAGTCTTACCAAACCTGACTGCTACAATTTGTCTATCTGCAATAAGCTTGTAGACCAAGGCTCGGCTGATATTCAAGAGCCTTGCAACATCTGCAGCTCTCAATAATTGTGTATTCATAAACGCCTCCAAATAAGTGCATATATTAAGTGAAACAAAAAAGCGGTATATATAATAAAAAAACCATATATATATTCGTCTCACTTTGAGCGAGACAGCTTTCTATAATATGGTTTATCTAATATATATACCGCTTGTAGGCGGGTCCCAAGATAAACATGAGACGTAATAAATATAGCACATGATAATAAAATTATCAAGGTCAATTGAATGTGCGCTAAAGAAATGATGACCTAAACAAGCGAATATGAAAATTCTGCTCTGGTTTAGGAGTAATGATATTAGTGAGAAGAATAGGACGTACTAAAAAGTATCATGCATCGATTGTCTCGATGACCTCTGCAACTAACCTACAGATGCGCACTAGATGTTCCAAGATCAATTTCGAATCAGCACTATGCAAGGAAATATAAATGGGACGGTTATTTGTCATGAGGAACATGGCTATTATCCTTTCGTCGGTCAACAAAACGGGCTGGCACGCACACTAAGTGGGGCGTTTAGGTGTGGATACTCCAGCCGTTTGTAGGCGTGAGATTCACTGAAAAGGTTGGAGCACCTCCATTGCCTCCACCGTCGTGCTGGCCATGGTAGATTAAGCCTCCAATCAAGCCACGTTGACGGGTTGGACTAAACTCTGTCCAGAAAAACGAACAAGGCGCGAAGTCTGTATACAGTTCCACTATCCAACCATCTGGCTTATAGCGGGTTAATTCGTCCAGATGGGATTCAAGATCCTCGAGCTGATTGGTGCGGTCTGCAAAGGCGCGGACTGCTGCCAGGTGTTCGGGACAATTAACGATCAGTTGCGCGGTCATTGGTGTTATCCTTTCTATGGGTGCGGGGCAAGTCTACTGGACCTGCCCGGCCTTGGTTGGGGTTATAGGCTAGGATCTGCGTCCGTGAATTCGTCGAATTCTTAGGTATAGGTGCTGTCTTGGAATTCCTCTTCCTCGGGTTCCTCCTCGGTCAAGATCAGATTCAATACTTGGTCTATATGTTGGCCGGCTTTCATAATGGCCTTTAATGGGTCGGTGCTGAACATGTTCAGATATTGCCAGGTCGTGCCCGTGTAGTCATAGCCGTAAAGGTTGGCAATCACACAGGCAGTAAACTCTGCAACGATTTCCTTATATTGGGATGATCGACTCTTATATTCTGCGTCTGTGGCCTGGTGTGCTGCGTGGGCTAGTTCGTGCCAGAATACTCGCGGGTCGTCTGTGCCAAGATTGATAAGGTCGTGCCCGCAGTCGCCCAAGCGGTCCGGTGTTACAGGTTGGAATTTCACGATCAAGCCTAGGCGCGCAGCGACATCGAACAGTGGCGGCAGCTGGCGCGGTGTCATGTCATCTTTGAGTGGTTCGCCATTAGTGGTTTCGATAGGGAAGACGGCAACCGGAAAGAAGCCGATCAGTTGGGTTTTGTCTTCTCCATCTTCTTCTTTCTTGACTATACGGGGAGCCCAAATATAAATCGCATGTGCGCCTTTCTTTACCTGTCTTTGGACTTCCTTCCATGCTTGGAAGCCACGGACATTGAGCGTGCGTGCCTGGACATAGGCGAGCATCTTATTACCCATTGTCCATTTAGCCGATGGCCAGGATGCTGGGATTTCGAATGCGGCGATTCGGATGATTTCTGAGAGATCACCCATCTTGAATTTCTCAATTACTTCTTGCATTGCTCTTTCTGCGTTTGGTGTCATTGTTATTTCTCCTTAATTAAGAGATAGGCTGATCCCTAATTAGGAATCAGCCCATCTGAATATGAAATACTGTTGGTTACTCAGGGATATCAAATTTGACTGATGCACCAAGGATCGACCCTACGTAGTAACCACCAGTAAGTTCGGAAACGATCGCTTTCACGGGTTGACCATAATGATCAAGCCTGGCAGCCAGCACTGCGGCGATATTTCTATTCAAAAAGCCAACTTGCCGACCATTGCGGGTCAGGACCTTTATGGCATTCTGATCGTAAGGATTATGAGGATCCCGTACCAGGTAAATCTCCTCCCCTACCTTAAGCTGGACTACAATTACCTGACGGCCTTCATAAGAAACCCACACGACTCTTGTTTCAATAGATCGAGTTGATATTTTCTATGTGCACATGTTTTCCTCCAAAATGAATCAGGCAGTTCCTTTGGTTGGAGAATCTGCCATGAATAGAATAGGATCTACGAGAAACCCAATCCGCGATCCTTGAGGCTGACCCAGCGATTACCCCCAATGATCAGATGATCCAATGTTTCAATATTTAAAATTTTTCCACCCTGCACCATAGCCCTTGTAACTGCCAAGTCGTCGGGTGATGGTGTAGGGTCGCCAGATGGATGATTATGACAAACCAGGATTCCCGGCGCCATGCGCTGTATGGCAGGTCTAAACACCTCTGCCACGCGCACCTGTGAACTATTCACGCTGCCGCGATACACCTCAACTATGTCCATGACGTGATTACGCGTATCGAGCAGAATGACGCGAAGATGCTCTTGTTCTAGCAAGCTCATCTCATATTGGACAAGCGCTGCAGCATCAGCAGGTGAGTTGATCACGAGGCGTTCCCCGGCGGCCGGCTCATGGAGCTTGAGTGCCAGGGCCAGGGCGGCCTTGAGGCGTACAGCAGTTTGCTGCCCGATGCCATGCACCGAGGTGAGTTCGGCCACGTGCGCTTTGTAGATGCGTTGGATATCCCCTCCGAAACGGGCGAGGAGGCTTTCCGCGATCTCGATTTGATGTGCTCCTCCAGCGACTGCAGCAAGAAGCTCGGCCAGGCTGCATGCAGAGGCATTCGAAGTGACACGATATGCCGGTTGGTCCCTGAGTGGTAACGTTCTCAGCTTGCTTGGCTTGTACTCAGGTGGGAAATTGAGTAGTGTTTCCATTGATATTTCTCCTTTCTGGTTGGAAACA
>Ga0315285_10002650_pt1 | contig 18651 bp, 15 predicted proteins | sample YL17G09_36_MG_FD_203698 | JGI IMG/M metagenome (GOLD analysis project Ga0315285, IMG submission 203698) | Sediment microbial communities from Yellowstone Lake, YNP, Wyoming, USA - YL17G09_36 | ecosystem: Environmental > Aquatic > Freshwater > Lake > Sediment | place: USA: Wyoming | collected...
ATGCGCGTGCGGATCATCACGCCGACCACGGGGTTGGGGCGCCGCTCGGCAAAGCGGGCCAGCACGCGCACCCGCACCTTCTCGCCGGAGGCCACCACGCGGGTCGGTTGGCCGCCAGCGCCGTACAACTCCACCTGCAGCACCTCGGCGGCCCGGTCGCCGTGCCGGAAGCTCCACTCCAATGAGTGCGGAGTGTGGAGTGCGGAGTGCGGAGTATCCGGCATTCCGCATTCCGCATTCCGCACTCCGCGCTCAAAAACGCGTTGGCGGTCCAGCACCATGCCGTTGTAGCGGTTCACCACGTCGCCGGGGTCGCCTTCGGCTTCGGTGCGCCCTTCCCACAGCAGCATAGCGCGGTCGCAAATCATTTTCACCAGCGCCAGGTCGTGGGAGACCAGCACCACGGTGACGCCGCGCACTTTCAGCTCGCCGAACTTGCGCACACAGCGGTTGGCGAAAATGGCGTCGCCCACCGCCAGCGCCTCGTCCACCACCAGCACGTCCGGATCGACGTGGATGGCGGCCGAGAATGCCAGCCGCACCCACATGCCGGTGGAGTAGGTCTTCATGGGCTGCTCGATGAAGTCGCCGATCTCGGCGAACTCGGCGATGCGCGGGAAGCTGCGCTCGACCTCGGCGCGCGCCAGGCCCATGATTTCGCCGTTCATGAAGATGTTCTCGCGCCCCGTGAACTCCGGGTTGAAGCCCGCGCCCAGGTCCAGCAGCGCGGCCACCCGCCCGGTGGCGCGGGCGCGTCCGGTGGTGGGCTGCAGGATCCCGGTCAGAATCTCCAGCAGCGTGCTCTTGCCCGAGCCGTTGGGCCCGATGATGCCGTAGGTTTCGCCGCGGCCCACCTGGAAGGAGATGTCGCGCAACGCCCAGAAATCGCGGTGGTAGACGCGCCGCCCCAGCGACGCCATCTCCTTCAGCCGGTCCGACGGCACGGCGTACATGCGGTACATCTTCGAAACATTTGTAACAACGACCATAGGCTGTAGGCTGTAGGCTGTAGGCTGCAGGCCAGAGCGACGGGCAGTTGCCAGTCTCCTACAGCCCACAGCCTACGGCCCACAGCCTAAAGAACATCCGCGAACGACTTCCGCGACTTGTAAAACCAGGCAAAGCCGAGCAGGTAGGCGGTCAGGCCGCCCGCCGCCAACCAGCCCAGCATGCCCCACGGCGGCGCCGTGCCGTCCAAAAAGATGGCGCGATAGCAGCGGACCATGACGTACACCGGGTTCTTTTCGAACACCGCCAGGGCGCTGGCCGGCAGCGCCGTCTCCGGATAGCAGATGGGCGTGGCGAAGAACCACAGCGTCAGCAGAAAGGTCATGAACTGTCCGGTATCGCGCAGGAACACGCCCAGCGCCGCCAGGAACCAGCACAGCCCGATGGTCAGCAGCACCTGCGGCACCAGCACCAGCGGCAGGTAGAGCGCCGTCACCGGGATGCCGTGGCGGAACAACAGCAGCCCAACCAGAAACACCAGCAGGGCGAAGAAGCCGCCAACCAGGCCCGCGCAGGCGATGTTCACCGGCAGAATCTCGACCGGGAATAGCACCCGTGTCACCAGCGTCTTGTGCTCGAGCATAACCGAGGGGGCGCGCGCCAGGGCCTCGCTGAACGCCAGCCAGGGCAGCATCCCGCAGACGAAGTACAGCAGGAAATTCACCGGGCCGGCGGCTTCCGGCCCCGGGCCGAAGCGCACCTTCAACACCAGCGCGAACACGAAAAAGTAGGTGAGCATCAGCAGCAGCGGGTTGATCACCGTCCAGACCAGGCCGGCGACCGAGCCGCGGTAGCGGCCGTGGATGTCGCGGCGCACCATGGAAACGATCAGCGGGCGGTGCCGCGCGATGGTGATGAAGGGGGCGGTGAGCAGGCGGGCCAGCGCGCGGCGCACCCGCTCGGCACGGCGCGCCGTGGCGGTCAGCCGACGGTGGCTGACGCGCACCCCGCCGCTGTCCACTCGCACCTCCAACGCCAGGCATTCCGACCCACGCTGGTAGAACCAGGCTACGGGCTCCTCCACCGGCGACACCAGCACGCGGTAGGCGCCCTGCTCCGGCGGTAGCTCGATATCGAGAATGGCTTCGGCTTCCCCGCCCGGCGGCAGGTCCGCGGCGAGCGCCGTTCGCCGGCCCTCGGCCAGCAGCGATTCCGCTTTGCCGTCCAGCACCTGGTAGGCGAGAAAGACGGGGCCGCCGGCGGGCCAGAGGCGGTCGCTGGTGTTGCGCACCCGCAGGCGCACCCGCAGCGATTTGTTATCGAGCGGCTTCAGCTCGGTGGCCTCCAGCCGGGCACTGAATCTGGCCATGAATGGTTATTATAGAGCGGCTTTCGATCCGATTCCGGCCTGACGCGTGTAAACTACGACATGGAACGATTGCCGTGAGAAAGCGGAAAGCGCCATGAACGACTCGACATTCCTCGGCCGGGTGGTCGTCAAGAACTACAAGAGCATCGCCTCTTGCGATGTCGAACTCGGCCCCCTGGTGTTTCTCGTCGGTCCAAACGGTTCCGGCAAGAGCAACTTCCTGGACGTGCTTCGCTTCGTGGCCGACGCGCTGCGCACATCGCTTGATCACGCCCTTCGCGACCGTGGGGGCATCAAGGAGGTTCGCCGCCGTTCAGGAGGACACCCGACGCACTTCGCCGTGCGCCTGGAGTTTCGTCTTCGCTCGGGAGCAGTCGGCCACTACGCCTTTCGGATTGGCGCGCGTCCGCAAGGCGGCTATGGAGTACAGAACGAAGAGTGCCGCCTTCAATCTCCCGATTCCCCGCTGGCCGCCCACTTTACCGTCCGCGGCGGCGAGGTAGTGGACACGAGCGCGAAAGTAGCACCGGCGGCCGCCTTCGACCGCCTCTACCTGGTGAATGCCTCGGGCTTGGCAGAATTCCGCCCCGTGTACGACGCATTGTCACGGATGGGTTTCTACAACCTCAATCCCGATCGGATTCGCGATTTGCAGCCTCCCGATCCCGGCCAGTTGCTGGCGCGCGATGGAAGCAACATTGCCAGCGTCGTGGCGCAGTTGTCGCAGCACAGTCCCGAAATCAAGCAGCGCATCGAAGACTACCTTGGAAAGGTAGTGCCTGGGGTCAAAGGAGTGGACGTGAAGGTCGTAGGCCCGAAAGAGACCCTGGAATTCCGGCAGTTGGTAGCAGGCTCGCAAGATCCATGGCGCTTTCTTGCGGCTAGCATGTCCGACGGCACGCTGCGCGCCCTGGGTGTCCTGGTTTCGCTCTTTCAGGCTGCCAATGGAGCAGTCTCTGCCGTGCCACTGGTTGGTATCGAAGAGCCGGAGATTGCCCTGCACCCTGGCGCGGCCGGCATCCTGCTGGACAGCCTGCGCGAAGCGACCGGCAGGACGCAGGTGTTGGTGACCAGCCACAGCCCCGATCTGCTGGACGACGACAAACTCGACACAGAGAGCATTCTCGCGGTCGTCTCCGAGCAGGGCAACACCAAGATCGGCCCGCTCGATGTGGCTGGCAAATCGGTGTTGCGAGAGCGCTTGTATACCGCCGGCGAACTGCTTCGCCTCAACCAGTTGACGCCCGACCCGGCCGCCTCATCGCCTGTCCAACTACGCCTGCTTGACACGGGAGAAGCGTGAGCCGCATTGCCTGCATCGTTGAAGGCCACGGAGAGGCGGAAGCGGTCCCGCTTCTTGTCAGGCGCCTGGCGGCGGAACTCCGACCGGGCTGCGTCCCCACTATTAGGCCGGTGCTCCGAATCCCAAGAAGCAAGCTCGTCAAGGAAGGGGAGCTGGAACGCGCAGTTGAACTTGCGGCCAGGAAAATGGAAGGGCCCGGCGCCATCCTGGTATTGCTCGACGCCGAGGACGACTGCCCGGCGCTTCTCGGCCCACAACTGCTTAGACGCGCCGCCACTTGCCGGCCAGACAAGAACCCGGCGGTCGTCCTGGCGAAGCGCGAGTTCGAGTCCTGGTTTCTGGCGGCCGCCGAATCTTTGCGAGGGCGCCGTGGATTGCCGCAAGACCTCCACGCTCCAGAGCAGCCCGAAGAGATCAGGGGAGCGAAAGAATGGCTGGAGCGGCACATGCCGCCCCACGTCAGATACTCCGAGACGCTCGACCAACCGGCCTTCGCTGCCCTCTTCGACCTGGGCGCCGCCCGCAGGACTGACTCCTTCATGAAGTGTTGCCGGGAAGTAGCGCGCTTGCTTGCCTTCGAAGCTGACACGTCGGATTAAATGGGACGCTGCGTTTCCGCAGTACGCAATTGCTTCAGCGGACACGGCCGGGAAGATGCTTCCCGTCACTGGCCTTTGGCCGGGGCCGGCCGCTTGAGCACCGGCTCGGTGGGATCGATGCGCAGCCACAGTAGCGCGCCGAGCAGGTACGTGGCGCAGGCCACGTAAAAGGCCAGGTTCCAGGAATGAAAGCGCTCCAAGAAGATGCCCACCAGAAACGGCGACAAAGCGCCCCCCAGGTTGCCGAAGGTATTCATGCAGCCGGACACGGTGCCCGCAAATTCCCTACCCGTATCCACGCACACAGCCCAGCAGGCGCTCAGCGTCAAGTCGTTGGAGAACGCGGAAAGGGAAATGGCAAGAATGGCATGGGCGGGGTCGCGCAGGAACGGACTGACAGCCAGGAAGCAGGCCGCCGCCACAAGGCTGGCGACGCCCACCGTGCGGCGCCCGAACCTCAGCCCGCGGCGGGCCACCAGCGCGTCGGTGAGCAGGCCCCCAAGCATGCACCCGGCGGCCCCGAACAGCAGCGGCAGGCCGGAGTACAACCCGCTGCGCTCCGCCGACAGCCCGCGTGCCTCGCGCAGGTAGGTGGGCAGCCAGGTGATGTAGAAGTACCAGCCGTAGAACATGCAGCCGTACATCAGGCAAAGGGCCCAGAGGTTGAGGCTGGTGAGAAGCGCGCGCCAGGGCACGCGCGGGCGGCCGCTGGCCGTCACGGCGGGGCCGGCGCGGATCAGCTCCAGCTCCGCGGCGTTCACTGACGGCTTCTGGGCCGGATCGTCGCGGAACCAGGCGTAAAAGGCCGCGGCCCAAACCAGCCCAAGCGTCCCGAAGATGGCGAAGCTCCGCCGCCATCCAACCGTCGCCTGCAGCGCCACCACCGTGTAGGGAGTCAGCGAGCCGCCCAGGCGCGAGCCGGTGAAGATGATACCGTGGGCCAGGCCGCGCTGCGTGGCCGGCATCCAGCGCGAGAAAATGCGGGCGCAGTTGGGGAACGCGCCCGCTTCGCCGGCGCCAAACAGGAAGCGGAAGGCGGCCAGCGACAGGAAGCTCCAGGCGGCGCCGGTCAGCGCGGTAAACAGCGACCACCAGACCACGATGCGGGTCAGCACGCGGCGCGCGCCCGCCAGGTCGCCCCACCACCCGCTGGGCACTTCCATGAGCGCGTAGGCCAGCGTGAAGGCGCTGAACACCAGCCCCATTTGCACCCGCGACAGGTGCAGTTCGGTGGACATTGTCGGCGCGGCTGCCGAGATGCATACCCGGTCGATGTAGGTGATGACGGAAAGTAGGAAGGTGAATGCCAGGACGACGTAGCGGACGCGGGTGGCCTTCCCCGGTTCCCTGCCCCGCTCCCGCGCCGCGCCGGCCTCCGGATCGCCCATGGTGCCCGATCAATGTATCAGGCTCGGGGCGGGATGTCGGCAGGATTCGAATGTCCGCCAGGCGGCATACAGGCGCCGCGCCGCTGCATTTCCGTGCATGCGGATTGGCCGGTGAACGTGTATTATGCACCATGGCGCAGGCGCCCGGCGCGCTTCCGGCGCCTCGGAGGAGTTCACATGAAGCGTTCGCTCAGTTTCCTGGTGTTGACGGTCGCGGTTCTGTGCCTGGCAATCTCCCCGGCGTTCGCGCAGCGCGGCGGCGGCGGGGGCGGAAACCGCAGCACGACCATGCCGCGTGACCCCATGTCCGGCACCAAGCAGGACAGGACCCAGAAGCAGCAGCGACAGAGGGATCCCACGGTTGCCGATCAGCTCGCGGCGCGGCCCAGCCTGGCTGCCAAGCTGCAAGCCGAATTGCCGCCCAACACCAACCTGCAGAGCGCGGCCCGCGGCTTTGACGACTTGGGCAGGTTTGTGTCCGCCGTCCACGTTGCGCACAATCTCGGGATTCCCTTCCGGGATCTGAAGGCGAAAACGACGGGGCGCTCGGCCATCAGCTTGGGCAAGGCCGTCCAGCAACTGAAACCTGGTATGGACGCCAAGGCCGAGATCAAGAAGGCCGAGAAACAGGCCAAGCAGGACATCAAGGATTCGAAGAAAGGCTGAGCGCCGGCGACATGATTCGCGAAAATCCGCGGAGCCCGTGTCCATCGGGGCCACGGTTTCTGGCGTGATATAATCACGGCACAGCAAGCGAGGTGCCTGTTCATGCCGAATGATGCAACTCTTCAAAAATACCAGGACCTGTTCCAGAAAAAGGCGTTTGCCAACCTGGCCACGCTGATGCCCGATGGCCGCCCGCAGGTCACACCCGTCTGGTGCGATTACGACGGCCAGTACGTGATCGTGAACTCGGCGCGCGGGCGACGGAAGGACCGCAACATGCGCCGCGACCCGCGCGTGGCGCTGGCCATCGTCGACCCCGACAACCCCTACCGCTACATCGAGATCCGCGGGCAGGTGGCGGAAATCGCCGAGCAGGGCGCCGAAGAACACATCGACCGGATGGCCAAGAAGTACCTGGGGTTGGACAAGTACCCGCACCGGGCGCCGGGCGAAGTCCGCGTGCTTTACAAGATTCGGCCCGAGGGTTTTTCTTCGATGGGATGAGACATCGGCTTTCGGCCGAAGAATCGACTCTCGGCTGTCGGCTATCGGCGGAAAACCGAAAGTCGAAGGCCGGGAGCCGAAAGCCGATAGCCGAACGACTGTCTTTGTGATTTAATAGCCGCGTTCGGGATGCGCATGACCAAAGAAAAAGGCATTTCACGGCGGGCAGTGCTGGGCGGCATGGCGGCCGGCGCCGGCCTGGCCGCAGCCGGGGCCGCCGACACCTTCCAAGAGATCAAAGCGCGCGCCGCCGAAGGCGGGCCGCTCAAGCTCAAGGGCCGCATCCGGCAGGCCGTCTGTAAGTGGTGCTACAAGATGTCCACGGAGGACTTGGCGCGCGAAGCGGCCAAAATGGGCATCCTGGGCGTGGACCTGATCGAGGGCCCGGATTGGGAGATTGCGCGCAAGTACGGCCTGGTCCCCACGCTGGTCAACGGCGGGCACAGCATCGCCGACGGCCCCATTAGCAAGGCCAATCACGCCAAGTTCGAGGCCGAGCTGTACAAGCGCATCGAGGCCGCGGCCGCCGCCGCCGTGCCCAACGTCATCGTCTTTTCCGGCAACCGCCGGGGCATGCCCGATGAGGAGGGCGCCGAGAATTGCGCCCTGTTCCTCAGCAAGGTCAAAGCCCACGCCGAGGACAAGGGCGTCACCCTGGTCCTGGAGCTGCTCAACAGCAAGGTCGATCACAAGGATTACATGTGCGACCACACCAGGTGGGGCGTGGAGGTAGTGAAACGGGTGAGCTCGCCGCGGGTCAAGCTGCTGTACGACATTTATCACATGCAGATCATGGAGGGCGACGTCATCCGCACCATTAAGGCCAACATCCAGTACATCGGCCACTTCCACACCGGCGGGAACCCGGGCCGCAACGAGATCGACGACACCCAGGAGCTGTACTACCCGGCCATCATGCGCGCCATCGCCGATTCCGGCTACACCGGCTACGTGGCGCAAGAGTTTGTCCCCAAGCGCGACCCGCTGGTATCGCTTCGGGAAGCGGTTCTGCTGTGCGATGTTTGAACGGCAGTGACAAGTGATGAGTGACGAGTGAGAAGCGGGCAACTCGTCACTCCTCACTTGGCACTCGTCACTCTTAGAGGAGAAGCTATGGAAAACATGGATCGGCGCAAGTTCCTTATTAATTCAGCGGGGGCGACGGCCGGCGTGCTGGCGCCCACCATGATCACCCGGGCCTTTGGCGGCAGCCCGAATGACCGCATCCGCGTGGCGGTCGTCGGTTTCAACGGCCAGGGAGGCAGTCACATCCGAGCGATCCAGGGATTGAAAGACCAAAACGTGGAGTTGGCTGCGCTATGCGATGTGGACGAGAACGTCATTGCCAGGACCATGAAACGGCTGGAGTCCTCCGGCGCCAAGCCGGCCACCTACACCGACATCCGCAAACTGCTGGAAGACAAGTCGATCGACGCGGTGTCCATGGCCACGCCCAACCACTGGCATGCGCTGGGCACCATCTGGGCCTGCCAGGCTGGCAAGGACGTGTACATCGAGAAGCCCGCGTCGCACAACATCTTCGAAGGGAAGAAGATGGTGGAGGCGGCGCGCAAGTACAAGCGCATTGTCCAGGTCGGCACCCAGAGCCGCTCCAGCCCGGCCTTGCAGGAAGCCGTCAAGCAGATGCGCGACGGCCTGATCGGCGAGGTCTACATGGCGCGCGGGCTGTGCTTCAAGTGGCGCGACACCATCGGCAAGAAGGAGGACGGCGCGGTCCCGGCCGGCGTCAACTATGACACCTGGCTGGGGCCGGCGCCCAAGCGCCCCTTCAACCCCAACCGCTTCCATTACAACTGGCACTGGAACTGGGACTACGGCAACGGCGACAACGGCAACCAGGGCATCCACGAATGGGATATCGCCCGCTGGGGCCTGGGCGTCAAGCTGCCCACCAGGGTCATGTCCATGGGCGGTCACTACATGTTCGACGACGACCAGGAGACGCCCAACACCCAAGTCTGCACGCTGGAATTCGAGGTGGGCGGCAAGAAGAAGCTGCTGGTCTTCGAGGTGCGCCACTGGATGAGTAACCACGAGGGCGGCATCGGCGAGGGCCGCGGCGGGAGCGAAGCCGACGGCGTTCCGCCGGCCGAAGGCCAGCCGCAGGCAGCAGCCAAGGGCCGCGCACCGAGAGCCGACCCCAACACCATCGGGAACATCTTCTACGGCTCCAAGGGCTACCTGGTGATCAGCGGCTACACCACCTACAAGACGTTCCTGGGCAGGTCGCAGGATCCGGGTCCTACCAAGACAGGCAGCGGCAACCATCACGCCAACTTCTTCCAGGCCATGCGCAGCCGCAAGATCGAGGACCTGAACGGCGACATCCAGGAAGGCTACGAGTCGGCTGTTAGCATGCACCTGGCCAACATCTCCTATCGCACCGGCCGGGCCATCAACTTCGACCCCAAGACGGAGAAGATCGTGGGCGACGCCGAAGCCGCCAAGCTGGCCACGCGCCAATACCGCGCCCCGTTCATCGTCCCGGAGAAGGTCTGATCGGGGCGATGGATCACAAGGGCACGAAGGCACAAGGGCGCAAGGCACTGCGCCCTTGGACTTCGCTCCGGGGAGTTTCTGTGCCTTTGGGATCAAGCGCGACAGGCAGCGGGCCACAAGCGAACGGCCGCCAGCGCGCAAACGCACGCCCGGACACGGTTCGCATATACTGGGTTCGTGATCTTCAGATGGGATCCCCAGAAGGCGGCGGCCAACCGGCGCAAGCACGGGATCGATTTCCATGAAGCCACAACCGTGCTGGGGGACCCTCTGTCGACGACTTTCCCCGATCCAGAGCATTCAGTGGGCGAGCAGCGGTTCATCACGGTTGGCGTGGCCGCCTCCGGCCGCGTGCTTGTCGTGGTCTATAGGGACGACGGTCAAAAGGTCCGGATCATCAGCGCGCGGCGGGCAACACGCCGCGAGCGGAGATTCTATGAGGAAGGGCGCTGACAGGGTAAAGAACACGATGCGTGCCGAATACGACTTTTCATCAATGAAGGGCGGTGTGCGAGGTAAGTACGCGAGGCAGTATCGGCGCGGGACCAACCTTGTTCTTCTGGAACCGGACTTGGCCCTCGCCTTCCCCAACGACACAGCGGTGAACGAGGCGCTCCGCGCGGTTCTGCAAATGACGAGCGCTGTGCGGCGCAACAAGGCGATACGGTTGGGGATGGAATCTCGCTGTAAGGTTCTCGAACAGAAATAGCCCGCTCTTGCCGCCCACGGCAAAATCCAGGTCGCCGTCGCCATCGATGTCGGCCACGGCCACCTGCATTCCGCCGCCCGCTTTCGATCCCTGATCGACCGCGTGGCGGACCCACTCCACTTCGGTTCCGTCGGCTGCCTTTCGGAATTCGTACCAGTAGACACCCAGCGGCTCGAACTCGCCCGGGTCTTTGCCGTTGTGCGCCATGTAGCGCTTGCCGGTGATGAAATCGGGGCGGCCGTCGCCGTTCAAATCGGCCATGGCGACGGCGTGGGCCTGTGACCAGCTCTTGTCGATCAGGCGCCTGGTCCATTGGCTACTCGCCCCCTGCTCCATCCAGAAGATCCCGTAGTCGTGGGCCAGCGAGGTCAGCAGGTCGCTGCGGCCATCGCCGTTGATGTCCAGGACATGGATGAAGCCGGTGTGGCCCAGGTCGAAATCCGGGCGCCACTTCCACTGGCCCTGGCGCGGGTCCGGGGGCGCTTCGAACCAGCCTTTGGGCGTAATGATGTCGGTGCGGCCGTCGCCGTTCACGTCGCCGGCGCCGATGCCGTGCCCAAAGCCTTTTTCGCTGACCACGTGCTTGACGAACTGGCCTTTGCTGATCTCGTACCAGGCCAGGGGGCCGGCGCCGCCGAACTGCGGCAGCAGCTCCCGCGCCTTGCCGTCGTTGTCCAGGTCCACCAGGAAGGCGAATTCACAGGGGAAACCGCTGTCGATGGGGTGCTCTTTCCACTCCCCGCTTCCCTTCCCCGGATTCTCCCACCAAGCCAGCTTCTTGGCGAACCAGGTGGCGGTGACGATATCAGTATGGCCGTCGCCATTGACGTCAATGGGCAGATCGCTGAAAGCATCGATGTAGTTGTTGGTGACCGGCAGCGTGCGGTATTTGTGCTTGACCCACTTGGGCGCTTCGTACCAGTTCTCGCCGGATACGATATCGGGCTTCCCGTCGCCGTTGATATCGGCGAAGGCGCAGGTTTCGCTGGCGCCCGGATCGATGGCGTGTTTCTCGAAGGGAATATCGCCGCGCTCGGCGGCGATGATCGCCAGCGAAGCCACCAGAAGAGCAACAACCGCGGTTATGCGAATCAGCATGCCGCAAATTCTACACGACCCGGTTCGCTGTTCAAGCGGGGAATGGGACGCAGGTGTACGCAGATCGGATCGGAGGAATTGCGCGTCGCATTCCCGTTCACCCCCCAACGTTGAACTGTCATACAATCGCGCGCATGTTGCGCAAGATCACATGCCTGATCGTTCTGCTGGCGGTGTTCGTGCCTGTAGCCGCCGCCCAACGCAAAGCTGATTTTTCGGCATTGGAAAAGGCGGCTGTCGAGGAACTGAAGGCGACCAATACGCCTGGCGCCGCGCTCGCCATCGTCGAAGGCGACAAGGTGATTTTCGCCAAGGGCTTCGGGCTGGCCAACGTCGAGACCGGCGCGCCGGTCACGCCCGACATGCTGTTCCGGCTCGGCTCGACCACCAAGATGATGACTGCCGCCACCCTGGTCAGCCTCGCCGACGAAGGCCGGATCAAGCTGGACGAACCGGTGGGCAAGTACGTCAAAGGGCTCAGCCCCGGGCTTGCGCGCCTGACCGCCCACCAACTGCTTTCCCACACCTCCGGTTTGAGGGACGAGGCCATCATGCAGGGCCCGCATGATGATTCCGTGCTGGGCGCGCGCGTGCGCGGCTGGACCGACGAGTTCATCATCTTCGAGCCGGGCCGGATTTTCTCCTATTCCAATCCCGGCTACACGCTCGCCGGCCTGCTGCTGGAAGAAGTGGGTGGCAAGCCGTACGCCGACATGATGGCCGAGCGGGTGTTCCAGCCGCTGGGCATGAAGCGCACCACGCTGCGGCCGACGATGGCGATGACCTGGCCGCTGGCGCAGGGCCACGGGTCGCCTCCCGGACGGGCGCCCGAGGTCATCCGGCCGGCGGCCGACTATGCGGGCGCCTGGCCGGCCGGCTCGGTCTTCACCAGCGCCGAGGAGTTTGCCCGGTTCACCATCGCCTTCATGAACGGCGGGAGAATCGAGGGCCAGCAGGCCATCTCGCCGGCAGTGATCACCAGGCTGTCCGAGCCATACGTTGAGACATACGGCGACGAGGACGCGCGATACGGCTACGGTTTGATGGTCACCCGGCGCCGGGGCGTGCGGCTGCTGAGGCACGGCGGATCGCGCGCCGGCTATGGTTCGATGGTCATGATGGCTCCCGAGCAGCGCGTCGCCGTGATTATCCTTGGCAATCGCAGCGGCGCGAGCTTGCCCAAAACCGCGGAAACCGCCCTGGAATTGGTGCTTCCGCTCCAGCCGGTGTCCCAGGAGAAGCCGAAACCGATTCCCATGACGGCCACTGAAATGGCCGGCTATTGCGGCGTCTACGCCAGTGCCGGCGACAGGATCGAGATTTTCGCGCGCGACGGCAGGTTGTTTGCCAAGCGCAGCGATGGCGAGGTGGAGGTAAACAAGATCGGCGATCGGCGGTTTGTAACCAGCCGGGGCGTGCGCCTCGCCCTGGTGCCAGGATCATCGGGCCGAGCCGAATACCTGATTCTGGGCGGCCGCGCCCGCCGTTTGGTCAAGTGGTAGGCAGTTGTCATGTCTCGCGGTCGGCTTTGCAGCGTGTCGCAATTTCGGATTGCGGATTGCGGACTGCGGATTAATCCAGGAATTTGACGCCGTAGGAATGCGACTGCGTTCCGGTCTCGGCCCCCGCCCGCACGATCATGCCGCGCGAGTATATCATGGCGGCTTCCGGCTGCTCCGGCTGATAGTGCATGTTGACTGTTATCTTCTCGTGCATCGCATAGAGGCGGCTGCTGCGGAAGCTGATCCCGCCGCGCGACACGTTGACCGGCTCCAGCACTTCGGTGCTGCCGTCGGAATCGCGGCGAACGCGGGCCCGGGTGCGCATCTGGATGCGGCGCGCCCGCCGCCGCTCGGCCCCTTCCGCTTGGGCTTCGCCGCCTGCCGGGGCCGCCAAGGAAGCCTCCGGGGGAGCGGGTAGCGCGCTCGGCGCCGCACTGGCGTGGGCCGCAACGGCGGCGGCCGGCGCCGTTTGCGGACGTTCCGGGGGTGTGGCAATCAGGGCGTAGGCTTCGATCTCCGTCGGCGTCAACTCCAGCGCCACGTCCTCCCCCGCCAGGAAGCGGCTGAGCCGTTCCAGCCGACGCAGGTAGATTTGCTGTTTGAACTTCAGGCTCGGTTCACGGACCACCAGGCCCTGCATCCGCGCCAGCTCGCCCTGCACCCGATCGCGCTGTTCCTGGCGCGGCAGCCCGCGTAAGCTCTCGCCGAAGGCCACAAAATCGAATTGCTCCGGCCCCGCCATACACCCCCCCCCCATGCTAAGACTCACCCTGGGGACCCGCGCGCATTCTACACCAAATGGGACGCAGATGTATGCCCACCAGAATCAATCGCCCGCGCCCGGTTCCTTCACGCGCACCTGCGCTCCGGCCCAGTCTTCAATGAGCGTGATGGCCGAAGCGTAATCGTCGTCGGCATGGCCGCGCGCCATCGAGGCCCCGAACAACTCGCGCACCAGGGCGGCCGCCGGCAGCGGTACGCCCAGTTCCCGGCCCGACTCCAGCATCAGCGACATGTCCTTGTGCATCCACTTCAGCGAGAAACTGGTGGACCAGTCGCCCTGAAAGATCGCGTTCTTCTTGTACTCCAGGATGCCGACCCTGGCCGCGCTGTTCTGGATGATGTCATACATCAACTCGGGCGGGACGCCGGCCTTAACCGCCAGCACGAAGGCCTCGCAGGCGCCCTGGTAGGTGAGCGCCAGCAGCAGGTTCTGCGAGAGCTTGGCGTGCAGCCCCATGCCGTTGCCGCCGACGTAATACAGCTTCTTGCCCATGGGGAGGAAGTACTCGCGGACGCGCTCGAACACCTCTCTGTTGCCGCCGATCATGAAGGTGAGGTTGCCGGCCTCGGCGCCGGCCTTGCTGCCGGTGCAGGGCGCGTCCAGGAATTCCGCCCCCTTGGCGGCAAACTCGGCGGCCACCCGCCGGCTGGCCGACGGCAATACGGTGCTCGAATCCACCACCACCGATCCGGCGCGAATCCCCTGCACCAGGCCGTTGGCGCCGACTGTCATTTCCCGCATGTGCTCGGTGTCGCCGACCATCAGAAAAACCAGGTCGCAGCGCGAGGCCAGCTCGGCCGGAGACCACGCGACCTGCGCGCCCTCGGCGCCAAGCTTTTCGGCCTTGGCTTTGCTGTGGCTGTAAACAGCGAGCGAATGGCCGGCCTGAAGCAGGCGCCGCGCCATCCGCATGCCCATGATGCCCAGTCCGATGAATCCGAGCTGCATTTCTTCTCCAGTTGTCAGTTCACAGTTTTCAGTTTTGACCAGCCGGCCGTCGGCTGACGACCGACAACTGAAAACTGACCATTGAAAACCGCCCGTCCAGTCATTCCGCGACCAGCATTCGCAGGTCGCGCACGTTATTGCCCGTCGGCCCGGTTACGATTTCATCGCCGAGCTGGGCGAAAAAGGTGTACGAATCGCTCTGGCGGAACGACTCGGCCGGGTTCAGGCCGAGGGCCTGGGCGCGGGCCAGCGTATCGCCGGCCGCCACCGCGCCGGCTGCGGGGCTGTTGCCGTCGATACCGTCGGTGCCCGCGCTCATGACGGCCATGGGCTGGCCCGCGATCTTCGTGGCGCAATAAAGCGCGAAGGCGGCGTTCCGCCCGCCGATGCCGGACCCGGTCACCGGACAGCTCAGCTCCCCGCCGCTGATCAGGCAAACTGTGCCGCCGGCCTGCCGCTGCAGGCCGCGCAGTGTCTCCAACAGGTGGTCGGCGGCGCGGGCCAGCGGCCAGTCATCGCAGCTCACGTCGATGGCGGTTTGCCAGCCTCGCCGCTCGGCCAAGCGCTTCAAGGCCTCCATGCCGTCCTGGTTGGAGAGCACGGCATAGTAGCGGCTGGTGGCGAAGCGGGGGTCGCCGGGTTTGGGAGTCTCCGGCAGGTCGCCGGAGCCCAAGCGGGCGGCGTAGGCTGCGGGCAGGCGCTCGATCATGCCATACCGCGCGGCTATGGCCTGGCACTCGGCCACCGACGATTCATCCGGCATGGTCGGGCCGCTGGCCACGGTGGAGGGCTTGTCGGCCGGCACATCGGAGACGTAGATGGTCGCCTGCCTGGCCGGCTGGCCGGCCAGCGCCAGCCGCCCGCCCTTGACCGCCGAAAAGTGCTTTCGCAGCGCGTTCATCTCGTAAATGGTGGCGCCGCAGGTCACCAGCACGCGGTTGAACCCGGCCAGGTCGTCGACGGAGATATCGTCGAACAACGGCCTGTCCAGCAACGCCGAACCGCCGCCGGAGATCAGGAACAGGAACATGGTGTCGGGGGTGGCTCCGGCGGCCAGCCGCAGCGCCGCCTCCCCGGCTTCGACGGTGTGGGCGTTGGGGTATGGGTGCCCGCCGACGATGTACTGAAAGTTGGGAAGCGGCTGGCAGGGCGGGGCGCTGGGCACCACCAGCCCCCGGGCCCGCCCGGCGCCCAGGATTTCGTCGATGGTCGCCGCCATCTGGGTCGCCGCCTTCCCGAAGGCAATCACGCGGATATCGCGGAGCTGATCAAGCGGGTACAGGTCGCCCGAGATCTCCAGGACCGTGCCCTTGGCCCACATCCGCTCCTTCATGCGCGCCGGCAGGTCCAGTTCCCGCAACGCCTGCACGAACATCTCTCGCAAGGTTTCACGCATAGACTGATTCAAGCATCCTACAGGGGAAGCGTCGTTGTCTTCAACAGGTGGCTGACTTGTCTACTGTGTGGTACGTCGGTACCGGAATTCCGTTTCAAAACTTCCCCACCGGCGCTTCCCGCAACCGCACCGATACTGGGCTAGCTGATTGATAAGAAGCAACTAACCTTTCGGAACGTAAATTGCACGGCCACATTAGAGGCCGCAGCGCCAAGCGCGGCCACGATTATGGGCAGGCCGCGCGGCGCTCCGTGTGTAGTATGAGCCCAGCCAAGAAAGCCGCGACGCCCGTTACCAGCATCTTGCGCGGCCAGGGAATCCAGTTCGTGCGCATGATGCAGGGCGCGCTTCGCCTGTTCGCACTCTATTCCACAGAGCATCCTCAAGCCCAGTCGCTGGTCCAGCGCGCGCTGCAGGCGCTGCAAGCCGTGCTAAAGGAAACGGCCACGCTCTCCATCGGTTTCCAGTTCAACAACGTCCTGCTCAACAGCCTGCCGTTCAGCGATCCGTCGCTGTCGTTTCTGGCCGGCGAGCTGGCCAAGCGGCGTGTCGGCTTCATTTCTTTCACAGCAGGCATCGACGAGGCCGAGTTATGCCGGGCCATCGCGGTACTGGCCACCGGCCCGGACACCATCGAGAAGCAGGGCGGCCTGGGCCCCTTTTTGCGTAACAACCCGCTGGCCCATGCGCGCATCGTCGGCGTGCAGACGGCGACCGACGAAGGCAACCTGGCCGTGATCACCTCCGCGGAGGAGGCGGCAGCCATGGCCAAAGTGCCCAGGTGGCTGCTGCAGGCGCTCCAACAGACGAAGGGGGAGCAAGGCGTGACGGTCGGTCCCGAGCAATTGCAGGCGCTGGCCGCCGGCCTGGACCCGTCCCTGACGCCGCAACAGCGTGCCCTGCTCCCCCAAGTGCAGGAGTTGCTGACCGACATCGTGCGCCAGGCCGATCCCTCCGCCGTTTCCCAGATGCTGCGGGACGCGGCGGCGGGCGGCGGGACGAACGGCGCGGAGTTGCTGAAATCCGCACTGCTCCAGAACGCCGCTTTGGCGGCGTCAAGGGGTGATGTCGCGCAAGCGGAGCGCATGTTGCGCGGCCTGGCGGCCCAGGAACAGGACCCGCGCCGCTTGCTGGAGGCCTTCCCCGCGGGGTCATTGACCGAAAAAGCGCGCCGGCGGCTAACCGAGTATGCGGAATGGATGTCCCACCCCGCGGAGGCGCGCCCCGGCACATTGAAAACCCGCACCCAGGAATACTACTGGCTGCTGGCTGAAATCGAGAACGCCGGCGCCGGAGGAAAAGCGGATCTGGCAGCCCAGTGGCTGCTGGCACTGTTCGGCGCCGAAGGACCGGCCGACGACGCCGATCGGCTCACGGTCCTTGGCCGTGCCCGGGATTCGCTGGCCCAGTTGTGCGGCGGCGGCCTGCCCGGCAACGCGCAGCAGTTGCAGGACGCCATCGTGGCGCGTCTCTGCCGGGAGACGTGTCTGCCGGTGGCCACGGCGCTGGCTGAGGCGCTCTCGGTGCTGATTGACGCGGCGGCGCAACGGCGGCAGTTGCCGCTGGCCACCGCCGGGGCCGCGGCCGTGGCACAACTGGCTTCGCAGCCATCCATCGGCGGCCGGGCCGCCCGCCAGCTTCAACCTCGTCTGTTCAAGCCCAGCACGCTGGCGCAGTTGGTGGCGGCCTGGATCGACAAGGGGCAGGAGGAGGCTAACCGCGGGATCGCCGGCCTGCTCAAGCGGGCGGGGGACCAGGCGGCGCGGGAGCTGCTGGCGGTGTTCGAAAAGGAGCCAAAGGCCGCGCGGCGCCTGCGTATCGACCATCTGGTGCGGCGGTTGGGCAAGGCGGCAGCGCCCGCTTTGTTGGAGCGCATCTCTCATCCCCGCTGGTACATCATCCGTGACGCCGTGCTACTGCTGGGCGACCTGGGCGATCCCGCGCTGCTGGAGCATCTGGATGGGCCCCTGGCGCACGAGGACGAGCGCGTGCAGAGAGAGGCCGTACAGGCCGCGATCAAGACCCGCTCCCAGGCGCGCGGCGTGGTACTGGCGCGCGCCCTTCCCTCGCTCAAGCCCAACCTGGTGGAAACCGTCCTCGACGACCTGCTGATACTGAAGGAACCAAGCGCCGTTCCCTTCCTGGAATGCCTGGTGCGCCAGCCGCAGGCCGGCCTTCGGCCCTACCTGCTGGAAAACGCGCTGGCCGTGATGGGGGCCATCGAGACGCAGGAGGCGGTTGAGTGCCTGCTAGACTGCGCCGGCGAAACCACCCTGCCGCTGCCGCTGCGCAAGGCGGCCCTGAACGCCGTGGCCCGCGTGGACACCACCAGCGGCCACCGGGCCCTGGAGTATTTCGCCCGCACCTGTGTCGATGCCGAATTGGCCCAGGTGGCTGAGCACCTGCGCCCCGTCTGGCAGTACTAGTCCAAGGTCCAAGGTCCAAAGGCAGCCCAGGGCTTCGCCCGCGGCACTTCAAAAGACTCCCTGGAGCTCAGGCGCGCACTTTGCCCCTTGGACTTTGGACTTGGACTTATTGCGGCGGGCTGGAGCAGAGCTCAGCGAGGCTGTTGGAGCGAATGGGCGCATCCGGCAGCAGGCCCAGTAACGTCGCGGCCGGCTCGGGTACCGCTTCAAACCGGTATTTGTCAAAGGCCACCGTGATCTGCGCTTTCCCCACGATGCGGGTGCGGACTTCCGAGGCAATCCGTGAAACAACCGCGAGGCCGTTCGTAACCAGGTAATCGCGCGTGAAGCTGATCTCCTTCACCCACACCGACGGCAACTTCGTCAGCTTCCCGGCTTCGCGCACCGGCTGGCGCGTCAGGCTGTCGATCCAGATCTGGCCCTGGAACAGGCCCGGGCGCTTCTTGCGCGGCTTCACCTGAAACAACAGCAGCTCGCGGCCCGCCTCCCGC
>Ga0315285_10002652_pt1 | contig 18647 bp, 24 predicted proteins | sample YL17G09_36_MG_FD_203698 | JGI IMG/M metagenome (GOLD analysis project Ga0315285, IMG submission 203698) | Sediment microbial communities from Yellowstone Lake, YNP, Wyoming, USA - YL17G09_36 | ecosystem: Environmental > Aquatic > Freshwater > Lake > Sediment | place: USA: Wyoming | collected...
ATGCGTGCAGCACGCAGGACCCCTTGAGGCACGTCGAGGCTGCACGGAAGGCAGGTGCGGAGCGAACCGGGAGGCGGCTCGGGACGGCCCTGAGCTGAGGCCGGGCGCCGTCGGCCCCGAAGAGCAAATCCCTCTTAGTCACTTCAACCAATCTGGAGGTTTAGTCCATGCCCATGATGAGCACGGGCCGTTTTTTCGCTGACACCCTTCGGGGGTACGGTGTCACCCACGTATTCATGGTGCCGGCAATCTTCCATCAGGCCATGACCGCGATGGAAGAGACGGCCATCAAGCGGGTCACGACCCACCACGAGATGTCGGCAGCCTACATGGCTGATGGCTACGCGCGGGCTGGTCGCAAGCCGGGGATCTGCATGGGGCAGGCGGTGGGAGCTGGGAACCTGGCGGCGGGCCTCCGGGATGCCTATCAGGCCTGCTCGCCTGTGATTGCGATCAGTGGGGGGCCGCAGCCTGATTCTCGATACCGGTACTTCTACCAGGTCGTGGAAGACTTTCCGATGTTTGAGCCGGTCACGAAGCTGAACGCCGTGGTGCAGCGACCCGACCGGTTGCCGGACCTTCTGCGGCAGGCCTTCCGGGTTGCCACGACGGGGACTCCTGGGCCTGTGCACCTGGAGTTGCCCGGGCGACTTGGCGAGCAGGTGCAGGGCGAGGGCGACTTCGAGATCATCGTGGAGGAACAGTTCACCCACTTTCCTGCCTATCGCGTAGCTCCAGATCCTCTTGAGGTGGAGAAGGCTCTGGCCCTTCTCGCAGCGGCCGAGCGGCCTGTCATCGTTGCCGGCGGAGGGATCACGGCATCGGATGCCAGAGCGGAGCTGGTGGAGTTGGCGGAGAAGCTCTCCATACCGGTTGCGACCTCGATGAACGGCAAGGAGAACATGGCTGACAATCACCCGCTCTCTGTGGGGAACGTGGGGACGTACGGGAGACGAGCCGCGAACCAGATCGTGGAGGAGGCGGATCTCGTCTTCTTCGCTGGCAGTAGGGCCGGGGGGCTCACCACCAACAACTGGAAGCTCCCGCGGCCTGGGACACCGACGATCCAGCTTGACATCAACGGTGAGGAGCTTGGGAGGAACTATCCCGCGAAGGTGGGGCTGCTGGGCGATGCCAAGCTGACACTGCGGCAGATGATAGACGCCTCCCCGCGATCGGTGTCCAGGTCGGCCTGGGTGCAGCATGCCCAGGATGCTCTGAGGAAGTGGAGGGAAGAAATCTCGCGGGAGCTGAATTCCGACGCTGTGCCGATCAGGCCGGAGCGGATCTGCAAGGAGATCTCCGAGTTCCTGCCAGAGGAGGCCATACTCGTGGCGGACACCGGCCACGCGGCCATCTGGACAGGGACGATGGTTGGCCTCACCAAGCCTGGGCAGCGCTACATCCGGTGTGCTGGCACTCTCGGGTGGGGATTGCCTGGTGCCCTTGGGGCCAAGTGCGCGGCTCCCGACCGGCCGGTCCTGTGCTTCACGGGAGACGGGGGGCTGTGCTACCACCTGGCGGAACTGGAGACGGCTGCGCGGGCTGGGATCAACGCCGTGATCCTCGTGAACAACAACGGTGCGCTCCAGCAGGTGAAGAAGGGGATCGATAGATCCTATGGCGGGAAACAGTGGGGGCGGTCGAAAGAGATGTGGGTCTTCAGGCCTGGAACCAACTACGCGCGCGTGGCTGAGGATCTTGGGTGTCTGGGGATAAGGGTCGAGGAGCCGCGCGAGATTCGTGGTGCTTTGGAGAGAGCATTTGCCGCGGGCCGTCCGGCGCTGATCGACGTGGCAACGGACATCGAGGCTGCTCCCGCCTGGGGGTAGAACAACTCAGGCCGGCCGGTAGGGTGAGCGAGGCCGGCGAGGGGCTGATAGGCTTGATCGTGGGGGTCGGTTGCGGGCCCCCGTGCCGAAGCCTCATGGTCTTCACTTGCCACCCGCGCTCGTCGAAGGAGGCGCCGTGAAAGCGGAAATCATTGCGGTGGGAACGGAGCTCTTACTGGGGCAGATCGTCGACACGAACTCGGCTCACATTGCCCGCCTGCTGACGACGGTGGGGTTGGACGTGCACTTCAAGTCCACCGTCGGGGACAATATGGACCGGCTGAAAGCCACCTTGCAGACAGCCTTGAACCGTTCGGACTTTGTCATCACGACCGGCGGCATCGGGCCCACGTTGGACGACCTGACCCGTGACGCGGTCGCCGAGCTGACCGGGCGCCCCCTCCTCTTCCAGCCACACCTGTACCAGCAGATCGAGGACTTCTTTGCGAGGCTGGGACGGCTCGTGGGGGAGAATAACCGGCGACAGGCCTACATTCCGGAGGGGGCGATCCCGATCGAGAACCCGGTGGGCACGGCGCCCGGATTCATCGTCGAGCAAGACGGGCGGGCGATCATCAGCGTGCCGGGCGTGCCCCACGAAATGCGGTACTTCATGGATCACAGCGTGATGCCGTACTTGCGGGCGAAGTTGGGCATCTCCGAGGTCATCGTGTCCCGGGTGCTCAAATTGGTGGGAATCGGGGAGAGCCTCGTGGATGAGCGCCTCAAGGACCTGATTGTCCAAGGGCAGAATCCCACGATCGGCCTGCTCGCCCACACCCAGATCGGCGAAGTGCACGTCCGCTTGACGGCGAAAGCGGAGAACGAGGCCGAGGCTAAGGCGCTCAACGGCGCGCTGGAAGCGCAGGTGCGCGCCCGGCTCCAGGAGTTCATTTTCGGAGCTGATGAGGAGACCTACGAGGGAATCCTGAGCGGGCTGCTGCTGCGGTCCGGCCTCCGGGTGGCGGTGGCCGAGACCGCTGTGGGCACTTCCGTCATCCAGACCCTGAAAGGGATGGAGGGGAGCCGGGCCTTCTTCACCCTGGGGGTGACCGTGTGTGAGCCGACGACCGCCGCGAAGTTCCTGCCGGGCTGCGCGTTAGCTGAGACCGATCTGGTGAGCGCAGCCGCCGCCAGGATGCTCGCCGAGTCGGTGTGCACTCTTTCAGGCGCCGACTTGGGCGTAGGCGTGACCGGACAGGTGGCCCAGGATAAGGACCAGGATCACGTGGCGTATATCGCCCTGGCTTCTCGCGGCGAGACGGAACATCTGGAACAGAAGTGGCCTTTTGCCTTGCGGTATATCGAAAACCGGATGACCAAGACGGCTCTGGCCCAAATTCGAAAATACGTTTTGAGGAAGGGGTAAAACTTGCATGGCGGCGGAACCCTTCTTCTACGGCCTTGACGAGCGGCTCCCGCTCTGGCGCGGCCTCGTCTACGGCCTGCAGTGGGCCCTGATCATGTTCCCCACGGTGATGATGGTGGCCGCGATCGCCGCCGAGACCCTCCAGCTCACGGGCGGAGCCCGCGTCGCCTTCTTCCAACGGATGCTCCTGCTCTCCGGGGGCGCCACGGTCCTCCAGACGCTGGTCGGCCACCGGTACCCCGTCCAGGAAGGCCCGGCCACCGCGCTGCTCCTCACCTTCGTGGTGTTGGCCCCGCAAGGGCTGGGCAGCATCCAGGGCGGGTTCCTCTGCGGCGGCCTGCTCCTCTTCGCCATCGGGATGCTCGGCTGGACGGGCCGCCTTGGGGGCTACTTCACACCCAACGTCGTGGGCGTGATCCTATTCCTCATCGCCCTCACGCTGATCCCGCATCTGCTCCCCCGCCTCCTTGGGGTCTCCCCCGCGTATCCCAGTGGGGAGGGTGCCGTCTTCGCCGCGTCGCTCCTGCTCATCTTGCTCATCACGGTCCTGGCGAGCCGGCTCCGGGGGTTCCTCCAGACCACGGCCATCCTGCTCGGCATCCTGGCGGGGAGCCTGGGCTTCTGGACCTGGGGCCGCGTGGACCTTGCACTCGTGGGGGGCGCGGCCTGGCTCGCCCTGCCCGGCGGCCTCTGGGCGGGGACCCCGCACTTCTCGCCCTCGGGGGTGCTGGCGAGCCTCCTCGCCTACCTGGCGGTGGCGGTGAACGCGGTGGGGAGCATCCAAGGGGTCGCGGGCGTCGTGGGGGCGGGGGAGGTCGCCCGGCGGATGGACCGGGGGCTGGCGGTCACCGGCCTGGCCGGGGTCGCGGCCGCCGGGCTGGGCGTGGTGGGGACCGTGGGGTTCTCGACAAGCCCGGGGGTGATCCTGGTGACCCGGGTCGCCAGCCGGTACGCACTCACCACGTGCGGGATGATCCTCATCGCGGCCGGCCTGATGTCGCGACTGAGCGCCCTCCTGGCCGCGGTCCCCCCCGCCGTGGTGGCGGCGGCCCTGTGCGTGGCCCTGGCCTCCCAAGTCGGCGCGGCCATCACCGCCATCACCGCCGGCAGCCGGGCGCTGGCCGGCCGGGACTACCTCGTGGTGGGGCTCCCGGTGCTGCTGGGCACCGTGGTGGCGACAGCCCCGGCACGCTTCTTTGCCGGCCTGCCGGCCGTGCTCGGGACCATCGTCGGCAACGGCCTGGTCCTCGGCATCCTGCTGGTACTCCTCCTGGAGCACGTCCTCATGGGTCCATCGCAATCGAGCCAGGGCAAAGGCTGATCCCCTCGTCGGCTGATGGGGAGACCTTTTCCACAGTTGACCTGCTGTGGTTTCAGCCCTGGTAGCGGTAGTGGGGCCAGCGCGCCTTGCCCTCAATCAATTGGCGGCGCGGAAGTGATTTTCCATCGGCGACCGTTCAGGGGCCTGACCCATCGCTCCATTTGAGCACGTGCCATCCCCCTGGGGGCACAGGGAGTCACAACGTGACGTCCTTGGCAGGATCCCTCATCCGACGCCCGCCACGGAGCTGTCGGGCTTGACAGGCCGAGGCGGTCAGGAGTAACCTCCGGTCCAGTGCCCCTCCTCGTGACGACCGACGGAGGAGGCCCCATGGGGTCGACCAGGGACAGCTCTCCAGATCCGGGGCGTGTACGTGGCGCGGTGGGCCCGCCCCTGGGGGCGCGTCCGCGTCTCCATCCCGTCTCCGCCAGCGAGCCGATCCGTCACTCCTCCAGCGGGTCGTCAAGGCCGCAGCCGCCACGACGGGGCTCGCCAAGCATGCCACCTGCCACACGCTCCGCCATTCCGGAGTTTATCCCGCATTCTGCGGGACCATGCATCTCCTGGAAGACGGATACCTGTCTGCCGTGCCGAGCACGGCACAGGCAGGGGATATCCGGACCATTCAGGAGTTGCTTGGTCATAAAGACGTCAAGACCACGATGGTTTACACTCATGTCTTGAACCGAAGCGGACGGGGCGTGCGAAGCCCGGTCGATTCCCTGGGAGCTCCCTCGCCCGCGGGCGTGATAGACCGAAACCAGATAACACCCCAATGAAATTGGAAAAAGCGGCATAACCGGTTGATATTACACGCCTTGACTGGGGTTTACCTGATGGGGTCTTATCTGGCATCGTGCCAGACATAAGCACTTCGCCTGGAAACCATATACGCGTAGTTATGCCTATAGAAGACGCATGAGGGACAAGTATTACTCGGATGACAGGGATCTCGTGAAGTGGGCGACCTTGGTCCACATCGCTTTAGAATATCGGTTGCAGACAATTCTTCAGGTTCCTTACTGGCGGCCCGAGAATGTCCGTCCGCATTTCAACTTCATGGGAAAACCCGTGGCGGTATCAAGTAAGGTGTGGACGTTCTTTCGCAACATTCACAGTATCACTAGGCTGGGAGCTGAAATCGGGCTATCGATAACTGTCATTGACAAGGAGTTTGATCCAGACCAGCGTCAAGCCTATGTTTCCGAAATTAAAAGCAGGATTCAGAATGCAGGGCGGCCTCTCGCACTCTTTCTTGACCCCGATACGGGTTTGCAACCGAAGAGGTGTCTTCCTGAGCACACGGCCACCACGGAAATACAGGAGCTGTGGCCTATTCTCAAACCACGCGAATGGTTGATTCTCTATCAACATGCACGTCACACCCTTGATTGGAGCGAATCCGTTGCCAACCAACTGTCATCTTTATGCAATGACATGAAAGCTAATATTGTCCGATCCGATGACGTAGGGAAGGATGTTGCGTTTATTTGCGTTCAAAAAAAGGCACGGCATAACCATCGGCTGCACCGGATCGCCAATAAACCCGGCTCCCGGTGACCCGCGCGTTGGGCCTCTTGGAAATGAACAACCCGTAAAGGAGCATCCAAATGGTTACCAATGTCTGGATACCAATCGGGATAGCTGCAATCACACTTATTAACGGCTGGTGCCAATTTTGGGTAAAGGAAAGGCTATTCAGTAAGAACACCAGTGCTAGTGAAAAAGTGCTAGCCACATTCACGCGCCTCAGCAGTATTTCATTAATTACCTTTACCGGCATCACATCCATAGCCTCGGCTTGGTTGTTGGTTGTCGAGGTTTTTTCCTCTGAGCCGCTCACACGCATCTCGTGCTTTGCAGTATCCTCCCTAACAGTGCTTTCCGTCTTAAACATTTTGCTAGTTCAATCTCTTTTTACCTTGAGAAGGTTGGCCGTTTTAAGGGAGCAAATTAAAGATTCGGAATCGCGGAATATGGCGTTCGCGTTTTTCATGAGTGGCTAGGCCCAACCAATCACTCCAGCGGACGTGAAACACGCCGCTGACTTCTGATGTGTGTGCCAGGCATGACACAGAGCGAGCGAGGTGAAAGTCCTCGCGCCAGGTGATCGCGGAGCCGAAGGCTAGGAGAAGGGCAAGGGCGTCACCGCGAGGTGGGGTCTGGAGGAAGCCCAATCCAAACGCGCGGGGCGACGCACAGGAACCGGATACGAGGTGTGGTACACCCGGGACGAGCGGGCACGTGACCGCGAAGTCCTCCATCCGCCACGGGGTGTGCTTTATAAATCCGGCGCCTACGCGCGAAACGTTCTGTGTCTTACCCTGGGAGATCTGTCGGCTGTCCCGCAAGGGACTGAGGGTGGCAGGAGCTACTCTGACCGGTCGGCAGAAGTCAGCAGAGGGCATAGTAGGTTGGAGGCAGGCAAGGCTAGTGAGGCACCCCAAGGCCGAAAGGCGGGGCAACAGATAGGCCGAGCCGCACCGCCTCGCACCGAAGGCCCGAACGGTGCCCCGCGAGGGGATTGAAGGAGAGGAGCAGTCACCTCGTGTCGAGACGCGGTACGGCATCCGTCAGGCAGCTCGCGCTGCCCCTGGGCCGCGCGGTCCATGGGGATGAAACCGGGGCTGGGACACGGAGAGCAGACGCTCCGGTGGAAGGGCGTCCTTCCACTTAATCCGCCGAACCGCCGTATACGTGATCCGTATGTACGGTGGTGTGACAGGGAAAGCGGGCGACCGCCTACCTATGTCGATTAGGCGAACGACATAGTGAGGCAATTGTGCCGAGACTCTCCTACTTTTATGGGATTGCGATCTACATGTACTACCGAGAGCACCTACCCCCGCATCTTCACGCGATCTATGGCTCAGATGATGCGGAGATCACAATTCGCTCACGCCGTGTCCTGAAGGGATCGCTCCCGAACCGCGCGTTGGCGCTCGTCCGAAAGTGGGCGAGACTGCACGAGACGGAGCTGGCCGAAGCGTGGTCGAGGGCGCAGGGTCGGGAGCCCCTTCGCCCGATCGCGCCGTTAGATTGAGAGGTTCAAATGCCGAAAGCAATTGTCAGAGTCATAGCGGTCGAACTGGTTGGGCCGCATTCGCTAGCCCTGCGCTTCAACGATGGGGCATTGCGGCGGGTGGACCTTCTGCCTGAGCTTGAGGGGCCGGTCTTCGAACCGCTCCGAGACCCGGCGTACTTCTCACGGGTTGTCCTGGATCCAGTCGCAGGAACCGTGGTATGGCCGAATGGGGCGGACTTGGCGCCCGAGTTCCTGCGCGAGTTCCCCGAGGAGGGGGTCAGACGCACGAAGAAGAAGTCGCCTAACTCCGCGCTGCAGCGGCCGGACCGCTTCGCGGCTCGCCGCTGACCGCGAGCGTTAGGCTCCAGGACCGGCGAGGGAGACTCGGCACGCAATCTTCCCCGAAGGGCGACACTATGGTATTCTTGGCTTACCTCATGAGTGCATCCACGCGATTGTGACACGGCCGGTGGACCTGGGGTGTAGGGAGGTGAAAGGCAATGGCAGTATTGGAACCACGCTACAGCAAAGGAGACTTTGCTCGGCGGGGGCAGGCAATCTACGAACGCGACATCCGCCCTCACATCAAGGCGGGCGACGAGGGGAAGTTCGTAGCCATTGATATCGAAACGGGCGCATATGAGATGGACAGGGATGACTATACGGCGACTGAACGCCTGCTGGCCCGTTCCCCCACTGCGCAAGTCTGGCTGCTCCGGGTTGGGCATCGTGCGGCATACCGCATCGGAGGACGTCCGGTGCCCGAGGTCGTATGATCACCGGCGTCGTGAACGCGCACCGTGAAGCGACGATCCGCCTGCTCCTGCAAGCAGCCGACGGGCGGGACCAGGAGATTGAGGCGATTCTCGATACGGGGTTCAATGGTTCTCTGACGCTCCCTCCTGCCACCATCGCTGCTCTTGGACTGCCGTGGCGGACCCGTGGCCTGGTGATCCTTGCCAACGGCACCGAAGACCAATGCGACATCTATGCGGCAGCCGTCCTATGGGATGGGGTACCGCGCAATATTCTGGTCGAAGCCGCTGATACAGATCCGCTTGTGGGTATGGCTTTGCTCTACGGCCATGACGTGCGCATGCAGGTGGTGGAGGGTGGCAGTATCATCATCGAAGCACTGCCATAAGCAGCTCAGAGGTGGACCAGCCTAACCGGCGCGTCAATTCGGACCCGCAGCAAGCGGAGCTTGTACGGGCCGGTTACGCGCATCTCGATGCGCCGACGCGCGCGGCCGTCGCTGCGGTTCATTCGGCTGACCGCGGGTCGCCCGTGTCCTTCAGCCCGGCGGCTCACGGTCGGTTGGCTGCGGACAGCGCCGGCGCTACGCAGTCGGCGCATCGGGGCGGCGGTGTTGGGACGCCGCCCCGTTAGGGAGGCCGGAGTCCCAGTCGAAAATTTCTCTACCAGATACCGCGTTTAACCCGTATCATTTCCATGAAAGCCAAGCATCGGAAAACCTTGCAAGCCATTTTCGAGACGCCGGTCCGGGCGAATATTCCCTGGGCGGATATCCAAAGCTTGCTCGTCGCGTGCGGCGCGGAGATCGGTGAGGGGCGTGGCTCACGGGTCCGCATTGCGCTTCATGGCGTGCGGGCGGTGTTTCATCGACCCCATCCCCGGAAGGAAACGGACAGAGGGGCCCTGGTCTCCATGCGCCGGTTTCGCACCGAAGCAGGAGTGGTGTCATGATGGAATACAAGGGATGTCTCGGACGAGTGGAATTTGACGCCGCGGCCAACCTGTTTCATGGGGAAGTGATCAACATTCGAGATGTGATCACATTTCAGGGACGCTCGGTCGAGGAGTTGCGTCAAGCCTTCGAAGATTCAGTGGAAGATTACTTGGCCTTTTGTGCCGAGCGAGGAGAAGCGCCGGAGCCGCCCTTTTCGGGGCGGTTCACCCTTCAACTCTCGCCGGAGGAGCATCGTCGGGTGCTTCTCGCAGCGGAGAAGGCCGGAAAAGACGTCCAGACATGGGTCACCGAGGTGCTGGAGCAGGCCACAGGCGGGTGAGGCAGGTGTGTCTCCTTGGGATCAATGCCTGCCTAACCGCGCGCTGCAGGCCGACTGGAACCGCGCTCGGTGTTTGCAGCCTTCCGCTTGAGATCACCGTTCTGCCCTTATCCAATGCCGAAAACGGTTCCAGCGGCTGAGCGCGAGCGATGCGCCGACGCGAGCGCCTGCCGCGCCTACCAACGGGCACTCTGGAGCGACTCCGTCAGGTCTGGCGACACGACTCACGTGGGGTGCTCCACGGCAGCCTCCCAGCGGCCCGGCGGCGCTTGGCAGTCGGCGCATCGGGGCGGCGGCATCGGGACGCCGCGTGCTGGGGCCGCTCGCGCGGCCCATCACGCGGCTGGAGCCGGCACCCCTGCGCTGCGCTCCGTCGCTTCGCCCCGCCAGGCAGCCCAGGTATGAGGGCCTCGCCGCATAGACTGAGCCCGTCTCACGGCATTTTCGCCGTTTGACACCGCCGCAAAATCTGACTACAATTGTAGTCAAGATGGCGGCCAGCGAGAAATTCAGCCTGATCTACGCCCCGATCACCAAGGATCATCTTCGCGCTATCGAGTCGAAATACTACTCGCTCATCCGCAAGGAAATTGAAACGCAGTTGCGCCTCGAGCCGGATGCGAGGACGTGCAACCGGAAACCCTTGAAGCGGCCTGCAATCTTCGCGGCCGCTTCAGCCACTTGGGAAGTGCGCTTTGGCCCCCAAAACCGCTTCCGAGTGCTCTACCGGGTGAATCGAGAAGACATGCAGGTGAACATCTTGGCGATTGGGGAAAAAGAGGGCCAGCGTTTGTTGGTTGGCGGAGAGGAGATCGAGCTATGAGAATTGCCTCTGTAGCGGATGTCAAAGCTAAATTGAGTGGTTATATTGAGGCGAGTAAAGCCGGCCCAGTTGTCGTGACCAAGAATGGCAAGCCTGTGGCGATTTTGCTAGCGATGCAGGACGAAGAGGAACTGGAGCGCATCCTTATGGCCTATTCGCCCAAACTGCAACGCATTTTGCACAAGGCCGAGAAGCAGATCCAGGCGGGCAAAGGAATAAAGCACGGAGAGTTCTGGCAGGAGTTTGAAAGCAGGTCTTAAGGCTCATGTTCGGCTGCCCAACAACGTGCTGCACCCGACTTGCTCCGCTACGGTGATGCAATCGAGGCGCGTGTGAAGCGCTGCCTCGATCAGGCCCGAACCTTGAGCGATGGCGGCCACCGTCAGTTCGTGGGTCGTCGCTCAGCGCTCGCACCGAACCCCCTAGGCGAAAGGTGGTGATGTATGTTCAGATTCGGCGAAAGGCGAGCCGCATTGATGGCCCGCGGCGGAATCAAGGTGACGCGGCTGTTGGGCCAGTGCGCCAAGCTGCTCACCGAGCGCGGTCAGGCCGTCAGTGTATCGCTCGCCCGCGAGACGCTGGACCTCTATGCCGAGCTCAATCGCCGGCAGCAGATCGGGTTTTTCCTCGGTCTCCTCGATGAGTTTTCTCCCGATCCGCAAGCGGTGTTGGCTGCGGCCCAGCGGTACGCGGAAGAGCCGTCCGCCGAGCGCCTCTCGGAGCTGCATAAGCTGGCCGAGCCGCCGCGCCAGGAGCTGCTCCGACGCCTCAACCGCGCGCCCGGGGGCACGGCGGCGATCCTCCGAATGCGGGAGCATCTGCTGCAGGCGGCGCGCGAGAATACGGCACTGACGGCGGTCGACTGGGACTTTCGCCACCTGCTGTCGTCGTGGTTCAACCCGGGCTTCCTGCAGATCGTCCGCGTGGACTGGCGCACGCCCGCCTACCTCCTCGAGCGGATTATCGCGCACGAGGCGGTCCACGAGATCCAAGGCTGGAATGACCTCCGGCGACGGCTGGAACGCGATCGGCGCTGCTTCGCCTTCTTCCACCCGGCGCTTCCGGATGAGCCGCTGATCTTCGTCGAGGTCGCTCTCGCGGATGCGATGCCCAATGCCATCGCCCCCCTCCTCAACGCACAGGCGGCATGCGGCGATCCGAATCGGGCGACGGTCGCGGCCCTCTATTCCATCAATAACTGCCAACCCGGACTGCGCGGCGTGTCGCTCGGCAACTTCCTGGTCAAGCAGGTGGTGGAGCTCCTTGCCGCCGAGTTTCCCAGCCTCCGACGGTTCTGCACCCTCTCGCCGATTCCGGGATTCGCGACATGGCTGGCGGCTCGCCTTCGCGAGTCGCTGGCAGGCCGGCCCCCTGCGGCGGGCCGGGGCCTCGAGGCTGTCGTGCGGGAGCTGGGCACGGACCTCTCCAAGGTCGCGGCCGATCCCGCAGCAGCGCTGGAGCGCCTCGAGATGCTCAGGGACCCCCTCATGGCCCTGTGTGCCACGTACCTGCTCAGTGCGGGGCCGGAGGCAGAGAAGACGCGAGATCCAGTCGCCCGCTTTCACCTGAACAACGGCGCACGGCTGGAGCGGATCAATTGGAGGGCCGACGAGTCAAAGCGTGGCCTGCGCGAGTCTCTCGGGATGATGGTGAATTACGTGTACGAACCGAGCGCGATCGAGACGAACCACGAGCGCTTCGTGCATGACCGCATCGCGGCCTCGCGGCAGGTCACGTCCCTCGCGATCGCTGGCTGATTTCCACACCCTGTGGGATCTTGGGTCCCTTTGCGTGGCCAACTGTGCAACGTGCTGAAGGATCCGAGTAAGACGCTTGACAGCGGCACGGGACGCACTTAGGCTGGGGTCGAAGCGATGCCTGCTACTGCGGAAACCCCGTGAGGGCCAAGCGAAGCGGCAGCATGAAGGGGGGGCTGAGCCATGACGGACCTTCGGGAGCGACGCGGCGCACCTCGCATTCCGATTGCCGGGCAGATCGGCGCCCGGGCGCGGGCGACCCTGGACGTTCGCCTCATTGATCTCAGCATCACCGGGGCCCGCATCGAGCACGGTGAACTCCTGCGGCCAGGATCCGCCTGCGCCTTCCAGCTCCCGCCCGCCATCGGCCCACTGGTGCTTACCGCCCGGGTCGCCCACAGCGCCGTGATCGGCGCCGCCCCAACGCCCGACGGGGAGCGCCAGCTTCGCTACCAGAGCGGCCTCGCCTTCGTGAACGTCACACCGGAACAGCGGGCCGCCCTCGAAGAGGTCGTCAAGCGTCTTACCCCGGGGGGCGGCGTGGGAGACGCCCGGCTGATCTTTTAAGAGCCTGCCCTGGCGCGCTCGGATCCCTCGTGGCTGGCAGAGGAATCCGTCCAGTGCGCGGCGAGCGATGCCGTGACCGGTTTCCCCGCTGTTCCCGGACCGGGCCCAGGTCCGGGACTCCCGGCCCGCCGTGTTCACGAATCCCGTTCCAAGGAATCGCCGAGCGGTCACTGCACGCTCACCGATTCCCGCCATGGTCATCGGCGACGAGTTCTCGTGGAGAACAGGAGGAAAGTGTGGACGCCATCGAGGCCATTCTCTCCCGCAGGAGCATCCGCCGGTACACCCCGCAACCCGTGCCGGAGGGGATGATCAGGCCGCTTCTGGAAGCGGCGATGAGTGCCCCGTCCGCAGGGAACGAGCAGCCCTGGCACTTCGTCGTCATCACGGACCGTCGGATTCTTGATGAGATCCCCAGGTTTCATCCGTATTCGGAGATGGTGAAAGAGGCATCGGCCGCAATCCTGGTGTGTGGCGATCTGCGGTTGGAGAAATACAAGGACCATTGGGTCCAGGACTGCTCGGCCGCCACGCAGAATCTCCTCCTGGCGGCGCACGCCAAGGGATTGGGCGCCGTCTGGGTGGGGATCTATCCGACGGAAGAACGGGTCATGAGGATGCGAAGGCTCCTGGGCCTCCCGAGCCATGTTGTCCCTCTCTGCCTGGTCCCTCTCGGTTACCCCGCCGAACAGATCCCCCGTGTGGATCGGTACGATCCGTCACGGGTACACTACAATCGGTGGTGAATGGTGGCCACACGGTGGAAGGGTTAGCCCTGATCCGAGAAAAACCTTGAACCGCCATGACGCCAAGGCCGCCATGGATGGCATGTTCGGAACGTTCCAATCCAGAACACGAGGACCGGTTCTTGAGGCCTTCAGAAGTTCCGTTTGTCTTCCCCAATAAGGCCTTCTGGTCTTGGCGTTCTTGGCGCCTTGGCGGTTAATAATTTCGGATTGGGGTTAGACGGGACCGCGAGGCCTTGAACGCGAGTGGCATATACACTACACTCAGGGCTGGACCGTCGCGTCCCAAGAGGGCGGCGCACGGCCACGTGCGATGGAAGACTGTTTCTGAGAGAGGAGGAGAGGCATGCCGGATTTCGAAGGACCCCTGGTCGAGGCGGCCAAGCGGTACTTGAAGGAGCACTACGGCGAGGACACCGTGTCCATGACGGTGACCCAGAACGGCGTGGACCGTGGGAACGGCGTCCTGAGCGTGGACTGTACGGTGAGCATCGGGGGGGCGAACTCGGACTGGAGCAAGAAGTTCACCTTCAAGGGCGGAAAGGTCACGACCATGTCCGCCCGAATGCGCTGACCTGAGAACCTCCGGGATAGACACGGGCGGAGGTTCGCGGCTGCGTGCCGTGGCGTGGCCCGGGGGTGGAGAGCCTCCGAAATTGCGAGCGGGCTGGGTCCATGATAGGACGACCGAGGGCGCGTGAGGTGGGACTGCCGGTGGGGGAGCTGCCCACCGGGCCGCAGAATGCCATCACCGACGTGGCCGGCGTGCGGGTCGGGCACACCACCCTTATCGCTGGCGACGGGCCGCTCCGCCCGGGGCAAGGCCCGGTGCGCACCGGCGTGACGGTCATTCTGCCCCACGGGGACAACCTGTTCCGCCAGAAGGTGCCGGGCGCCGTCCACACCATCAACGGGTTCGGCAAAGCCTGCGGATTTGAAGAGGTGCGCGAGTTGGGGGTGATCGAGGCCCCCATCGCGCTGACCAACACGCTCAACATCGGCCTGGTCGCCGATGCGCTGGTCCAGTACGCTATCCGCCAAAGCCCCGAGATCGGGGTTCACACCAGTAGCGTCAACGTGGTGGTCGGCGAATGCAACGACGGGTATCTCAACGACATGCAGGGGCGGCACGTCCGTGCAGAGCATGTGTGGGCTGCGATCGACGCCGCGGCTTCCGGTCCGGTGACGGAAGGGGCAGTAGGGGCCGGCACGGGCACCAGTTGCTTTGGCTGGAAGGGGGGCATTGGGACGGCGAGCCGCGTGGTCCCCGCGGAAGCGGGCGGCTTCACCGTGGGGGCGCTGGTGCAGTCGAATTTCGGTCGGCCTCGAGATCTGACGGTCCTTGGCGTTCCGGTCGGCCGGCACCTCCAACCCCCGGGAGGTGCACAGCGACCGATCCAGGAGAAGGGATCCATCATGATCGTGCTGGCCACCGATGCGCCGCTCAGTGACCGTCAACTGCGTTGGCTGTGCGTGCGCGCGGCGGTCGGCCTGGCCCGCACGGGCAGCCACCACATGCATGGCAGCGGCGACTTCGTCATCGCCTTCAGCACGCCCCACCGGATCGAACATGCGCCGGCCTCGTTGACCACGACCCGGACCGTCCTGGCGGATGAGCGGAGGGCGATGGCCTGGCTCTTCCCGGCCGTCGCCGAGTGCGTCGAGGAGGCGATTCTCAACTCGCTGTGCCGGGCCGAGACGGTCGTGGGCCGGGACGGCAACACGCGGTACGCGCTGCCGGTGGAGGAGGTGGTGGCGCTGGTGCGGAAATCTCTCGGGAAAGCGGAGGGGGTGTGAGGGTAAACATGAAAGGACTGCGTCTCCGTGGCGCGTTTCTCGCCCTCGTGGCGGTCAGCGTGGGGGCCTGCGCGCCCTACTCGTACTCGACGGGGCCATCTGGCGACCTTCCCCATCGGGTTACGGACGGGAAAGTGGCGCTCTCCTGGAAGTGTCTTCGCCCGGAGCCCGGCATCGTGCGGCTGGAAGGGTTGGCGAACAATCCATCCTTCCCTCAGCCAATCAAAGAGCTCGAATTCCAGTTGTATGGTGTGGACGGCCAGGGTCGAGAGGTTTCCCGGACCCGTGGAGAGGCCCGAGATTACTTGATTCGCACGAATGCCCCGTCCCCGTTCACGTTGGATCTCCGGACAACGGGCGGCGAAGTTCGGTTTGATCTCGTCTATATGTATCGGATGCGTGCGAGTTTTGATTCAGAGACTTTCGGACCGCAGCAGAATCTCGCGCGGAATGTCTGCCCTGACGTGAAACCTTAGGGGCGTTGTGGCTCGGCGCCGGAATCCAGCGGTGTGTGCGATGAACCGGCCGGTTCCCTTCCAGCGGAGGAGGTGGTGGCGCTGGCAAGCAAGGACCGACCTGAGGTGTTTCAGTAAACTCCAAATAGCTTGTAGGCCACGTCCCTGGCCGGCCGGGAGGTTTGCCATGATTCTCCATTCCCTGTTGGCTGCACTCCTCGCGATGGGCCTGGCGGCCTGCACCTCTCTCGAAGTTGGGCAGGGCCCGGGGGCGCAACAATCACCCTACCCGCCGGACGCCTTCGCGCATCGGGTTGCGACGTCCCACGTGGTCCTGTATTGGAATTGCAGTCGGCCAGAGGCCAACGTCCTGAGGCTGGACGGAGTGGCCCAGAACCCCTGGTCTCCGCAGGAGGTCCGGTTTCTCGAATTTGAGCTGGTGGGTGTGGGTGGGGAGGAGCGGGTCGTCTCCCAGACCAAGGGCGAGGTCCGGGATTTCATGCTCCGCACGAACCAGATCTCCCCGTTCAGGCTAGAGCTGCGGACAGTAGGCAGCGAGGCGCGCTTCGATCTCTACTACCAATACCAGTTCCAAGACGTGGAGATGGAGGCCTTGCTGGCAGGACCGCCCGTGGGCGGTCTGCGCCTTCTTGCGTACACCAACCGCTTTCTGGCTCGGGATGTATGTGCCGAGACGAAACACCGCGTCCGATGAGTACGGCTTTTTGAGCTAGACCCCCGTTCCCCAGGCCTCTCGGCGGACAAGCCCGCCGCCTGGGGGTCGAAGGTTCCTGCGTTGCCCGGAGGTACAGCCATGGCAATGACCTCGAGAGAGCGCGTGCTGACCGCCCTGCATCGTAAGCAGCCCGACCGTGTGCCGTACTGCGAGTTGGGTATCGACCGTCCACTGGCCCAGCGTCTGATGGGCTGGGGAAAGCCAGTGACCCAGGCTTCCAACCTGGAGGCCAACGTCTATACCGTGGACGAGGCCAAGGCGCTCGCAGCGTTTCTCCATCTGGACAATATCAGCTACGTCCTGCGGGCTCCCGTCTATGCCAAGAAAGAGGCCGGGCAGGATGGGCGCCTCTTCTACGGGGAGGGCCTGATCAAGAGCGAGGCCGATCTGCCATCACTCCAGCTTCCCGATCCCCATGACGACGCCTTGTACGCCGAGGCCGAGCAATTCGTCCGGCAGAAAGGGGAGTATGCCGCCTGGTTTGTGACCAGGATTGGTATCTTCCCGACAATGCTCAGCATGGGCACGGAAAACTTCTGCCTCGCGCTGTACGACAGTCGTCCCTTCATCGAAGCCGTCCTGGACCGGTACTGTGACTGGACTGCCGTCGTGGCGGAGCGCGTCTGCCAACTCGGCTTCGATGTGTTCGCCTCCACCGACGACATGGCCTTCAACACGGCGCCCTTCTTCTCCCCGAAGGTGTTTCGCGACTTGGTCCTCCCGAGGTACCAGCGGGTGGCCAAGAAGATTACCCTCCCCTGGGTCGTTCATAGCGACGGCAACATGCTTCCCTTCGTGGACGACCTCCTGAGCGTGGGAATCGCCGGACTGCACCCCATCGAGAAGGGGGCCATGGACATCCGGGCCATGAAGCGGACCTACGGGGATCGGCTCTGCCTGCTGGGGAACGTGGACCTGAACCTCCTGGGGATGGGTTCGCCCGATGCGGTGGACAAGGAAGTGCGCGGGCTGATCCGCGACGTGGGGCCGGGCGGGGGTTACATCGTGACCAGCGGCAACAGCCTGGCCGGGTACCTGCTGCCCGAGAATGTGCTGGCCCTCTCCAGGGCGGTGCAGAAATACGGGCGGTACCCGCTGGCAGTCTGAGTTGTCACTGTGTCGGGTGCGCACCTCTGCCGATACGAATGCCTGTCCCCATTGCGCTCCGGAGGGAGGGCGGCATCGGGACATCCAAGGCGTCCGGCGTCCGTCTCTCATGCTGGGCGGCCCGCGAACCCTGAGGCAGGAATTGAGATCATCCCCTCACCCAATCCGTGCAGAGCTGAGAAAGCGCGGATCTTCCAGGGGTATCATGCACATGGAAGCAAGGTCCTCCGAAACCAGGCCATCGGGCGCGGTGTGGCAACGGGGCTCGACGATGATGATTCGAATGCTCGTGGCGACGACGATTCTGTTGCTGACGGTAGCACCCGCCTCGGCCCAGTTCGACCAGTTGTTCAAAGGGCTGGGGATTGGCCAGCAAAGCGGGCTGAGCGACGCGAAGATCGGATCGGGGTTGACGGAGGCGCTGAAGGTCGGGACCGAGAACACGGTCAAACTGACGGGACGGACGGATGGCTATTTCATGAGCCAGGCCATCAAGATCCTGATGCCTGAGAAGCTCCAGACACTGGAAAAGGGGTTGAGGCTGGTGGGCTATGGGCCGCAGGTGGACGAGTTCGTGCTGAGCATGAACCGGGCCGCCGAAGGGGCGGCGCCGCAGGCCAAGCAGATCTTCTGGGATGCCATCGGAGAGATGACATTCGACGATGCGCGAAAGATCCTGAATGGCTCTGACACCGCAGCCACGGAGTATTTCCGAGGCAAGACGACCGACAAGCTCACGGCCGCGTTCCGGCCGGTGGTTGACCGGACGATGAACGAATTCGGGGTGACCCGCCAGTACAAGGAACTGGTCGGGCGATATCAAGCCATCCCCTTTGCGAAGACCGAGGCCCTGGACATCGATAGCTATGTCGTGACCAAGGCCCTGGATGGATTGTTCTACGTCTTGGGTGAGGAGGAACGGAAGATCCGCACGAACCCCGCAGCGCGTGTCACCGATCTTCTAACCCCAATCCGAAATTCTCAACCGCCAAGGACACCCAGCGCCGGCGCTGGGTACCCGGAACGCCAAGACCGAAATGGCTGATTGGGGGGAAGGAACGGAACTCCTGAATGCCCCATAC
>Ga0315285_10002653_pt1 | contig 18647 bp, 20 predicted proteins | sample YL17G09_36_MG_FD_203698 | JGI IMG/M metagenome (GOLD analysis project Ga0315285, IMG submission 203698) | Sediment microbial communities from Yellowstone Lake, YNP, Wyoming, USA - YL17G09_36 | ecosystem: Environmental > Aquatic > Freshwater > Lake > Sediment | place: USA: Wyoming | collected...
CAGTTGTTCAGGCAACGAACAAGGTGGTACAGGGGGACGATGGAAGTCGCGTTCAGATACGGGCGTCTGATGGCGAGGCCGAGCAGGCTGAGATTCGACGCTGAGGCCACGCTGCTTGGCCCGTTCATACTGATCGTGTCGCTTTTCAACTACTTGTCAGCATCCTGCATGTTTCTCGTGCCAAGTTTTCTCAGCGCCTTTTGGCAGTTCGTGCTGCAGTCGTCTGCGCTGATTACGACTGGTCTCGTGCTTCTCTGCGGCGTGGCCTTGGTCTATTCGTCAAGGCCTCGGAGGCTCCGCGACGTGCTGTGGTTGCCCTTCGTCTATTTCTACTGGTGCCTGCAAGCATTCATCGCATTGTACGCGCTACTGCTCATCGTCTTGCGCAAGCCGAGGCAGTGGGTGAAGACGGATAAGAAAGGCGTGGTTGCGAATTCTGGTTTGGCTTTAGGTTCGTAGCGTAGCCATGAGAGAGCTTACTAGGGTTTTGGTGACTGGCGGGGCGGGGTTCATCGGAAGCCACGTCGTGGACAGGTTGGTGGGTTCTGGCTGCGAGGTCATAGTTGTTGACAACTTGTCTGCTGGCGTGTTGGCGAATATTGAGGAGCATGTCAGAGAGGGTAGGGTTTGCTTTGTCAGGGGTGACATAAGGGATTCTGAGACTGTTGGGAAGTGTGTTCATGGTGTTGATGCGGTGGTCCATCTTGCGGCGGTGACGAGTGTTCCGTTTTCGGTTGAGCATCCTGCCTTGACGTTTGAGAACAATGTTGATGGTACTTTGAATTTGCTGAATTGGTGTGTCAAGGTGGGTGTGGGGAGGTTTGTTTTTGTTTCTTCGTGTTCGGTTTACGGTGAGCCCAATTATTTGCCAGTTGACGAGAAGCATCCGACTTGTCCATGTTCGCCTTACGCTTCTTCGAAGCTAGAGGGTGAAAGGCAATGCAGGAATTTTGAAGAGCGGTATGGGCTTGAAACAGTTGCGCTGCGTCTGTTTAATGTTTATGGTCCTCGCCAAGGCCTGAGTAGCTACAGCGGAGTTGTGACTCAGTTCGTCAACCGCGCAAGACAAGGGTCGGCTTTGGTTATTTTTGGAGACGGTCGCCAGACGAGGGATTTTGTACATGCCTACGATGTTGCAGATGCAGTTTTGAGATCGTTGAAGGGTGAGAGCGATGGCGAAGTCTTTAACATTGGCTCTGGCAGGCCAACCTCGCTGAACAGTCTGGCAAAGTCTGTTCTTAATTTGGCTGGTGCGAATCTTGACATAGTCTATGAGAAGCCTAGAGTTGGAGATGTGAAGGCGAGTTTTGCAGACATTTCAAAGGCTGAGAAGCAACTGGACTATAAGCCGATTGTGCCCTTAGAGAAGGGGCTCCGGAGCATGGTTGAAGAGGCTTGCTGAAATCTAGAGCTGCAAATCTTTTTTCCAGCTTGAACGTGTCTGGCTGGAAAGCGCTTAGTCTTGCCTTCTTTGTGGGGTTTGTGATTAGACTTGTTCCTGAAGTGCTGTCTTATCCTCATCCGATTGGTTTTGACACGGTATACTATGCTTGGAGAATCACGAGCGGGGTTGTTTGGTACAATTGGTCAGGATTTTTCTCTTCGTGGTTGCTTTATGGGATTTTGGTCCCGGTTTACAGTTTTGTTCAGGGAGACCCATTCATGGTGTTGAAGGCAGCGGCGCCTTTGCTCTTCGGCCTCAACGCGTGCGGCGTTTACTATTTTGCAAAGAGAGCTTTGAACTGGACGAGCAGGAAAGCTCTGCTTTGCTCTTTGGTTTTCTCCTTCCAAATAGCGGCTTTGGCGATCTCGTGGGAGTTTTATAGAAACCTGCTTGGTTTGGGTGTTTTGCTTTTTGCTTTGGCGTTTTTGAAGGACGTTGGCAAGGGCATAAGAGAGTCTTTGCTTTTTGCTTCGTTTTCGGTTCTTGTTATGTTCAGTCATGAGTTCACGTCGATTATCCTGTTTGTGACCGTTGCGGGTGTTGTGGCAATCAGTCTCTTGAAGGGGACGAAGGCAACCGTAACTAGAGTTTTGGCAGTCTTTGCTCCTGCTCTTGCCCTGTTTTTGGGTGAGATCTATTTCGTGGCTTTTCCTGTTGCTTACACTGTTCCCACGGGACTTGTTCTTAGGGCCTATCAGCCCGCTGGTCATTATGGCGGGATTTTCACCCTTTTTACGAATTACTTGGGTGTGTTTGATGCGGTTCAGTCTTATTCTTCATATGCGGTTCTTTTTTCTCACGTGTTTTCTTTGTTTGTTTTGTTGTTCGTGTTTGTCTTGCCGTTGGTGCTGGTGGGGTTTTTCAGGGACAGAGTTCTGGATTTTTGGTCTGGGCTTTTGCTTGTGGGGGCGTTTGGAGCCGTGATTGTGCCTTGGTTTGCACCTGACATGTGGAGTAGATGGATGTTGATGTTGGTTTATCCTTTCACTTTCTACGTGGTCAATGGAATTGGGGAAGTTGTGCATGCGGGTGGTTTGAGTGCGAGTCCAGGTTGGTGGAGGTTGAATTGGCTGAAGGTTTCTAAGCGTACGGCCAAGGGTCTTCTTGTCGTTTCCTTCTGTCTGGGTTCGGTGTTCATGGCATGCCCATTATTGTTTGGACGTTTCGGGTTGGTTGGTCTGCCGACGACTGTTAACTATGTGCCTTCTACGATGCAGAGCAACAGCTTGCCACTCGTTGATGTTGATTCCGCAGTCAACGCGTTGAAGTGGGTTAACGCACGAATGGATAGTAGTTCGGCTTTTCTCGCCCAAGATGCCTTTTACTGGTGGAGTCAACTATGCTTGAATGATACACATACGATTGTTTACTTCAAGAATGATTTCGGCGGCGCGATTAGAACTGCTCACGATCATGGATTTAGCACGGTGTATTTTGTTTGGTGGAATACCGATATCGGTTGGTATGGAATTACTGTTCCGGGTTATTTCGTTCAGTTGATGAGTTTTGATAGGATTTCAGTTTATAGCTGTCTGAGTTGAGATTTTGGTGGAAGTTGAGAAAAACCGGAGTGTCAAAATTGAGGTTGAAGCCGCGAAGGTGAAACCCTTCGTCGTTGTTGGAATACCAGCGTTCAATGAAGAGAAGACGATCGCGCGTGTTGTTGTTACAGCGCAGGATCATGCGGACAAGGTTGTGGTTTGCGATGATGGTTCCTCAGATTTGACTGGTGAGATTGCTTTGCGTTTGGGTGCTGATGTTGTTAGGCATGAGCGGAATTTGGGTTATGGTGCTGCTGTTCAGTCGTTGTTTAGGCGTGCTAGGGAGTTGGGTGCGGATGTTTTGGTTACTTTGGATGCTGATGGGCAGCATGATCCATGTGAGGTTCCTAATGTTGTGAAGCCTATTGTTGATGGTGTTGCTGATGTGGTTATTGGTTCAAGGTTTGTTGGTGAGTGGGCAGCGTATGCTATGCCATGGTATAGGAGGGCTGGTGTAAAGTTTATCACAAGGCTTGTTAACAATTCAGGAAAGCATGCTGTTAGGGATGCTCAAAGTGGATTCAGGGCATATAACTGTGAATCCCTAGAAAAATTAACCTTGTTAGAGAATGGCATGGGCGTCAGCGTTGAAGTTTTAGTTAACGCTAGAAAGCAGGGTTTGAGGATTCAGGAAGTTCGTGCAACGTGTAATTATAGTAGGGATGTGAAAAATAGTACGCATAACCCGATAAGGCATGGGGTTAGCGTAGTTATGTCGATTGTACGGTTGGTGGTGGAGGAGAGGCCCCTTGTTTTTCTCGGGATACCTGGTGTTGTGTCATTGCTGGTTGGGGTTTTGTTTGGGGTTTGGATGCTGCAGATATACGCTTTGGAACGGCAGATAATGACTAACGTTGCGTTGGCTTCTATTGCTTTCATACTCATCGGGCTTTTCTGTGTTTTCACTGCCATAACTCTTTACGCTATATCTAGGCTGATGCAGAAGACAAATAATAAGCACTAATTGACGCTCTGAAAATGTTGGAGATCGAAGTGTGCGAAGTAAGGGGCAAATGTCCAGTTCACAAGGTAGGAGACAGAATAGTAATCGATGACCAGAAGATTGTTTTGCGCGAGACTGATGCCTTATGCACGCATGCGCTTTCTTCGCGCGCGGTTCGAATGGTTTGGCTGGCACAACCCCTGACAAAATTGTTGACTGTGTGAAACTTATGCTTGGCAAGAAAAACGATTGGGAAAATCCTTTCGCAGACGGCGTGGCTGATAAAAGGATAATTGAAATATTGAGGCATGAATTTGACTGAAGAAAGTAAGAAAGTTTTAGTGACTGGCGGCGGTGGTTTTATAGGAAGCCATCTTGCCCGATATCTCTATTTGAAGGGGAACTTCGTCAGAGCAGCCGATGTAAAATTCGATGACTACATGGAAGAAAAATACTGTAGCGAAAAGCTCCGACTAGACTTAAGAATCTGGGGAAATTGCCTCAAGGCAACTGATGGGATGGACAAGGTGTACAATCTGGCTGCCAACATGGGAGGCATAGGCTTCATCACATCAGTAGGTGCAGAAGTAATGCATGACAATGTGCTCATAAACACCTTCATGCTTGAAGCCTCAAGGCAGAACAAGGTGAAAAGATATTTATACACTTCATCAGCTTGCGTCTACCCAACGTACAGGCAAACAGACCCAGATATTAAAGGCTTAAAAGAAGAGGATGCCTACCCAGCCGACCCTGATAATTTCTATGGTTGGGAAAAATTGTTTACAGAGAAAATTTGCGAGGCGTACCAGAGAGATTGCGGCATGGACATTAGAGTTCTTAGGTATCATAATGTCTATGGACCGGAAGGAACTTACAAGGGTGGAAGGGAGAAATCGCCGGCAGCGTTGTGTAGAAAAGCGGTTGAAGCCTCAAACCCAGGGACTATAACTGTTTGGGGTGATGGTAAGCAAACGCGTTCATACTGTTACATTGATGATTGTGTGAAGGGCACGGTTTTACTCATGGAATCTGATTATGATAAACCCGTAAACATTGGGTCTGAAAGGCTCGTCACCATTGACCAGCTTGCTGACATGATCATAAAAATCTCTGGAAAAACTATAACTAAAACGTATGATCTTTCTGCTCCTCAGGGTGTTCGTGGCAGGAATGCGGATATAACTTTGGCTAGGAAGATTCTTGGTTGGGAGCCGGTGGTAAGCTTAGAAGAGGGTTTGGCTAAGACTTACAAGTGGATAGACGAACAGTGCAGAAGAGAGAGGCAACAAGTTAAGATTAATGAATGAATTTGAGTTAGCATGAAAGTCTTGGTTATTGCGCAGTATTTTCCGCCTGACATGGGAGGGGCTAGTGCTCGAGCGTTTAACGTAGCAAAAGGCTTGTGTGAGATTAAAGAGAACTATCAAATGGTACCTAAATAATCGTGTTGCAACAGAAGCATAGAACAAGTTATACGATGGTTGAAATGGAAAAGCCTCTAGTTTCAGTTGTAATGCCAATTCACAGATGCAACCCCACGTTTTTGGAAAAAAGTGTTGAAAGTGTGCTAAGACAAACTTTGGCAAGATTAGAGTTACTATTGATTGTAGATGTTGTGGACCCGTCTTTCGACAAGCCAATGTTCGATGTTCTTGAGAAATTCAAAAACGATGAACGTTTGCGAATAATATTCAACAAAAGAATGGGATTTGTAGAGGCATTAAATACGGGGATCTTAGCTGCGAGGGGGAAGTACATTGCCAGAATGGATGGGGATGATATTAGTCTTCCTCATAGATTGGAAGTGCAGATAGAGACCATCGAAAAAGAGAAGATAGATTTTGTTGGAGGATGGGCCTACGTTATTGATGAAAAAGGAACAACTCTTGGAAAATTGACCCCTCCAACAAACGCCCAAACAATAAAAAGGATGATGATGGTACATAATCCTTTTATTCACAGTTCAGTCACTTTCAAGAAATCAATTCTTGCATACACAGGTCTTTACGATCCCACGTTATTGGGTGCTGAAGATTATGAGCTATGGATGCGGCTGATCTCTTTGGGCTATGTGTGCGTTAATTCACCGAATTTCGTTCTATTACTTCGACAAGCAAGTAATTCTATACTCAGAGGGAACAGATGGAAGACAACGAGAGCCAACTATGCAAAAGCAAAAGTTATGGGCCTTACCCGATGGGGTTATCATGATCCTCTCTCGATAGCTTCTTGTTTCGCTGGACCTTTTTCTTCAATTGTAGAGCCCAAAATGGCACTGGACTTGAAACTTTTCCTTCGTTGGTTTAATAAGACATTTCCAGATCAACAGGCAACATTTGGTGAATGATGTTTTCTGTTCAACACAAAGGCCATAACCCGCTGATTATGTGGATTTAAAGTACATGCAAAAAGAAAAGGAAACGTCATTACGCTCGGTAGTTGAGCCTCACGAACAAGTAAAACTGATCTATCTGGATGTCGCTGGAAGGATGCACTCCCTCTATAAAGAGTTGCTGTTGTCTCCTCCATCTGGATATCGGTTCGTGACTATCGAATCAGATTGGGACAAAGTTTCTGCCATTGTAAGTAGAACGGATATACTTTACTCTCTCCAGTTGAATGTTTTGGCCAGGCTATTTCCACCAAATTTGGTCAAGGCTTATTTAGAGAGATTTAAAAAGCCGCCAAACGGGACAGTCTTGACTTATTCAACTGGGCATCTTGTTTTTCGGAAAGAGCCTTGGGTAGTGGATATGGAGTTTGTGACTCAGCTTGCCGGTTACAACATCAAACATTTCAAGAGATTCAGATGGCTTATTGAAAAGGTTTTTGCATCTGAGTATTGTAAAAAGATTATTTGCTGGACAGAAGCAGGAAAGAAAACAATTCTGTATAATTTAGATTGTGAAAACTTTGTGGATAAAATTGAAGTGGTCCCTCTGGCAGTGCATAAGAAGAATTTTGTCAAAGACTATAATAATAGAGAAACCGTTAGGTTACTGTTTGTTGGCTCTGTAAATATTCCAGGAGAGTTTGAATATAAAGGCGGGAAGGAAGTTCTCGAAGCTTTTTTCCTGCTTCGTAAGAGATATAAAAATCTAGAATTGGTTATAAGGTCAGACATTCCTTCAGAGTTGAAAGCTAAATATGGTGGTCGGCTAGAAAACGTAAAATTAATCGAAGGTATAATTCCTTGGGAGCAGCTTGAACAAGAATTTAAGGCAGCTGAAATATTCCTGTTTCCTACGCATTCCACCCCTGGTCTTGCGATTTTAGATGCTATGAGTTATGAGTTACCCGTGGTGACTACCAATGTTTGGGCTAATACCGAGTTGGTGAAAGATGGTAAAACTGGGTTTGTAATAGAAAAGTCGAATAGAATTCCTTATTATACGGAGAATTTTATTCCCAATTGGAGTCACTATCCCACTTCAAAATTCATGAAGATAATAAGAGCAACGGATCCTTTGGTAGTGAAGGAACTTGTGAAGAAAACAAGTGTTTTAATAGAGGATGAGGGACTGCGAAGAAGTATGGGAAGGGCTGGTAGGAAAGAAATTGAAGACGGCAAGTTTTCTATTAGTAAGAGACGTAAAACGCTAAAGAAAATATTCGATGAAGCCTTGGAGACGTAGCATGTTTTCAGTCTCGCACAAAAGATGGCGGATTGCACAAAATGCAGAGAAACAGGCTTTCAATTACAGAACAGACAAAAAGCCACATGTTAATAGTGAATTTTCCCCCCAGAATTTCTTAATAGGCTCAGAGTTTTTTTGTGATAAAGACATTCTAGAGGTAGGTTGTAGTCCATTAGCTACAATTCATAGTATTAAAGAGGCGCACTTCAAAGTAGGTATTGACCCTCTTGCTGCTGAATGGGCCAGTTTCTACGAAAAGAGTACTAACCATATTCAAGGAATGGGCGAATACTTACCTTTTAAAGATGAGTGCTTTGATGCAGTACTATGCATCAATGTTCTGGATCATGTCCAAGCCCCTCCAAGGCATTGAACGAAATTCGAGCATGTTTAAAAGAAAGAAGCACCCTGATCTTGTGGTTGCAGACATTTTCTACTTCCAAGATAGTCAAAAAGCTTCTGGGTCTAATTGATAATCCTCACCCTCATCATTTCAGTGATAGTGATGTGTTGTTCTTGCTTCAGGATTCGGGCTATGACATTAATTATCATCAATGCAGGAGAGCTAATATTCATTCTGCGATTTCAGTGATCGAAGAAGGGCTTTTTCTCTCTGGGCTAAAATCCTTGTTTGCCAATTTACTCTTAGGTCTTCATGAGGCTTCATCTATTTGCTCAAGGACTGCTCGACTCTTTATATGAAAAGAATCCTCATGTGCTCTCATCAGTTCTCGGTGGGCGGTATCTCTAGAGTAGTACACGCATTAAGAGAGGCATTGACTCGCCTTGGGTACTCTGTTGAGATGATGGCTCCATCGTATTCAATTGGCGAAGAAGTTGACATACCTATCCCTAGCTTAAATATGCCTGGTTTGCTAGGAAGCCTCTCATTCTGGGAGTTAGCAACGAGGATAGCTGAGAGAAGAAAGGATCGCTACGATCTAATCATGATGCATCATCCAGTGCTGGTTAGTGGCAAACCTCTCAATTTAGGCAAAAAGGCAGTTGTTACCTTCCATGGCACATATTATGGTTATGCTCGGGCCTACCGCCTTTACAAATTGGGGCGCCGTGGCCCATATTACGACCTTGCTACGAGGATAGAGAGAAGAATGCTAAACAGGTTATCGAGTAACCAAGGTAATAGATTAGTAGTGACGGGAGTATCGCCGTCAACCATATCAGAACTTCGAGCCAATGGATATGACGGCATCGCTCATTTTGTGCCTAATGCTATACCACATATCTCTGAAATTGTCAGCAAGAAGAGAGCTAGGGATCTTTTGGATTCTTTATCACACCAGCGAATCAGTCAAGACGATAAAGTGTTGCTTTACGTCGGAAGCAGCAAGAACGTAGCAAGTAAGCGGCCTCAGCTTGTCCCACCTTTTTTCAGGGAGATAACAAAATATAACTCCCAGATTAAATTGGTGATGGTAGGTGTAAGTTCTTCATTTCGTCGCCTCGAAGAGTTAGCGAGGGAATTCAACGACATTTTTTACCTAGGATCAGTTCCTCATGACCATTTGCATCTTCTTTATTCGGCTGCAGATGCATATATTTCACTTTCCTGCTACGAAGGGCTACCCAATTCCGCGCTTGAAGCCGCGGCCCATAGGTTGCCTTTGATATTATCCGATATCCCGGCACATAGATGGATAATTTCCAATGGGATAGGACATGGTATTCTGGTCGATTCATTTGATCCTGTAGATGACGCAGATAAGGTGTCTACGGTATTCGAATCCTTGGATGATTCGCAATGCTATTATAACTCTAGCATTCAAACAGAATTCAGTTGGGATCAGAGTGCGAAAAGTTATCTCAGATTTGCGGAAATTTGCTAGAGCGATGAATTGGAGAGGGTTCACTTATAAATGCTAGTGCGCGCCTCTGTAATTATCTTAAACTTCAATGGAGCATCGTTCATCAAGGATCTTATGCTATCTTTGAGTAGACAAACGTTTCGGGATTTTGAGGTAGTTTTTGTAGATAACGCATCTGCGGACAGCAGCGTCAGTAAATTGCGACACTTGCTAAAGAGGAAATGCTTTCAAGATATGAAAGTGAGGGTTATCATCAACCATTTAAATCTTGGGTACTGCGCTGGAAACAACACGGGGTTGGCAGATGCGCGGGGTGAGTATGTCATCTTTCTAAACAATGATACTTTTGTTGAGCCTGACTGGTTAGAATCATTAATTGGGGTACTTGATGATCATCCGTCGGTGGGTGCTTGCCAAAGCAAAATTCTTTTTGCGCAAACAAAGAAGGTGCAAACCGCTGGAATGCTGTTGGACATCTATGGATGGAGCTTAGGAATCAGTAATGAGCAAGATGCAGATATTATGTTGAATAGGATCTTCTATCCTTCGGGCACTTCCGTAATAGTCAGGAGAAGCATATTGGATATGTGCAATGGGTTTGATGAGTCACTCTTCAGCGGTGATTATGACTTAGGCTGGAGAGTCAGGTTATATGGTTACAAAGTGACGACTTCCAACAGATCAAAATGCTATCACTACGGCAGTTATGCCACACGAACTACATATACGCATCCAGAGCAATTCTATCAAGCTTGCAGAGAACGAATTTACGTTTTATCTAAGAACTATTCTTTCTCAAGAATAGTTCCCAGAATTCCAGTTTCGATAGCATTCATGTTCTTAGCATCAATAGTCTGGTGTCGTAGAACTCGAAAAGACTATTTAACCTCGCTGTCAAAAGCAGTGGTCTGGAATTTGAAGAACCTCAAGAACCTCGCGACTAAACGAGAAAAGATCCAACGAGAACGCAAAGTTTGTGACAATGAAATCGAAAAGTCCCTGTTTCATTATCCCCTTATGATTCTTTTAGCCAAATCACTTAACGGAAGAAAGATTAAATAAACCATCAAATGGCAGTTTAACGTTCAAGTTATGATAAGAAGGTAAGAGAAAGCACGGGCATGTAGCGGAGTAGGGGCAATTGAACCTAACCAGGCGCGCATTTGACGGATGCCCGAAAAGTTTTTTCTTGACGGCTGTGAAAATGTACATCTTCATTCTGATCAGCAATTTTCAACAATACCCTTCTGCCCAGCTGGCGCACTTGAAGGCATTTAACTCGGAACTTGGCGAAACTTTCTGATACGCTTAACCGTAAATTTAGCATCCAGAAAAAGTTTTCAGATGATCGTGTGGAAAGTCTAATATCCAGTCTTCTCTCAAGAAGCTAGAAAGTAAGATTTGGCGATTTGAGGAGAGAAAGCATCACGATGACTTTAAAAATTAATCTTTATACCGCCATCTCTTTCTTTTTTTCAATAGTAAGTCTCTTGCTTTTCTGGTTAGTTTCAAATTTCTTTAACGAGTTACTAATATTCTGCTTAGGCATTCCCTTCTCATTCTCGATATTCTTTCTATTCAACTTTCTCATGAACCCTGCCATTAAGAACGTTTCAACGGCGATTAATCGCTCAAGAATCAAATCATTATTACTTATTTTAACAATTATCTCGGTACTCTTAGTGTTTTTAATACAACCATATCCAGGGTCAGTTCTTAACTGGATAGAAATCCCCTTGCTAAATTGGCTAAGATGCATAGCAGCGATGCTTTTGACGAGCTTCCTTCCAGGCTACTTTCTACTTAGAATAATTGACAAAGGAGATTCTATTAGAGGAGGAGCATTAATAGTTGTATCAAACCTTCTTAGCCTGCTTGTAATGTTTATCGTGGGCTTTTTCATACTTCTATCTGGAAAAGACATCCCCTCTTTAGCATTTCCGGTCACAATAAGCATCGACTTGATATTAGCCGTAATGTATTATATTGGTACACGGAAGAAGGCGAGAGAATTCGGGTTGGCTTTGAACAAGTATGAAATAGCCACGATCCTCTCCGTATTGTCAATTATAGCAATTGCCTCAACCGTGATAGCGCTCTTCAATATGCCTCTATTGCGAAGTGACATGTGGACCGTGTATAATTACGCGCTTGAATATTCAAAAGGCTTCCCGGTACATGGCGACTTTCTTTTACCGTACCCTTATTTGTTCCAGATTTACCTCTTGATGCTTTTTGCACTTTCGGGTTTACCTTCAGCTATAACGCTTCAGATGCTTTATGCTTCGAGTTTCATGCCAGTTTTAGCTTTCTATTCAATGGTTAAAGCATGGTTTAATGGAAAAAACAATGGAAAGATCCCTGTTATTTCTGCATACTTTTCGATTCTTCTAGGATTTACCGTTTTATATACAATCGTTTTGAAGTTGGCTGGTGAAAGTAGCTGGCATACACTTAGCTCCTGGCCATTTAGTTTTAGATTCTTACAAGATTTCGCTATTGCCAAGACTTACGGTGATTATATGCTTTTTCCTTTCGTACCATACATGATTGTGTGGCGATGGATTGTTGGTCTGACTGTTTTGTTTGTGCTTCTGTACGTTCTCAAAGAAAATAGTTGCAATGTGAAAATGAGATACTTGCTTTTTTCCACTCTTACGGCTTTGGGATACTTGGGGCATATAACGGAGGTATCCCTATTTGTCGTTTTGTTCTTTTCTTATGAACTATTCTTTCAGCGTAAGCCCGATTGGAAAATAGGAGTTTCTGTTTTACTAGGCCTCCTAACAGTGTTGACTGTTGATTTTCTTGCTCCACAGCAGATTTACGTTCTCTCTGTGAACAATTTAACTGGCATGAAATCTTTATCTCTACCATATATCTCAATAGTTTCGCTAACGATTTTAACTATCATTGTCGAAATCGTAAAGAGTAGAGGAACTTTCGGGTTCTCAAATGCGAAGCAAAAAATCTTATCCATTATTACAAACAATTGGAGACACATAAGATGGGGGCTGCTCTACCTTTATTTCTTATGCATTGTTATATGGTTGGTTGTCCAAAAAGATTACAATTTATTTAGCTATGGTAGCAATACTTTTGTTCCCTTTTTTATATTTCCGTTGAGGTTTGGCGCCATCGGACTAATAGCAGTTATCTCTATCGCAGCTTATTTTCCGGAAATACTCCAAAGCAATAAACTATCCTTTTTCTTCTTGATTTCCGTTATAGGTTTAACCTTGGAGCAGACTGGCAATTACTTTCCACTTTTTAGTTCAGATATCGCGAGATACTATGCAATTACTAACATTGGTTTGTGCATTATAGCCGCATATGGAATAGAAAGAAGTATGTCTAAACGACTCAACACTGGCGAGACAGTGGACACGCAACCTAATTCAACTTCATCAATGTCTCGCAGAATTCGCTCTTCAATAAACAGATTTTCTGAAAAGAAGATTCTATCAAGCCTTTTACTATTTTTGGTAATCACTCCAAGTATGCTAGGCACAACATTTTATTTGGCGAATATAACGTACTTTAATGGTCGCAGGAACATCATAACTGATTCCGAATTGGATGCCATCGAGTATATTAAAAATAACTTATCCCCAAACGAAAGTGCACTTACGTTAACTTCGGAATCAGCTTTCAAGTTGCGTACATTTGCTGGTATAACAGTGCAGGCTCTTTATGGAACTTCAGATAGAAACGTTGTCACCCAAGGATTATTAGCAACAGATAACCCATACATAATCACGTACATACTTGGCACTTCTAACTTGCGATATGTTTATATCGCCCCCGAGGACGCTGATCTCTTAAACTCCAAGCATTTTCTTTTCAGTTCTTTCCTCAAATATTTCTCTGAAGTTTTCAGAAGCGGTGATGTTAGGGTCTATGAAGTCCCCCGATTAATTCCTGTCTCTCCCGACCTTGAATCTCCCTTAGGCGTTATTCACTTCTTGCCTTCTAATGATTCGTTAGGTTTTGATGGGATAGATGATTATGTGGAATTAAATGACAGCGCACGTTCGAAGCCAACTAAACAGATAACGGTAGAGCTTAGGCTCAAAGAGACCGGAAACCTTGCTTACAAGTTTCCGATAGACCAATCAAAAGGCCAATGTGTAAGTTACGCATTTGTGGGTACTTCAGATCAGAAATTTCAGTTCATGATCGGAATTGACTCCGGGACCACCACAAGAAAAATTACTACAAACACAACGTTCCTGGATGATGAGTGGCATCATTTAGTTGGAATATACGATGGAACTCACATTGCCGTTTACGTTGACGGGAAACTCGAAAACGAAACTCTGTATGCAGAATCCAAAGAAATATATTACGATGGGAACACCCCGCTAAGGCTTGGTACACATGCCTTTGGAGCTAATTCTTATTTCAATGGCGCGGTTGATGACTTTCGCATGTACAATCGCATATTATCAGAAGATGAGATCCTATACAGTTACAAAAACAAAAATGCAGACCCAAAAAACAATGCAGGGTTAGTTCTTTGGCTGAGTTTCGATGGAAACTTAAAAGACAATACAGGAAACGGGAATAACGGTATAAATTATGGTGGAACGTTCGGTCTTTCAACTATGTATTCAGAAAAGGACGTTTTCACGGCCTTATTTATGTCGTCTTTGAACTTGGGTTTTTCAATACTATACGTAGACGATGTATTAGGCGCAAGTCTCAATTCGTATATACAAAACTATACGCAAGTCATAATGACTTCTGATCCGAAAACACCGAATTCTGCTCTTCTCGACTGGATATCTAGTGGGAATAAATTAGTGGTTTTAAACACTGATGGAGATGGGTTTTTTGCTCACTTCGTGAGATTAGACTTTCAATCTGGGGATCTTATGCACGTCAAAGAATTCAACTCTGGCAAAATAATATATGTAGACATACGCTCTTTTTCGGAGTCTTATGAAACGAGTACGCTATTGTTTCGAAATGATCTAACAAGCACGGTCAAGAATGCGATCGCCATCTCAAGCTACCCCACTTCCCAATTAATGCTCGGACTTCCAGGCTCAACCTTCAACATGACTTATGGTGGCTATAAGGTAAAAGGAGACCTGAATCTATCTACTGACTTATTAGTTATGAAAGGTCTATTTCATTTGCAACTGTTAAACACGACTCCTTTCAGAATAGTGGAAGCAGGACTGTACGGGCGAAGCACTTTGAACATACAAAACGCAACTCTGATGATTTACCCAGATGAGTCATATCTTACAGTTAAACCCGAAAATTATCCAGTTAACGGTAAAATATTGATTGAGAACTCGAAAACTACAATGGTAGCTGACGATTCCACATCCACCTTAATTATTGATGAATTACCAAAAATAATAGAATTCAACGCAACTGAATTATTAGTAAGCGCAAGATTGCCCGCACTAGATGCCAAGGGAGAAATTTTTTTCGATTCTCTTCACATAAATGTTTGTCCATATGTGCCCCTCGCCGGTATAGTGCTGCAAGAAGCTAGAGTTCAGGGAAGAGTTGCTTTTAACACGATATTCGTCAGTAAGCCAACTATTTTCTTGACAGACTTCACACTCAATGGAGAAATTCAAAGTCCGTCCCAAGAAAACCCACATCTTGTAATTCCATGGTTAGATGTATTTGTCTCCCCCTACAATCTTATTTTCACCTTAATTATCCTCCTAGCCGTAGCACTAGATACTATCAAGAAAAGGAAAATTGGCTTTAGGCTCAAGTTTATGAAATAGAGTGATAGGATGAAAAGCCTTCGAAAAGAGATTCAAACAGAGCTACTAAAATATGGTAGCTTAAAAGAAAATCATAAAGAAAAATGGTGTTATAGCAATAATTGGTTTCGCTATCTCAAACTGCATCAACTTAATCTCAGAGCGATTTTATAGGTCGAACAGCGCCAATTACGGCTTATCTGAGGCTTTCTTTCGCTCAAGGGACATTGATCAATGGAGCAGATACATGCATGTTGTAAATGAGATTCGAAAAATAAAAGCAAAGAATTTTTCAGTTCTAGACGTCGGATCGGGTGGTCAGGGTATTTCTGATCTCTTAAACCCATTAAGAAGAGATTGCGATTTCTTCTTACTCGACGTCAGAAAAGACGCCTTCAAAGGATTAAGGATAGGGCATCCCGTTGTTGGCGATGGATGTAGGCTACCGTTCAGAGACAAAGCCTTCGACATAGTTGTCTCAGTTGACACTGCTGAACACATTCCAAAATCTATCCGTCACAACTTCTATAAAGAATTGAAAAGAGTTTGCAAGAAAAGAATTATCCTCACATGCCCAATACAAAGTAGCGACGGCATATTTCAAGGAAAAAAATATGACATTACCTTCCAATACCTTTATGAAAGAAATCATGGAGTTAGAGAAACAAATACAGCACAACATATTGCCGCAGGCCACCCAACCTTAGAAGAAATTAAGAGGGCGATCCCCGATTCTGCAATCTATGGATACAAAAACTGTGAATGTTGGCTTAAATACATGTTATTTTCATCTAAACCCTTCCTAGGTCTTTTCTGTGGTTTACTATATTACTTATTGTGGAAGAGAAACGATGATAAGCCCCCCTATTGGGGAGGAATAATCGTGTCAGATCCCCAGAGATATTCAGGTAACGTTTTCTATTGAAGTTGAAAATGGAGGCTAGAAGTACGGAAAAGGTGTTGGTGACTGGTGGAGCAGGTTTTATCGGTAGTCACCTTGTAGACGCTCTTCTAACACAAGGAGCCAACGTCTGTGTTTTCGATAATCTAACAGCTGGAACCCTACAAAACTTCAAGCAGTGGCGTACCAATCCAAACCTCAACTTCATAAAAGGTGATCTATTGAATCCAACCGACCTCGCAAAAATAGAAAAAACCCATTTCGAAACAATCTTTCACTTGGCGGCAAACCCAGAAGTCAGAATAGGCTTAACCAACCCACATATCCACTTTCAACAAAACATAGTCGCCACACACAACCTCCTAGAATCACTTAGAAAAACCAAAAACAACCCCACAATAATCTTCACTTCTACATCCACAGTTTACGGCGAACCTACAAAAATTCCTACACCTGAAGACTACGCTCCACTAAAACCCATATCCACCTACGGCGCATCCAAACTGGCCTGCGAAGCACTAATCTCAGCCTACGCGTACACGTACGATTTCAAAGCCATAATATATCGTCTAGCCAACATCATCGGGCCGAGAAGCAAACACGGAGTAATCTACGACTTCATCCAAAAACTAAACAAAAACCCAAAACAACTCGAAATCCTCGGAGACGGAACCCAAAACAAATCCTACCTACACGTAACCGACTGCATAGAAGCCATGCTCATAGGCTTAGAAAAAACAAAAAACCAAGTTGAAATCTACAACATCGGCTCAGAAGACCAAGCCCCCGTAACCACAATAGCCCAAATAGTCACACAAGAAATGGGCCTCAAAAACGTAAAATTCACCTACACCGGAGGAGTAGACAGCGGAAGAGGCTGGAAGGGCGACGTTAAAAACATGTTCCTAGACACAAGCAAACTCAAAGGCTTAGGATGGAAACCAAAACTGAACAGCAAACAAGCCATAACAAAAGCCGTAAAAGAACTAATGCCTTTTACCTGTACTTTTTGAAATACCCCTTTTCCTGTTAGCCTAAGTAAGCCGCTTTGACTTCTTCCTTATTCGATATGTCTACCAGCCTTTGGTCGCCAGAGAGAAGCTGATCCACGCCGAGATGTTTTGCCGAGACTATTTGTAAGGCGTCAGCTTCGTAGATGTGATGTTTCTCTACAAGCAGCCAACACTCCGCAAGCAGTCTTGATCTTACAGGAACAACCTTAGCTACACCCAGCTTCAGCAGTCTCACAGTCTCGGCGATGAATGCTTCGCGGGCAGCCCTGTAATCTTCACTCTCCAGCCAGTTCCTTCTATAATACGTGTCCAACGCCCCTAAAACCTCGCCCACGTTCCAAACTGAAAAATGTAAAGTCGCAGCGCCGTTAAAGGCCCTCAAGTAGGTCTCTCTAACCTTGTCTGATCCTTCTTCGAGCACATATCTTTTAACGATGGCGCTTGAGTCCAGATAGACTTTCAAACCGCTTGCTCCCTCAATTCGCTGATAACCTTTCCAGCAGAAGTGGCGATCTTCGGCTTAACTGGCCTCACCTCTAGGTCAGTTGACATTCTGGAACACATCTTCTCCAGCGCCTCAGTCACAACCAGCTCGCTGAGCTCCTCCTCCAAAGCCTCCTCAACTGCTCTACTCACCCCCTTTAAACCCTTCTTCGAAGAAGCTTTGACCTTAAAAATCTCCCAAAGACCCTCATCGATCATTATACTCGTCTTAATCTTCCCTTTCATACACTTAACCCTACGTAAGGAAAGGAGTAAATACTCCTAAATAACCCTTGCGCACGTGCACTCCGAAGACCAAATAGACATCAAAACCATAGCTGAAATTGTTGTTGAGGAAATGGGGCTTCAAAACGTTGAATTCAAGTTCACAGGCGGAGTAGACGGCGGAAGAGGCTGGAAAGGCGACGCCAAAAACATGCTCCTAGACATTAGCAAACTCAAAGGCTTAGGATGGAAACCAAAACTTAACAGCGAACAAGCCATAAGAAAAGCCGCCAAACACTTGATAACTGATCTCTAGTCTCGCGCGCCCCACAACGCTGGAGAGGCGCCTTAGGCTGTGAATAACACTACCTCAACGTTCTGGTTAAGACCCGCAGTCTAACCTTAGCCAACTCAACCAAATTTGAGCACCCCCCTCAACACAGGATACTTGCACTTCCCGTCAAAACACTCACATTTTCTACACACCCGCCTAGAAACATATGGGCTTCCAAACCCACACGGCGAAGCATAACCCGCATCACACTTCCTCCAACGCCAAACCTATCACCCTCTTCACCACCCAAACATCCACCCCTCCCTAAACCGTGCCAAACCTTTCAGCCATATGTCTTGACTGTTAAGGGCTTAGATTTCTCACTATTGAGTATGAGCCCCAACGATGCTTCTACATCGGCTGTGCCATATCCATAACCGCCCTAATCACATGCATAGCCCCCCTAACCATCACCCACCCAAAAACCCGAAACACACTCCACAAAACCAAACAAAAACTAACACACACCTCAAAAGCTACCTCGCAGACGTAAAAATCTAGAAAGCGGCTATCTGATTTAACACTTGAGCCCGCCCACACAATTCACATTTCTATTCTGGA
>Ga0315285_10002655_pt1 | contig 18645 bp, 15 predicted proteins | sample YL17G09_36_MG_FD_203698 | JGI IMG/M metagenome (GOLD analysis project Ga0315285, IMG submission 203698) | Sediment microbial communities from Yellowstone Lake, YNP, Wyoming, USA - YL17G09_36 | ecosystem: Environmental > Aquatic > Freshwater > Lake > Sediment | place: USA: Wyoming | collected...
CAAGGGGTTAAAGGTTAAATATTTGTAAATAATTTGGCACTACATTTTGTTGTGAAAACATAATTTTGAAGCTGGAAAAGCGGTAAAAATGGCTTTTACTGTAGAACTTCAGTCAAAATCTCCTTTATACTAAGGAACAGTTTAACTACACTTTTCCGTTTCATCTCATTGGGCGTACCATTTATCCTAATGCCCAGAATCTTGCATTTGGTGAATAATGAGGCCTTGCAATAGCTGGCATCAAACAGATTAGAAGGTGGGCTTGTTTACATCTTTTCCTTACGCTTTCCCTGGATTCTGACAAAAAGTATAGATAAAAAGCCGTGTGAGTCCCTCCAAGTGATAATAATAGCCAGTAATACCGCCAGGCCATAGATATACAAAGAAGCAATAGGGCTGATAAAAGAAATGCCGATACCAATTATGAAAAGGGTACAGCCGACCAGATACATGATTTTTCTGCGGATGACGATTTCAGCATCAATAGCTCTATCGGCTAATTCATGTTTTCCGGTGATGTATATCCAGATTATCAAGCACATAATAATGGTCAAAAGTGCGTTTATGCCATAGACCGCAACTGCTACCTGTGCATTAGTGTATTCCCCCAATAATGATGCAGCAAAGGGTATAAGTGCCACAAACATCAAGAGTATAATATTCATCCAGGCAAGCTTGCCATCACTACGTTCAATATAATGGAACATAAAGCGATGGTGTACCCACATCATACCCAGTATTATAAAACTTAACATATAAACTAATAATTTTGGCCATAACTCAATTAGCTTCCTTAGAAGCTCCGCATTTACCGAGCTTCCTGTTATTACTGGGATACTAAGCTCCAAGACCAGTAAGGTCATGACGATGGCGAATACGCCGTCAGCCAGTGCCTCGACGCGATTAATAGGGAATAAACTACCTCTGCTATTTGATTCAATGCTGCTCATGCCTTGACCTCCTTTCGAAAATGGTGTAGTCCTGTGGCTGACTCTGAATTATTATAAATCTAGAGAAAGGTTATAGGAAGTGAATTTTATCTAAAATTGACAATTATCCACTGGCCCATATCTTTTATGACTCTCCACCGCATCGTAGCATCCAACAGCCTGGCAATACCTATTCGTCATCATGAGCGTAGTATGGCCCAATAACCTTTGCAACATCCGACTATTGCTATTCTTCAGCCATAATGTAGCGAACGTATGCCTCAACAAGTGCGGATGCTCAAATGGGACAGCTTGGACGCTAACTAATATTTGGGATTTAGACCGGCCTGTTTGCACAACTCATTAGCGGTTATACGATCAAACGTACGGTGTCTTTTAATTGGAATGACTTTAATATCGTTGCTGTATATGGAATGCTTTTGACCTTCGCGCAACAAATGGAAACCATGATCTTCAAAATATTTAACTAACTCACGCCTTTTTACGGACAAGCTAAGCCTCTATCAACACCTGTTCCAGTAATCCACCTCCGGCAGGAATCTCGCGCTTCTGTTGTTTATACGCCAGTATCATTTCACCCAGGGCGTCTTTTAACATTACCCTGCACTCGTCTATATCCTTGCCCTCAGTGATCACTTCCGGCCATTCAACGAGTTGCCCCATATAGCCCGAACTTATTTTGGTATATTTTGCAGTATAGCTTGTTACCATACTTGAAATACCTCCGTAATGTACCTGATCTAATTATAGCAGCAACTCCAACCATTCAAAATATACGATGGACACGTCGACTTCTCCTTTACAAGACAACAAAGAGACTTCGATAGTCCGTAGAAATAGAAATCCCTTGCTCTAACGTGGTACTTAAATAAGCCTGATCATTTTGACGAATCCCTTGTTCGGATAAAGAGGATACAAGAGAAATGGTGGCAGCGGCTGGGATTGAACCAGCGCCCAGGGGCTTATGAGTCCCCTGCTCTACCGCTTAAAGGTTGGCGGAAGACCTGTTATAACCTGGTGGTCAGCTTTTTAACTGCCTCGTGCAGTCCGTCCAGGGTCAGGTCGTACATGGGGAAAAGCTTGCGGATCATTTGCACCGTGGGATAGGTGCGCAGCACCGAGTGCTCGGGGTTGAGCCAGACAACATGAGTGAAATGGCGCTTGAATTGCTTCAGCCGGTCGATTCCTGAATGCTTCTGGTAACCGTGGTAGTAGATATCCCCGAAGCGGTCGATCAGCTCCGACTGCGCCATGCAGGCATCGCCCACAAAAATGACCTTGTGGTCGGGCTCCAGCACTTTCAGGATGCGCTCTATAGACTCGCCCCTGCGTTGCTGAATGTCCGAGTAGAGCACATCATAGGGGCAGTTGTGGAAATAATAATACTTGAAGGACTTGAAGTGACCCAGGGTGTTGGCCGCAGAGAAGAGCTGGCTGCAGAGGTCGGCAAAAGGCTCCATGGAACCGCCCGCATCCATTAAGAGCAATAGCTTGACCGTATTCTTCCTGGGGCGCTTCCACTTGAACTCCAATTCACCTGCGTTTTTACAGGTGGCATCTATGGTCTTATCAAGGTCGAGTTCATCTTCGGGGCCTATGCGGTTCAACTGCCTCAACTGTTTCAGGGCGACTTTGATCTGCCTGACATCCAGCGTCACATCGCTGCGGTAGTTGCGGAACTGCCTCAGCTCGGCAATGCGCACCGCGCTGCGCATGCCGCCGGGTCCTCCGACCAGGATGCCCTGCGGATTATTGCCCGAGTGGCCGAAGGGAGAGGTGCCCCCGGTGCCTATCCAGTAATCGCCGCCATCATGCCGTTCCTTCTGTTCCTTCAGCCGCTTTTCGAATTCACGGAGAAGCTCCTCGAGGTCCATCTTCTGGAGACGGGCCAGCTCCTCGGGTGAAAGCTCGGGCCTGTTTTTAGGGTCAAGTAGCCATTGGATCAGCTCTTCGGTCAGTTCAGGCGACGAGGCGATACCTTTGAAATACTCCTGGAAGGCAACATCGTACTGGTCGAAGTGGGTTTCGCTTTTGACCAGGATGGCGCGTGCCAGGTAATAGAACTCGTCAAGATTGTGGATGCAGTCCCTGTCGAGCGCCTCCATGAGGATCATCCACTCCGTGATTGAAGTGGGTACCTTCTTCTCTTTCAGCTTATAGAAAAAAGGTGTGAACATATATTTGTACCGGAACAAAAATAGCCTAGTTGCTGTAGGTCTTGTAGCCGCGGTTATCCGTTTTCTTTCTAATGTAATGGCTGACGTAATGGTCGAAATCGGTTTCTTTCTTGATGAGGGTGCCGAGGAAGGGTATATCGCCGTCTTTTATCTTGGCGTCAAGCCCGCTTGCCATCAGCGCCTGTATCCAGTCGATGAGCTCGCTGGTGGAAGGTTTCTTGCGCAGCTCGTCGATCTTGCGCAGGCTGTAAAAAGACTCCAGAGATTCTTTAAGCAGGGAGCTTTTGATATTGGGGAAGTGCACCTTGACGATCTCCTCCATAAGCTGGGGATCGGGGAACTCGATGTAGTGGAAGATGCAGCGGCGTAAAAAGGCGTCGGGCAACTCTTTCTCGTTGTTGCTGGTGATGATGACCACAGGCCGGTGTATAGCGCTGATTGTCTCATTGGTCTCCGGGATGTAAAAGGTCATTTCATCAAGCTCATTAAGGAGGTCGTTAGGAAATTCCAGGTCTGCTTTATCAACTTCATCGATCAAGAGCACGACCTGCTCCGGCGCTGTGAAAGCCTGCCCCAGCTTGCCCAGCTTGATGTATAACTTGATATTGGAAACGTCTTTGTCGGCGAAGCGGCTGTCGTTGAGCCTCTGCACCGTATCGTAAACATACAGGCCTTCAGCCGCCTTGGTGGTGGACTTGATATTCCAGGGGATCAATTTCTTATCCAGCGCGGACGCGATACTGTGTGCCAGCAATGTCTTGCCGGTGCCCGGCTCGCCCCTGACAAGCAGTGGCCTCTGCAGGACTATGGATACGTTGACCGCGTTTTTCAACGGTTCCGAAATAACGTAGTCGCTCGACCCTTTGAATTGCTCGAAATTTTTCAGTGCCATCATTGCCTCCGGGATGATAAGGTATTCACATTTAAGCCCTCCGTCAGTAGTGACCGGAGGGCAACGTGTTCAGGGTTAATAAATTTGTCAAGCTAAATTTTAGGCTATAGAAAGGTTAAAATCAAATTAAGATACGAGTCCCTGGCTAAACTATGTCATCGCGAGTAACGAAGTGCCGTGGCGATCTTCTGGCATTACACAGGTATCTTCGATCAGGGGATTGCTTCGCTGCCTGCCACGCCTTCGGCTCGCAGCTTCGGCTCACCGCAATGACATCGTGGTGCGCGAGAAAGTCAACCTTTTTCCTTGCCCGTCCTGGCACCTGATATGACGGCAACCACAACACATACTACCAGCGCCGCGATAACAATCCATAACCAGAAATTAATGCTCACAAATGACAGCGCGCCCTGTTGTGCTGTTTTATTTTCAGAGACGGGCGGTGGATTTGCGGGAAGCCCGGGCTGGGGTATGCCAGTGGTCCGGTTGTCAACTACAGAAGGCGGCGCTGGAGGTGTCGCAGATGACCTTGATTTATTTTCCGCAACGCTGAACGAAAGCGGTTGAGACCATTCACCTGTGCCTTTCTCCCCGGTGACCGCCTGTACCACCCTGACCTTCCAGTAATACGTTTTCCCCGTTTCGATTCCTGTTTTATCTATAAGGTTCCATGAAGGGGCACGCCTGTTCTGCGGGGAGATGGTTTTCTGCGTGATCACCTGGTTGAAGCTGCTGTCCCCGGCAAGCCATAATTCATAGGCTAAAGCTGCCGAGTTGTGCTTCCAGACAAAGGTTATATCGTCTACGGAGTTGTCCGTTATGAAAACAGGTATGATATCCTCAGCACCCGGTGATATAGCTATGGGTGCGGCGAAAAGCAGCTCTTTCGGAGGAGGGGGTGGCGGCGGGGTATACTGAGGGCTTGGCGACAGGCAGTCGCAGAAGTTCCACAGCCTCCCGGTGCTGGCCGGATAGCTGTAAAGCCTGTTGTCTATCGCCCAGAGGTTGATGCCCGAGGAGAGCTTGAGCGATATTGGTTCGCGTGTAAAGACCACGCCGGGCAAAAGCCCGGTGGCAAGTATATCCCACTCGATGGCGGGAGGCCCCAGTGATTCGGGTGACAGAGTACGGTCAACTGCTGCGCCGGGCAGATTCTCAGTTGCGCCGTATAAAGTGCCCATCTGTGCCAGACCCCAGAACCTTGCGTTGGGTGCACCCATATATTCCCACGACGGGCTCATGCCGATCACCCAGTTATAGATGTCGCTGCCTGGACTGTCGCTGGCCGCGTAGATTATTGCAGCCTCGCGGAAGCGGTAATCGGCCAGCGCGTGAATATGGCCTGCTATGGGAAACGGCGTTGTGACTGCGAAAGAAGCGCCACCGTCGAGGGAGAAGGCCGTCCTGGTATCGGCCGTATCTCCGCCGACTACTATGACGCCGGTCGGCGCGGCGAATATGGTATGGCCGGCGGACAGTGTTGTGGCAACCTGCTGCGACCACTGCGGTATGAGCGAGGATACATTTCCCCTGCGCATATAAGTAGAAGACAGCACGTAAACAAAACGGGCATTGTTCAGGCTGGTAACCGAGAAATCGTTGACCACCATGCCGGGCAACAGTTCCTTCCACGTCTGTCCTGCGTCCTGTGATTGCCTGAGGTCGTTCGTACCCCTGGAGGCCAGGAATATCGCCGGGTCATTACCGAAGTTGCTCATGCGCAGGATAAGGTCATTGCTGCTGGAGAGCAGGCAGAGGACACGTTCCCATGATTTCCCTGAAGTCTGTCCGGTGCTGCGCCAGATGCTGTCGAGGCTGGCCCCTTCGGTGTTTATGGAAGCGAGATAGATGGTATTGGAATCCGCCGCTACGGCGACGTCCGAGAGGAAGCTGATATGCGTATCGATGAGGCTGATCTGGTCCCATAATCTGCCGTTGTCCCTGCTGATTGAAAAGGCCGACTCGTCCAGCGCTACACCATTAAGATATCCCGATGGCCAGGGAGTATTCAGCAAAGCTGAGCTGGTGCCGCAGTAAGCACGGCTGCCATCGGGCGTCCAGGCTACCTGGGCATTGCCGTAGCCGGAGGTTCCCGCTCCCGTGGGCGGTTTTTCCGCCGGGTACCAGCAGGTTGCCGGGCAGGTGTTGGGGGCATCCGTGAACCAGGTCATCACGGTAGCCCGTACCGGGTCACCGAGGACTTCTCCGGCAAGGAGCTTGCCGCTGGCGTAAGTCCCGAAATAGGATATGCTGGAGATCCTCTTGGAAGATGTAGCTGTCATCAGCCAGTAGACTATATTGTTATCGAGACGGTAGATGCCCGCATTGCCGCCAGATGCATCCAGGCTGATATAGGCGCGGCACAGGCTGGGCGCCTGCCCCGAGAAATCTGCCGGCAGATCTACATCACCTGTTATGATCTGGTTGGCTTTGGGGGAGGTGCCTGCCCCGCCGGTGGTAATTTCGGGAGGATTCCCTGCGTAAATGGTGGTCCAGTTGGTGGTATTCGCATTAAGGTCGCGTATCCCCACGTTGAAGAAAGTGCCGGCCGCATTTGTGTATAAGACGGCGATAGACGAATCGGTTCTATAGCCGGGCGAGAATTTCAAGGATAGCACGTCTCCGCCAAATCCCTGCGCCACCCAGGTACCCCCGATGCCGGCAGATTTACAGGTAAATATGGTTCCCGCGCCCGCTCCCGTTCTGGTACCGGCGGCAATATCGTAATTACCATAATACGGTGAAACGGAGATACTGCTGATGTTAGCGGGTGCTGCCAGGTTGGTATCATTCCAATTCTGACCGCCGTCAACGGAGACAAAAACGCGGCGCGGCAGGCCCAGGGTACTGGTGACCGCAGCCACGAAGAGAGGGTTATCCGGCGCAACGCAGATATTCCAGGCGGGCAACACAGCGCCTGCCGTTACTAAATAGTTGCTCAGGTCGTTCCAGCTTGTACCGGCATCGTCGGAGCGGTAAACGCGGCTGTTTGCCGTATCCGTATCCACCGCGTACATGGTCCTGCCGTCAGCCCCGATTACAAAGGCGCTGACTTCAGAGGGGCTTACGATGATGTTGAAGTAATTGCTCGGGGTATCGACCATGCTCCATATCATCCTGCCTGCCTGTGCGGGAGCGGGTGCCAGGACAAGTGGAATCATGATGGAGAAGGCAACAAAGGTAGTGGTCACCAGGTGTAGTTTTTTCATTTTTTCAAATTATTAGCGATAGCTTCAAATACTTAAACGCATAACTCCGTTACAGGGTTTACCACGGGGTTGTTCAATAGATACAATCAGGCCGGAAGCTGGTCCGGGGATATGATCTGTGAAGCGGCAATATCCACCTCTGGCATGCCGTCTGTATAATGTGGGATGGGTGGTTTTAGAGGCTGCTTTGGGCCATAGTTCCGCTCTTCATTAATGGTGTCGAGCAGGCTGTAGACTACCTCAGTAGTGCCTTTGTGGGTTCCTTTGTGGCCTGCAGGCAATTTGCACACATGTAATTCCCATTCATTATAGGTCTCCCGTGTCCAGGTGACCGTACGGCCACCGGCAAGTGCGGCGCTCTTCTTGTCGCCGGGTATTACGGTGATCGGTTTGATATTCGTATTGCGCCAGTGCGTTACCACCGTCCGCAGCAGCTTTTTAGTGGCAGAGCCGCATTCTTCACCTGCCGGAGTTTTTTCTGACGAGGAGTCAACCGTAGTGATGAATTCGGGTGACGGCAGGCTCTTCTTCTCGGGTGATGATGCTACTTCAGACAATTCCGGGGATGCCGGGATCTCCCTGCCTGAGGACAGTTCCTCTTCGTATTTCTGCAGCAGCTCGCCAAATTTATCCATTAATTGCTCGCGTGTGGTTTGGGGGTATTTCTTCATGCCTTCGCCAATCATGACCACGGTGGTCTGTGGTGGTGGAATAGCGGGAGGTTGTGGTGGTGGGTATGGAGGTGGAGCGAATGAAGGATATGGGGGGTACATCGGTGGCGGTGGGGGTGAACTATAAAGGGGTGGGGGATAGGGCGCAACCTCTGGCCTCTTGCTGCGCTTTGAGAGCGCATAAATTGCATAAATAACCCCGGCAATTACAGCTATTGTCAGCGTTATGGTTATCGTCGGCATCACATGATCAGGCTCCCATTTTATAGTTACGGTCTTGGGGCCATCTATTGTCTCGGTGCCGCTGGTAACAAGCGCTTTGAATTTGCCGCCGAAGAAGCCGAGGATTTCCGGCATGGAGACTTCGGGAGGATCGACGCTCCATTTGGCTACGCTGCCGGTCTTGTACCAGCCTTCGCCCTGTGTATGTCCGTATTTGGATGCGACCGTGAGTTTAAAATAGATTTCATATACAGCGGTATATTTACCTGGCTGCGTGACGGCAACACTTAATACTTGAGATTTGACCTTGTCACCGCCCGGGACCAGCCAGTAGCTGAACCGGTATTGGGAATCAGCATCCTTATCGACTGCTTCCGGAGCAGTTGCGTTTATAGGGACTCCCTCTCTGTACCAGCCCGAACCGGGGACCGAAGCAATGCCGGACGGTTCGCTTTTAAGATCGATGCTGTATTCCGGGAAGTAGTTGAAACGGACCTGGCTTACGCCCTCGGTCACAGTAGTAGAGCTGGATTCCGCTTTATAGCGGATGTCGCTCCTGGTGGGGTTGGCAACCACACTTTCAACTGCCACATTCACTGCAGTATCTGGGTCGAGTCCGGTGAGCTTTGCCGATTCGCCCCCGCGTAAGCTGCCCTTAGGAACATTGTTGACATAAAGTTGGGTCTGCCCTTCGGCCAGGCCTGAGGAAATGATTACCGTGACTTCAAAAGTGCCTTTCTCTACAGTCAGCGTGAAGCTTTGCGTAGCGGTTGTTGCGCCGCTGCTGGTGGCCGTCACCGTGAACGTATAGTTGCCCGCCGTGCCGCGCGCCGGGGTTCCTGATATCTGCCCGTTATTAAATATCAGGCCGGAAGGCAGGTTCCCGCTGGTCAAAGTATAGGTGATGGTACCCGTGCCGCCGGTGGCGTAAACGCTGCCCGAGTACGGTTGTCCCGCTATACCTCCCGGCAGGCTGGAAGTCGAAAAGGTAATAGGTGGGATCGTAATTACTACAATAAATGAGTCAAAGGTACTACCTGTAGCATGGCTGACAGTCACGCTAAGAGGGTACGATCCCGCTGCGGTGGGATAACCTGAAATAATACCCCCGGACGTGGACAGGCCAGGCGGCGGGCCGGATAGCCATGACAGAGACCATGATAGTGGTGGTGTGCACGCTGTCCAGTTGCATGTGGCTGAGAAGCTGTAACTATACTGTTTTCCTACTTCTCCGCTGGGAGGGGAACCCGATATAACCGGGGGTGCTGCCTCTACCCTGTCAGGAAAGGTGCTGGTAAACAAGCAAAGGCCGGCTATAGATGCGATTAACCACCTGAGAACGATTATATACGTTTGCCTCTCGCGCTTCACTTGATCTTAATCCATAATTATAAGAACGTTTATGCTTGTATTATAATAACAATTCATATCGTTGTCGATTTCAAAATGTGATTGGCAGAGCAGGGCTGGCCGAGGGTAATTATTTATTATGAATATTAAGCAATTATTAAGGGGCAGGTATCATTTCAGTTTTAAAGCTAAGCCGGCCGCCATGAAGTAGACCTCGTCTGCCTGCGCAGCAAGCTGCTGATTGGCTCTGCCCAGTATGTCCCTGTAGGCTCTACCAACCCTGTTTTCAGGAACGAGGCCAAGCCCCACCTCGTTTGAAACCAGTATTATGCTTGCCCTTTTTCTCTCCATGCATTTGAATATTGCATGTATCTCAGAGTCCACCCTTTTTTCAGCCTCTTTATACTTGGTTAAATCGCCCATGCTGTTGGCGACCAGTATGGTTATGCAGTCGATTATTACTGCGTCATACTTATATAACAATCTGCCGATTTTCCGTCCGGCGCCTTTGGGTGCTTCGATAGTATCCCAGCCCTGCGGGCGTGATTTTTTATGTTCCAGTATCCGCATCCGCATCTCTTCATCCAGCGGTTCCGCCGTGGCACAAAATAGGATCCTCTTGCCTGATTTCGAGGCGACTTCCTGCGCGAATGAGCTCTTGCCGCTCCTTGCCCCTCCCAGGATCAATATGTTTTTTTTTATTCTAGTATTCATAATCTGCTAAATCTCAGAACGGTAGCTTAAAGATGTAAGAGGACGGAATCGCAAGGGAAGAGCTGTTCAATATCAGGATTAAAACTAAACTCAGGACTTCGCCGATCTCGACCAAGGCACCGTAGTTATCCCCGCTTAATCCTCCGAACAGGCGGGTGAATAATAAACCCAGGCAGCATATCAGTGAAAATAGCCCCGCCATCAATACGAATCCTTTTAGCAGTCCGAGGAAAATGACTGATAGCAAAATGGACAATAGCGTAGCCGCCACAAATCCACCCCACCGTGCTCCGTTCCTGATAATAAAGCCCATCCCTGTTTTTTTGGCTGAAGGGAAAATCAATATGGCTCCGACCAGTGCCCAGCGGCTAAGCATGGGCATTATTAAAAGAGCTGTAAAGCCCGCCGCCTGGGTGATAGCAGCATATTTCGCAATTAAGATGAGACAGGCGCCCGTTATGCCGAAAGCACCCACCCGGGTGTCTGACATGATAGCCAGGCGCTGTTCCCTCGTCTTGCCTGTAACCATGGCATCACACGTGTCGATGAGGCCGTCAATATGATGTGCACCGGTCATGATGACCAGCGCAGCGACGAGTAAAATGCTAACCACGGGCACGGGCAAAATCAGCTGGAGAATATAACTTAGCCCTGCCAATATAGCGCCGAGGAGAATGCCCACCAGTGGGAAATAAGCCAGCGATCTGCCCAGTTGCTCCAGTCCCTCACCTTTACTTTTAGTAACTGGAAATACGGTCAAAAACCTGAGTGCAGCCAGGAAACCCAACTATTTAACCACCTTTTTAGCGTCATCGATGTCACAGACACCGGCTTCTTGAAACGTAGACATCTGTTTGAGCAGGTTCACCGCTGCCTGTGCCAGGAATATCCCGAATACGGCGCCGGTGCCCTCGCCCAGGCGCATGTTGAGATTAAGCAAAGGTTTCAGCCCCATGTGATCAAGGCAGGTTAAGTGCCCGTTTTCGGCAGAGAGGTGAGACGCGATCAGGTAATCCTTCAATTGGGGGCATAGCCTGGTTGCGATAAGCGCGGCTGAACCTGATATAAAGCCATCGATTACCACCGCTATTCTGTGAGCTGCGCAGGCTAACATCACACCTGCAAGCCCGCCGATCTCAAAACCTCCCACTTTTGAAAGCACATCGATGGGGTCATCGGGATCCGGTCTATTGACTCGAAGCGCCTTTTCGATGACATCGATCTTGTGGGCAAGCTGCCTGTCATCGATACCGGTACCCCGGCCGGTTACCCTGGCTACCGGTTCCCGCGTGATGGCCGCTATGATGGCACTGGCGGATGTTGTGTTGCCGATGCCCATATCGCCGCTGCCGACGATATCCAGTCCCTTTTCAATCTCAGACTCAACTACGTCAACACCGGCTTCGATGCTATCAATGGCCTGTCTTCTTGTCATAGCGGGTTCTCGGGACATATCACGCGTGCCAAAATCTATCATTTTGCAGATCAGGCCATCGGTTGGCGGGAAACCACCGAGGACGCCCATGTCGACCACCACAACGCGGGCATTTATCGTCTTCGCCAGCACATTGATAGCCGCGCCGCCCCTTAAAAAATTCAGCACCATTTGCCTGGTAACATCCTGCGGATAGAGGCTCACCCCGGCATTTACCACGCCATGGTCGGCCGCCATCGTAATAATGGCTTTGTGCTCAATCGAGGGCATGGGTTCTGCCCTGATCCCCGCTATTTGAGCTGAGAGTGCTTCCAGTACCCCGAGGCTGCCGCGGGGCTTGGTCAGACTATCCTGCCTTTCCCGTGCCTTCTCCATCGCCGCCGTGTCAAGAGGTTTAATGCTTTTCAAGATACTGCTTAGCGTTCTCATTTCATCGATTGTCCCGTCAATAATCAATGCCCTTGCGCTGTTTTATGCCTTCGCTGAAGGGATGTTTTATCATGATCATTTCTGTTACAAGGTCAGCACGCTTTATCACTTCGGGCGGCGCCCTGCGTCCAGTCATTACCAGCTCCACGTTATCCGGCCTTTTTTGCATCAGGTCAAGTATCTGCTGCAGGCTGATAAAGCCGCGCCAGTGGGTTATGAAGATCTCATCCAGTATAACGACGTCATAATCGCCGCTGACCAGTGCTCTTTCAGCATATTCCAGCGTCTGTCTTGCTTCGGCCATAAGCTGATCATCTGATTTCTTGAAGAGATCGCCCTTGCTGACCTGCACTATTTCGAATGGCTTGAACTTACCGGCAAAAAAGTGCTCGCCGCCGGGTTCCCCCTTCAAAAACTGTATAAGAATCACCTTCATACCCTGGCCTGCGGCGCGCAGGGCGAGGCCCAGAGCTGCGCTGGTTTTACCCTTGCCGTCGCCCGTATATACCTCAACCAGCCCTTTGAATACTTTTTCTGCCATGAACTCCTCCAAAAACGATTTCATATACCTTTTTCATATCGAGACTTGTTCTCACAATTTCAGCCAGCCTATCGTAAATGGCATCTTTAACCAGAGGGGAGCCTTCCGAGTAAGGCACATTGCGTAAATTGCCGAGGTTTTTTAACAGGCGTCGCGTGAAATCATAATTATGAAACAGGCCGTGTATATGGGTGCCGAATACCGCTCCGCGCTTGTCTATTGCTCCATCGTTGTAAGAGCAACTTCCGTTCTGAGAAGAAAAAATATGAAAGCAGGCAGTTTCGTTGACTCCCTTTGATTTGCCCATATGGATCTCATAGCCCCGGACACTGATTCCGTTCATGCCCTGTAGAAGTCCCGTGCCGGCAGTCACCGTAGCAAATATCTGCCTGGTAGTTTTACGGCGCTGGAAAACTATCTCCATATCGAGCAGCCCCAGGCCTTCTGCCTCGACCATTTCTGATTCCACACCATGCGGATCGTAAATCCTTCTGCCGAGCATTTGATGGCCACCGCAGATGCCGATAACAGGTGTGCCTGCACGGGACTGCCTTATAATTGCGCTGGCGAGGCCATTGCGGCGGAGCTGCTTTAAGTCCGGGATGGTGCTCTTGGTCCCGGGCAGTACGATTAGATCGGGAGTTCCCAGCTCTCCGGTATTTTTCACGTAGCGGACATTGCAGTATTCTGCCAGAGGGTCGAAATCATCATAGTTTGATATATGCGGCAGCCGTATTATGGCAATGTCCATGCGTCCCGGGTGATTTGTTTCTAACCTTTCATCCAGGTATACCGAGTCCTCCTGTGCAATTTTTATGTCCCTGATGTAAGGGATCACGCCGAGTACCGGCCGTGCATAGCGTTTTTCCAGGAATTCGAGGGCTGGCTTGAGCAGCGTTACATCACCGCGGAATTTATTGATAACAAACCCTTTTATCAGGTTGCGTGCATTTATGGGAAGCAGTTGCATAGTGCCGACGATCGATGCGAAGACCCCGCCGCGGTCGATATCTCCGACGAGTAAAACCGGCGCGCCTGCTATTTTTGCGATGCGCATGTTGACGATTTCTTTGTCCATCAGATTTATCTCCGCCGGGCTTCCCGCGCCCTCGATAACAACCACTTCGTATTCGTTACGCAGCTTTTGCAGAGACGCCTTTATCACTTTTAACAGATTCAAGTTGTGCCGGTAATATTGAACTGCATCAGATACTCCGTTTACCTTCCCGAGCACTACCACCTGGGAGGTCGCATCGGCCTGGGGCTTCAGTAGTATAGGGTTCATATGAAAAGATGGTTCGATGCCTGCGGCCTCCGCCTGTACGGCCTGCGCCCTGCCTATCTCACCGCCTTCTTTGGTGACAAAGGAGTTAAGCGCCATGTTCTGGGCTTTGAACGGTGCGACCTTATACCCATCCTGCCTCAGGATGCGGCAAAGGGCAGTGACCAGGATGCTCTTGCCAACCGAGGAAGCTGTGCCCTGTACCATCAAAGTATGAGCTTGCATAGTATTACCCCGAAATCTCTCTTATAGCTCCTACCAGCCTGCGGCAATCCTCCATGCTGCGGGGCCCGATTCGAATATGTTCTGGAAGCCCGAAGGTTGAGCAGTCGCGTACCATGAAGCCTTTGCGGAGGAGCCTGTCGCGGAACTCGCGCGCTTTGCCGACTCTGACCAGGAAGAAATTAGTCTGCGACGGGATGATTTGAAACCCAAAGTGCTCCAGCTCTTTTTCCAGGTACCGCCTGGATTTAAATAAACGGGCTGCGCTGTTTTCAACAAAACGGCGCTGTCTTAATGCTGCGATGCCGGCCTTCTGTGCCATGGAATTGACGTTCCAGGGTGGCCGCACTTTCCTCAAAACGTCGATGACGCTCTTTGAGGCAACCCCGTAGCCCAGGCGCAGTCCGGCTAAGCCGAAGTCCTTGGTCATGGAACGGACTATTAACAGGTTTTCGGCGCCGATTAAATTAAGCGAATTCCAGGTACCGGCTGTAAATGCGATATAAGCCTCGTCGAGGACGATCAAAGTACTGCTGAAAACAGACGCTATTTTCTCAACAGCCCGCATATCCAGGTATTGGCCCGTTGGATTGTTGGGGTTGCACAGGAAGATAGCTGCTGGCTCGTGTTGTCGCGCGAATTTGATGAATTCGCTGATATCAAGCCGGAAGCCGTTTTGTTCCCTGAGAGGGAACTTGATAGCCCGCGCATTGACAAGTTTGCAGGCAAGCGTATATTCTCCGTAGGTCGGTGAGGGGATTACCACGCGATCCCCTTCACCCAGGTAAGCCAGCGCGGCAAGCCGGATCAATTCAGTTGAGCCGCTGCAGGCTATGAGGTTATCTGCGTTTACTTCAAGCGCAGTTGAGAGTGCCTTGATTAACTCGATGGCATCACTGTCTGGATATATTTCCAGCGGCACGTTCCGGGTGGCTAAGTAAATAGCCATGGGGGGCTTGTAAGGATTACAGCAGGTGCTGAAATCGAGTATCTCACGGGGATCGAGATGTCTTCCGCTGAGTTCGGCATAGTTAATGCCGCCGTGCTGGCAAACCGAAATTTTATCTATATGAGGCTTAGCCCGCAGCAATACTAATCACCTCTCTGGCCACAACCAGGCTGCTCCATATTACCGCTGACATCAGCATGATATTTTGTGATTGGCTTATGGCAGCTATTGACAGCTCTTTTTCATCAGTGCCCAGTATGTAATATCCGGCTTTTTCTAATTGTACGCCCAGCGCGCCGGCCATGGCACCCATGGTCCACCCGGCGTTGGGGCTCTCGGTCTTACTATGCGCTCCGACCATCGTATTCCAGGCGTTTTTTACATCGTTGCGCGAGATGGCGGCGGCCACCACGATAAGCAACGCGCTCAAGCGGGCTGGAATGTAATTGACAATATCATCAAGCCGTGCAGCGAACTTGCCTGTGTATTCCCGGTCGCCGTGATAGCCGATCATGGCATCGAAAGTATTGACTATCCTGTAGGCGACTGCGCCGGGCAGCCCGAAGATGGCGTAGTAAAAAAGCGGCGCGACGAAGCTATCGCACAGATTTTCGGCGCATGATTCGATTGCTGCAGACATGAGTTGAAGCTCACTCAATGAGGCAGGATCGCGGTGGACCAGTGCCCTGACATCTGACCGTGCGTTTGTAACATTGTTTAAACTCAGGCTGTTCTTCACATCGTTTACGGCCTTCCAGAGTCCGCGCAAAGAGAACGTATTTTTCAGTATGTAAGCCGAGAATAGCACGTATATTACGGTATTAAATTTATACAGATAAATTGAGAGTATCGCTACGGGGACAATAATCAAAACTGCCGTAACAACAACCATGCCCAGGCCATACATAAACTGGCGCACCCTGCCATGGCCGGGCGCGAATTTTAATTGAAATGAAATAAATTTGCCCAGCCAGGCCACCGGGTGGAACCGGTTGGGCGGTTCCGCAAGCACAAGATCCAGCAGCAAGGCAATCACAAATATTAATAAGTCGGTCATGGCAAATTTTTATTTACTTTTCTTGGCGCGGGAGGTAACTACTGCTGTAGGCAATCCGTTCAGCGGGTGCTGATAAACCTGGACATCCGCACCGAAAACCATCCTGATAGATTCGCCCTTTATCACGTCTGCCGGCGTTCCCTGTTTCCATACTTGCCCGTCCTTGAGCATGATCAGCCTGTCGCAGTACTGGGAAGCCAGGTTCAGGTCATGCAGCGCGGCAACCACCGTATAACTTTTATCCTGGCAGAGCCCCTGTAAAAAATTGAGCGTCTCTGCCTGGTAGTTGATATCCAGGTTGGCAGTAGGTTCGTCGAGCAGCAATACCTGCGCTTCCTGCGCCAGCGCGCGAGCGATGATAACCCTTTGCCTTTCGCCTCCCGACAATTCATTCACCCTCCGCCTGGCAAGATGCGCCGTCTGCGTGATTTCCATGGCATCCAGGGCTATGCCGATGTCTTTTTCACCTTCATACCTTAAAAGGCCGAGGTGAGGCGTACGTCCCATGAGGACAATTTCCATCGCGGTGAAAAGATCGGGCAATACCGGGTTCTGAGGTACGAAGGCTATTTTCTTGGCCAGGTTTTCACGCCCATATTTAATAATGTTTAAACCGTCGAATCCAACGAAGCCCATGCAGGCGTTTATCAGTCCCGCCATGCCCTTGAGCAGTGTAGTTTTACCCGAACCATTGGGGCCGATTATACCCAGGAACTCGCCCGCTGCAGTTTCCAGATCGATATCATGCAGGACTTTTTTACTGCCGTAGCCAAAGCATGCATTTATGAGAGTTAATTTTGACATTAAAATATTGCCTTCTTCTTTTGCATCAACAGGTATATGAAAAAGGGGGCTCCTATCAAGGCGGTTATTATACCTACAGGGATCTCTGAGGGGGCGAGGACTGTTCTGGAGACGGTATCTGCCAGTATCAGGAAGCTGGCTCCCATTATGGGGGCTAGAGGCAGCAGGAGCCGGTGATCAGGCCCGAAGAGAATGCGGATAGTGTGGGGGATTATGATGCCGACGAAACCTATTATGCCGCAAAAACATACGGCGGCAGCCGTGGCCACCGTGGCAGCAGCCAGCAGTATCAGCTTCACTTTCTCCACGTTGATCCCCAGCTGCTGCGCCTGCTCCTCGTCCAGTTGCATCACGTTAAGCGGGCGGGCAAGCAGGCATATGATGATGATCCCAACAAGTATATAAGGTGCCATAATGGACACCCGCCACCAGTCGGCCAGTGAAAATGTGCCGAGCAACCAGAATATGATCCCGTGTGCGCTATCCCCCGATATAATCAGTAAGTATGAAGTGATCGAAGCTAAAAACGCACCGATGGCAACTCCGGCGAGTATGAGTGTGGTCATGGGCAGGGTCTTCCCCACCCTGGCTATGAAATATACGGCGGCAACACAGAGTATTGCTCCGCTAAAAGCAAGCATAGGTATTATAGTTTCAGGAATGCCCGCCGGTATGAGGAACCCGAAAACTGCGCCCAGCGCCGCGCCCTGCGATATCCCGGTGAGGTAAGGGTCCGCAAGCGGGTTGCGGAACATGCCCTGGTACGCCGCGCCGGAAACTGCGAGCCCGGCGCCGACAAGGCCTGCCATGAAAATACGGGGCAGCCGGACATCAAAGAAAATAGTCTGCATGCTGGCTGTAAACGCGTTTGCTGTATCCAGGGAAAATATCTTCGCTAGCAGCATACTGAATATCGCATTAAGCGGTATCTCTGTGCTGCCCACGGTTCCGGCAAATATGATCACGCAGAGCAGAGCCAGGGACGAGCCACCCAGCACCAGTACGTTGCTGTAAAGCTGCAGCCTGTGCAGCTTGAATTCGCTTTCTGCGACGTTTCCCCTGTGGATTTCCAGTTCCATCTGTTTTAATTCGTTAAAATCGGGTTCGTTATTTATTGCCGCCAAACGTCTGGGGATATATGAAACCTGCCATTTGTTCCAGCCCGGATACGGCCCGTGGGCTGAATCGATAAACGAGATCACCATCCATCCTGTAAACGCGGTTGTTTTTAAGGGCGCTTATATTTTTCAGGCGCGGTTCAGTGATGATGTAGTTCCATAACGGGCTTTCGGTTTTTTCCATGCCCACCGGTATTATGATGACCTCCGGATCGCGGCTTATAATCGTTTCAAGCCCGATGGCTTTATAACCCTCGATATCGTTAGCGATGTTGTATCCCCCGGCGTTTACAATCAAATCATTTATCAGCGTGCCGCTGCCGGCAGCCATGAGCGGGTCATGCCACAGCAGCAGTAAGACACGCGGTTTTTTGTCCGGTGGCAGGGCTTTTGTTTTTTGAGAGATAGCCTCGATCCTGTTTTTCAGGCCTTTGACCAGGTCGTTTGCTGCTCTTTCACTGCCGGTTATTTTGCCCACCAGTTCGATGTCAATGAGTATTCCGGCAAGCGTCCTGGGGGTCAAGGTTACAACCTTAAATCCGATTTTTTGTAACGCGGGCGTAACATTTTTACTGTGTATGTCGGCGGCCAGTATCAGGTCAGGTTGGAGGGCAACTGCTTTT
>Ga0315285_10002657_pt1 | contig 18642 bp, 16 predicted proteins | sample YL17G09_36_MG_FD_203698 | JGI IMG/M metagenome (GOLD analysis project Ga0315285, IMG submission 203698) | Sediment microbial communities from Yellowstone Lake, YNP, Wyoming, USA - YL17G09_36 | ecosystem: Environmental > Aquatic > Freshwater > Lake > Sediment | place: USA: Wyoming | collected...
AACCGTGAGGACTGGAGGAAATCCATAAAACCGATCGCCAGGGGTTCGGCCATCGGTTTTTTCGTGGGCATTATTCCGGGGGGAACCGCGGTGATCTCCTCGTTTGTTTCCTATGCGATCGAAAAACGGATATCCCGGCATCCGGAAGAGTTTGGCCACGGGGCCATCGAGGGCGTGGCGGGCCCGGAGGCGGCCAACAACGCGGCGACCTTTGGATCCATGGTCCCGCTTCTGACTCTGGGAATCCCCTCCAACGTCGTGATGGCCCTGTTTCTGGCGGCCTTGATGATCCACGGGACAACCCCGGGCCCCCTCCTCATTCAGAATCATCCCGAGTTTTTCTGGGGGGTGATGATCAGCATGATCGTCGGCAATCTGATGCTTCTGGTCCTGAACCTTCCCCTGATCGGAATCTGGGTGAAGATTTTGAAGGTTCCCTACAAAATTCTTTTCCCGCTCATTATTTTATTCTGCCTGATCGGCGCTTACAGCGTGAATCTTAGGGTCATTGACGTAGCGGTCATGCTGATCTTCGGAATCTTCGGTTATCTGATGAAAAAATATGAGTACGAGGGCGGGCCTTTCATCCTGGCTTTCATTCTGGGGCCTCTGCTGGAGACGGCTCTCCGGCAGTCCTTGATCATCTCCCAGGGCGGCCTGGGCATTTTTGTCACCCGGCCTCTGGCGCTGACTTCTCTCCTGATTGCCCTGTTGTTTCTCCTTTTCCCGCTGATTCCTTCGATCCGGACGAAAAGAGAGAAATTCGCCGAGTAGGGGAAGAGGGGGGATGCTGCTTAGAATCTTAATCAGAATCAGAAAAGGAAAAGGGGTTACCGCGTTCTCACGATAACCCCTTTTCTATCGAAAGCGAGTGCCCAGTGCCCTTCAGAACTTGGGCGTGCTTCGAATGAAAAACATGAATATGATCAGTCCCCACAAGGGCAGGCTTAACAACAGGCCGTAGAGCAGGCCCTTCTGGGTGTTGGCGAATTCCATGTACCGATCCGTGTTTCTCCTCACAAAAGCAACATTCCCCTCATCGATTATGCTTCTTCTGTCCTGGTAAATCCGGCGGTCCTGCCCGGTTCTTCTTTCCGGCAGGAATCCGAGTATGGAGACTTTCCGTCGATCACCGACCGAACGTCTCCCCCCTTTATCCGGAATCCCAACCTTCAAATAGCCATCATGCATCGCCTTTTTCTCCTTTGCAGGATTTAGCTCGCGCATAAATATCCGAAATCAGGCCCCTTACTCTGATCTTTTAACCTAAATTACCTCAGTTGTCAAATATTATTTTTGGATCATTTCCAAATTAGTTGACGGCCAAAGTGCTGGTACATCCGAAATGTCGAGTGATTCCAGGGGCCCGGAAGAAAAGTCATATTGCTTGCAATCATGAGGCACCTATCCCTTTTTGGCTGTGGCGGGGGTGTTCGGTCAGCTCATCGAAGTTTTCTTTTCCCGCCCCCGCTGCGCTTTGCGGAAGGCAAGCAGGGAGGCTATGGAAATCCATATCCCGCCGATGCTTGCGGCGCAATCTGACTTTCCTTCCGGGCCCTTGGCAGGTTTCCATAAAATATTCGATCAACTGATTTGGAGATGATCCTTGGGTTTTATCTGTGTTTATCTGCGTTCATCTGCGTCCAATATTTTTTTCTTTTCGCTTCCGCCGCGCTGGGCCCTCTGGCGCCAAAAGCTACTTCTTCCCTTTTCCCGCTGCTTTCGCCCAGGAGTCCCGCAGGGTTGCGGTGCGGTTGAACACTAGGTTTCCGGGAGCAGAATCAACCGGGTCGGCGCAGAAGTAGCCGGTCCTTTCAAACTGGTACCGGCTTCCGGGCTCGGCCTTCGCCAGGCTTGGCTCCACCCGGCAATTCTTACCGACCTCCAGCGATCTTGGGTTCAAATGCTTCAGAAAGTCGTCTCCCCCCTCCATGGGGTTGGGGACCTTGAAGAGCCGGTCGTAGAAGCGCACTTCGGCTGGGAGGGAGTGATCCGCCGACACCCAGTGGATGGTGGCATCGACCTTGCGCCCGTCGGGAGCAAAGCCGCTGCGCGTCCCCGGATCATGGGTGCAGCGCAATTCCACCACCCGGCCGGTCTTCGGGTCCTTGATCGCATTCACGCATTTGATGAAATACCCGTAGCGAAGGCGCACTTCCCTGCCGGGGGCCAGACGGAAGAATTTCTTCGGAGGATTCTCCATGAAATCCTCCTGCTCGATGTACAACACCCGGGAGAAAGGAACCTTCCGGGACCCCATGGCGGGATTCTGCGGGTGGTAGGGGGAGTCAAACTCCTCCACCCGTCCTTCCGGGTAGTTCTCGATCACCACCCGGAGAGGACGCAGCACGGCCATCACCCGGGGAGCCCCGGCGTTCAGGTCCTCCCGGACGGAGTTTTCCAGGAGGGCCACATCGACGATGCTGTCGTTCTTGGCCACCCCGATCCGGGCGCAGAAGTCGCGAATGGCCGCGGGGGTATAGCCCCTTCTCCGCAGCCCGGCAACGGTGGGCATCCGCGGATCATCCCACCCGGAAACGCATTTTCTCTGCACCAGCTCGATCAGTCTGCGCTTGCTCAAAACCGTGTAGCTGAGGTTAAGCCGGGCGAACTCGATCTGCTGGGGGTGATCTTTGATCCGCAATTCATCCAGAAACCAGTCGTACAGGGGCCGGTTGTTCTCGAATTCCAGGGTGCAGATCGAATGGGTGATCCTTTCGATCGAGTCCGAGAGACCGTGGGCAAAGTCATACATGGGGTAGATAAGCCACTGATTGCCGGTCCGGTAGTGGGGTTCCTTTTTAATGCGGAAGATGACCGGGTCCCGCAGGGTGATGTTCGGAGAGGCCATATCGATCTTGGCCCGGAGCACGTGGGCCCCTTCCTCAAACTCTCCGGCCCGCATGCGCTGAAAAAGGTCCAGGTTTTCCTCCGCCGAACGGTTCCGGTAAGGGCTTTCCTTCCCCGGCTCCGTCAGGGTCCCCCGGTACTTCCGGATCTCCTCCGCGCTCAGGCTGCACACGTAGGCCTTCCCCATTTTGATCAGCTGGACGGCGTGCTGGTAGAGCTGTTCATAGTAGTCGGAGGCATAGAACAGCCGGTCTTCCCAATCGAAGCCCAGCCACCGGACGTCCCGGATGATCGACTCCACATATTCCATGGTCTCCCCGGCGGGGTCCGTATCATCCATGCGCAGGTTGCAGGGCCCGCCGTACTGGGCGGCGATGCCGAAATTGAGGTACACGGACTTGGCGTGGCCGATGTGCAGGTACCCGTTGGGTTCCGGGGGGAACCGGGTCGCCACCCGCTGGTTGAACCTGCCGGTTCGGTTGTGCTCATCAATGATGTCCCGAATGAAGTCGGTGGAGGGGATAGAATGAGTCTCGTTCATATTCCCAATTCCCTTCCCTTTCTTGATCTCGCACGGTAGGGATCGCCGGGGGCATTTGTTCTCCTATTTCCATCCATTTGAAAATATTCTTACCGTCCGTTTTTCCCCTTTTTAAAATAGATGAACTCGTAAAAAATCGCAATTCCATAGAATTCGTCATTCCGGCGAAAGCCGGAATCCAGGGTTCACGGTGAAAACCGGGATCCAGTCTTTGAAATGGTCCCGACTTTCGTCGGGACGACGTCTGGACCCCGGCTTTCGCCGGGGTGACGCTCCAAGAGACTTTTTACGATATCATCAAAATAGCATATTATCACATTCTGCTGGAGACAAGAAGGTGGATAGATAGTCCGGCAATCGGAAAATGAAGCTCTCCCAAGGCGGGGACAAAATGGAAAATTTAGCTTTCATCATCAGCCAGGCTTTTCAAAAAAATTTGCGAAAAGCCCGAATTCATCAAGCACTCAGCCAACCCCCATCGACGGGGATCGTATGGCCGGTAATAAAATTGGAAGCATCCGAAGCCAAAAAGATGACCGCCCCCACGACATCCTGGGCCTTACCCAGCCTTTGGAAAGGAGTTCGATCAATAAGCCTTTGCTTGAATTTTCCGGCTAAAGTCTCTCGGTTGATAGACGTAGGGATAAAGGTCGGAGCAACGGCATTCACATTTATATTATAGGGAGCCCACTCGACCGCTAGCGCTTTGGTCAAACCAACCAAGCCGGTTTTACTGGCCACATAAGCGGCCCGGTCTTCCATTCCGAAAAAACTCAAAACCGAAGCGAGGGCAATGATTTTCCCCCTTCTCCTCTGCTGGATAAAGGTCCGTGCTGCACATTGGGCAAAAAAGAAAGCCCCTTTTAAGTTCACCTCCAACACGCGATCCCAATCTTCCCCGGTCATTTTCAAAGAAGGCTTTCGGATGTTAATCCCCGTGCAGTTTATGGCCACATCCATCCCCCCAAAATTCTGGCGACAGAATCGCGTTGCCCGGGTTATTTGTACGGGATCCAAGATATCCGTCTTACAGGCCCGACACGGACGTTTCTTCTTTTGGATGCTTCTGGCCACTTTCTCCGCGGCGGCCAAATCCAGATCGGCCAAAAGCACTGTCCCCCCAGCCTCGCTCACTCCCCGGGCTATGGCGCTGCCTAGGCCGCCAGCACCGGCGATAAAAACAGCTTTGCCATCCAGGCGGAAATTACGACCCTCCCATTTGGCCATCCTTCATCGCTCCTTAGCCCCCGGAATTTCAACGAAATCCCAAAAAAGCAGAAAGCCGGCAAAGGCTCTTAGTTTTTTTTCTTGACTTTTCAACCGTTTGGAACTAACTCTTTAAAGCAAAAAATGCCATCGGCGCATTTTTTCTTTTCGTCCTTATAATATAATATCCCAAATGGGACCGAAGAACCAAACCCTTTTTGGGTCGATAAATGAAAATCGATAATGATAAAGAGATGCTGGAGCTTATTTTGGATCATTCCCATGAAGGTAGCTCTCTCGGACAGATTTTTTCAGGCGGAGAATTTAGATTCATTCCCAACTGCCAAGCGTGGCCTGAAGTGTCCGGGAACCGGGCACCTTCTCCTTCAGGCCATTCTTAAAGCCGCAGAAATCTTGTAGCCTTGGCAAACAGCGGGGGGCCAACATGCAAAAACATCTCGAAGGAATTCGGGTCATTGACTTGACCGCCTGGCTGGCTGGACCCTTTGTTAGTTTAAACCTGGCCGCCATGGGGGCAGAAGTTATCAAAATCGAAAGGCCTAAGGCTGGAGACCCTTGCCGGTGGAATCCTCCTTTTGCCGGGCCGGAAGGGGTGAGCCATGTACGCAAGACAGATGAGGACACATCCCTCTTGTACCTAAAGCGCAATCGGGGCAAGAAGGGCATTTCCTTAAACCTGCAGAGTGAGCGGGGAAAGGAAATCCTCCGACATCTGGTCAAAATAGGGGATGTGGTCATCGAGAACTTCGCCCCTGGAACGATGGAGCGACTGGGGTTTGATTATCCCCAGCTAAAAGCGATCAATCCCAGAATCATATACTGTTCCATATCCGGATATGGTCAAGACGGACCTTACCGAGACCGGACAGCCTTCGACCTGACGATCCAGGGGATGAGCGGCATCATGGGGGTTACGGGTTTTCCCGATGGTCCGCCGACTCGCTGCGGCGCGTGGGTTGGTGACATGATTCCCGCGCTTTACGGAGTTTGCGGGATCTTGGCAGCATTGGCCTCCCGGGAAAAAACAGGCCAGGGGGAAAGGATCGACATATCCATGCAGGATAGCTGTTTTTCTTTGATCATGGATGAAGCATTGGACCTCCATCTCTCCCTGGGAATTCCCATGAGAACAGGGAACCGCAATCCCAGACTGGCCCCCTGGAATGTATACCCGGCAGTGGATGGACATCTGGCCATTTGCGTAGCCACCAACGAACAATGGATGGCATTTCTGGAGGCCATTGGGCGGGAGGATCTGAAGGGGGACCCTCGTTTCAAGAATCAGGAGGGCCGTTTCAAGCATTCTGACGAGGTGGAAATCATCGTGAAAGAATGGCTTAAAGGTCTAACCCAGGAAGGCGCCCTAAGAATCTTGCGGGCCAAGAAGGTGCCCTGCGATCCGGTTCCCGAGATTCCGGAAGTTCTGGAGGATCGCCAATTGAAGTTCAGGGGGATGATGCCAGAACTTCTTCACCCCCATAGCGGCCCGACAGGCCTTAAGTCAGCCGGCTTCCCCATTCATTTTTCCGAGCTCCCAGGTGGATTTTCGAGCCCTGCTCCATCCATCGGTCAGCATAACCAGGAAGTTTATGGGGGCATCTTGGGTATTTCGGATGCCGAAATGGAAAAGCTGAAGAGCGAGGGAATCATTTGAAAAGGGGGTGGTACAGAAACTGAATATCTTGAAGAAGTCACCTCATCTGAGCTTTTCATCGTCTTCTATTATTCTGTCGACAAAAAAAGGAGGGAGTCATGAAAAATCGTTCGCTGGGTAGAGTCTATGGTCTGTCCGTCTTGTTGATCATCGCCCTCATCATTTTCAGCCTGCCGGCATCCATTCCAGCCCAAACCACGCCCCTGAAAGCCATTCTCAATGTTCCCTGGGGCCCCGAAACCGCCGTGGGCCTGCAGCACAAAGATTTTGTCGATTTGACTACGGAGAAAACCAAGGGGCGCTTGCAGCTTGCGGCCTACTATGCTTCGTCCCTATACGGGTTGGATCAGCAAGCCCCCATGCTGCAAAAAAACGTAATCCAATTTGGCGCTCAAAGCGGTTGGTTCTGGCAGAAACTTGACCCGGCTTGCACGCTGGTCTGGTGTCCATTTTTCTTCCCCAGCAAGGCGACCATGGCCAAGTGGTACCGAACCCCGAAAGTGCAGGATTTCCTGGAAAATTACATGGGAAAGAAATACGGGCTGATGAACCTGCCCGATATCGGCTGGGTCGGTTCAAATCCCCTCCTCTGGAGTACCGATTGGGAACTCGATTCTCTGGCTAAACTGAAGGGAAAAAGACTGGCCACGTGGGCGGATTCGGATGATGCCCTCCTGAACGCCTTCGGGGCCATGGGGCTGACCACGAATTTTACCACCCATTATACCCAGCTGCAAACCAAGATGGTGGATGGGGCGATGGGAACGGCGATCCCCAACCTGAAATCAGCCGGGCTGGGCGAGTTCACCAAATACCGCCACCTGCCCTTCCTGTATCACAATGCCCTTTCCACCGTGGTCAGTCCCGTCTTTTGGCGAAAACTTCCCAAGGACATTCAAGATATCATCATGAACGAAGTCTGTCCGGAAGTGGAAAAACGGGCCACGGACCGCATTCTGGCTCTGGAAGCGAGCATGATCAAGTTTGCGGAACAAAATGTCGGCCAGAAAGAAGTCCTCGCTCCGCCCGAGGTTTTCTTCCCCCTGCTGGATTGGTCGGTAACCAATATCTGGGAGAAAAGAGTTCGCGACTATCCCGCTGGTCTGCCGCTGTGGGAAGAAGGGGCCAAGCTCACCGGCTATACCCTGCAGAACGGGAAGTTTACCGGGGTGAAGGAAGCCTGGGAGAAATATTATGTAGATGTCTACGGTGGAAAGCTTAAGAAGTAACCCCTATTGCTTTTTAGGTAGAGGGATCACCTCCAGACCCCACCGGGTTGGGGGGTGGAAGGGAGAAAACCCCCTCCACCCCCCATCTACAGTCCAAAGGAGAGAACGCTAAGGAGAACGATTCCTGATGAAAAAATGGATCCATGGTTTTCTTAATGTGGCCGCGAAATTCGGCGACTGGACCAGCATATTAATACTAGCCTTCATTACGGTCCAGCTGATCGTGGTCGTCATCCTCCGGTACGTATTTTTTACCAATATTCGCTGGTTTGAGCAGAGTTCTACGCTTCTCTTTGTTTATTTGGTCTTTATCCCTGCCGGTTTGCTATCCCGCAGCGGCCAGCATCTCAACGTGGAAGTCCTCCAGGAGTACCTGCAAAAGCGCAAAAAGCAAAAAGGGCTCTGGGTTTTGCATATCGCCTTGCGGTTGACTGAGGTGTTGTTCTGTGCCCTCGCCCTATACTTCTCCTGGGAATACACGGTTCATTTGATTGAGGTCAATGCCACCTTTGACTATGAGTTTTTTGGGGGCCGCGTCCCCCAGTGGACGACATCGGTTGCTTTTATACTCGGTTTTTTCTTCCTGCTTCTCCATACGCTAGAAGTTCTGATCACTTCAGCCGTTAAAAAGAAAATTTAAGGAGTGGGCGAATGGCCATCGTTCTCGTTGCCCTCGGGATTCTTTCGTTAATTTGCGGGGTTTCCCTTTATGCGGGTCTGGGTTATTCAGCCGGGCTGGGGGCCTGGGCCGCAGACATCCCTTTGGAAGCCATCATTGCCTCCGCCGCCGGCTCTTTACACCGGGAGATATGGTTAGCCGTTCCTTTTTTCATACTCACCGGCTATCTCATGGCGGAAGGGACCATGCAGCGGCTCATAAGGGTGGTGGATGCCTTTATCGGTTGGGTGCCTGGGGGCTTGGCTTTAGTCATGGTCGTTAGTTGTGCCCTATTCGGGGCCTGCTCTGGTTCGATCGTCAGTGCCGTGGCTGCGGTTGGGTCCATCATGATCCCGATGATGGAAACACAAGGCTATCCGCGGGCCTGGAGTGCAGCCTTGGTATCCATTGCAGGGGTATTGGCTATGCTCATCCCCCCTAGTAACCCCTTTATCATTTTTTGTGGAGTTACCGAAACCCCGGTGGGGCCAATGTTTCTGGCCGGAATCCTGCCCGGGATATTGTTAGTCATCATTCTTTACCTGATTGTTCTAATGATGCCCGAAGGAAAAATCCGGAGCAAAAGGAAATACACCTTGAAGGAAAGAGGACAAGCTTTATACGAAGTATCGCCAATTCTGGGCATACCGGTGGTTATTTTGGGGGGGATTTATGGAGGCATTACCACCCCTGTGGAAGCGGCCGCAATGGCTTGTGCCTATGCCGCGTTTATTGGGCGTTTTGTATACCGAGAGCTCACCCTGAAGGGAATTATTGACTCTCTCAGAACCTCAGTCCGGATCACGAGCATGATTTTTGTTCTGGTGGCGATGGCTTATGGTGTCAATGGCGTCGTGACCATGTTGGGCGTCCCCACGGGATTGGCATCTTTGGCCTTGGGTATGGGGAAGATGGGGTTACTGCTCATGGTGATGGGCTTAATGCTCTTCATGGGATTTATTCTGGAAGAAATCAGCACCATGGTGGTCATGGTGCCCATCTTCTGGCCATCGGTCCTCCAGCTGGGAATCGATCCATTGCATTTCGGCGTCGTGATCTGCACGGCCGCAGCGATCGGTTATTCTACCCCCCCGATTGCTTTAAATTTATACACCGCCGCCTCGGTAGCCAACGTGCCTTCAACGCAGGTATTCCGCAAAGTAATCCCTTTCTTGATCGGCATAACGATTTTGAATGTCATTGTAGTCTTCATTCCCCAACTATCTACTTTCCTTCCGCGGATGTTTTATAAATAGGCCTTCGAAGAAATGGCTGGAGGTGGGGGATACGGTTCTCAATAAATTACCTTCCATAGGAGGGTGGGGCTTGGCCAACGAAGAAAGTTGTTCCTAAATTGGAGGTACCCAAATGACATCGATTACCCAAGAGGATGTTCTGCTCATCCTGAAACTCCTTGACGAATCGGCCTTCGATGAACTGCATGTAGAAACAGAAGATCTCAAGCTTTCGGCGACAAAACACGGAAGGGGAATAAGCCTGGACGAAGCACCTTTTGAAGGGAAAAGGCCAACCCCCGCTCTAACCATCGAACCAACCACAGCGGCTGGGCAAGAGCAAAACTTATCCACCACGAAGCTGGCAGGGTCGAAGGTGGAGGCCCAACTGCCCAAGCAGACTTTGGAGCAATCAGCGGCCCGCCAGGGTCTCATGCCCATCCAAGCACCGATGCTGGGTACCTTCTACCGGACGCCCAAACCAGGAGCTCCTCCTTACGTGGAAGAGGGGTCTGTGGTAAACGAAGATGATCCGGTTTGCATCATCGAAGTCATGAAACTTTTCAACACGGTGAAAGCCGGAGTCCGGGGTCGAATCGTCCAAATCTGCGCCGAGCAAGGCCAAATGGTGGAATTTCAGCAAACCCTGTTCCTCATAGAAAAAAATCCATGAAGAAAAGACCCTGCCCGGGCCGGAATGAACTTTGGCCCCTCCCGCGCGGCCGGGAATCCGGGTGGAGGGTCACGGGTTTAGTGGATCGAGGATGTTCTCTTGAAGGAGTTTAAGCAGCATGGCAGAGATTACCTTTGTTGATGCGACTTTGCGGGATGGCCACCAAAGCCTCTGGGCTACCCGGATGTCCACCGCCCATATGCTTCCCATTGCTCCCCTTTTGGATGAGACCGGATTCTACGCCGTAGACTTGATGGGTACGGTCCAATTTGACGCCTGCATCCGCTACTTGCGGGAAAATCCCTGGGAACGCATCCGTCTCCTGGCGAAGGCCATGCCCAAAACGCCTTTATCGGGCTTGATTCGGAGCAAGTCCTTAACCAGCTTCAATATTGTACCGGATTCGGTAATCGCCCTTTGGATTCAGCGCTGTGCAGCCAATGGCTTAAGGCGCTTGATGATTTTTGACGCTTTGCACGATTGGAATAACCTGGTGAATTCGGTGAAAATCGCCAAGGCGGAAGGAATCGAAGTGGTGGTTCCCTTGGTGTATTCCTTAAGCCCCGTGCATACGGATGAATTTTACGCCCAAAAAACCAGGGAAATGATCGAGCGGCTGAAACCCGACCGCGTCATGATCAAAGACTCCATCGGGCTCTTAACCGTTGACCGGACTCGAACCCTGGTCCCGGTGGTCAAAAAATTGATTGGAAAGCTGCCCTTTGAAATGCACTCCCACTGCACGACCGGACTCGCGCCGCTGTGCTGTTTGGAATCGGTAAAACTTGGGGTCGATACCCTCCATACCTGTTTCTCTCCCCTGGCGAACGGCTCTTCCCATCCCTCGATCGAAAATATGAGCCGCAACCTGCGACGTTTGGGGTATACCCCCAGGATTGACGACCAGGCCGTCGAAAGGATATCCGCCCATTTCCTTTACGTGGCCAAGCGTGAAGGGAAACCGATCGGAGCCCCCGTGGAATACGATGCTTTTCAATACGTCCACCAGGTGCCCGGAGGAATGATCAGCAACCTGCAATTCATGCTGGCGCAAAGAAAGATGGAACACCGGCTGGAAGAAGTTCTGGAAGAAATCAGCGTGATTCGCCAGGAATGGGGTTATCCGGTCATGATCACGCCCTTCTCCCAGCTGGTCGGCACCCAGGCGGTATTAAATGTATTGATGGGAGAAAGATACAAAACGGCCACGGATGAAGCCATCCGCTATGTATTAGGACATTACGGAAAAACACCTGCGCCGGTAAACCCGAATGTACTGGATAAAATGTTAAATCTGCCCGAGGCCAAGAACTTTTTAAATTGGCGGCAGCCCCAGCCATCCATCGCCGAGTTGCGCAAAGAAATCGGACGGCCTAACATCTCCGACGATGAGCTCTTGCTCCGGATTCTCTTCCCCGAGGAACATGTCAATGCGACCCTCGCTGCAGGGCCGATCCAGACGACCTATCCCAGCGGGCATAGGCCATTGGTCTGCTTAATCCAGGAATTGACCCAGCGGAAGGATTATGCTTCTATCCGCCTGCAAAAAGGAGATTTTAAAATCTCCCTTTTAAGAGGCCCCCATTAAAGATCTACGATTCTTTTTATGGGCGTCATCCATTCCCTTTTCGCCGTATGACCAATATTCATAAATTTCTCCCCGGTCTGTCCGTTTTTCTACAATCCTAAGTCCTCCCCGATCAGAAAGACCGAAAATTCCGTCTGGCGCGGCTTTTTCACCAGGGTTACGTAGGCGTTGCAGATCCGTTCCGCCGAACCGCAATCGGCACATACCCCCGTCTGTCCGCAGGGGGGTTTGTAGCCCAGCCGCTTCACGTTCATGGGGGCCACCCACTCTTTCACCTTTTTGTGAGCCTCATGGATGTCTTTGACGATTTTGTTGACCCCGCAGAGCAGCACCACCTTCTTGGGCCCGAAGATCATGGGAGCCACCCGGTTGCCGGTGGCATCGATGTTGTACAGCTTTCCGTCCTCGGTGACTGCGTTGCTGCTGCAGACAAAGACGTCGGCGGAAAAAATCGCCCGCCGGATCTTGCCCCCCTCTTCCGGGGAAAGGCCCTTGGCAAAGGGGTTCAGCAGCTTGACCGGGCGCTTCTGAACGGCGTCATAGAAGCCGATCTGGTTCAGGGTCATCGATCCGCCCACCCCCACGGTGGCCCCTTCGGGAATCAATCTCCAGAGCGCTTCCAGAGCCTCTGCCGCTTTGGAAAAGTACTGGGCTTCGAAGTTGTTCTTCTTCAAGGCTTGAACCGTCCTCTGAGCCTGCATCTCACCGTACCACTGATGAAACTGATTCATTCTATTCCTCCTATTTTATTAGCCACCGAGGTCACCGAGAACACAGAGTTCGAATAAAAACAATAGAGGGTCTCTTCGGGTTGAGACTCTGGTTCTCTTCCTCCAATTTGCTTTTAGCTTTTTCCCCTCGGTGATCTCTGTGTCCTCTGTGGCAAGAAATTCAATAAACCGAACGGCCTCCGGAGATATCATAGCACTGCCCGGTGACGAAAGAGGCCTCGTCGGAAGCCAGGAATTTCACCACCGCCGCCACTTCTTCGGGCCTCCCCAGCCGTCCCATGGGAATTTTAGAAGTAAGGAAGGCCCTCTGCTCCGGGCTCATGTTTTTAGCCATGTCGGTTTCCAGCAGGGCCGGCGACACGGCGTTGATCCGGATCCGGGTGGCGGCCAGCTCTTTTCCCAGGGTCTTGGTCAGGGTGATAATGCCCCCCTTGGAAACTGAATAGGGGGCCATATTGGGATTTCCTTCTTTGCCGGCCACGGAGGCGATGTTGACGATGCTGCCGCTCCCCTGTTTTTTCATGACCGCAAGAACCGCCTTGCAGCAGAGGAAAGTTCCTTTCAGGTTCACGGCGATCACCTCATCCCATTGATCCTCGGGATACTCCGCCACGGAGAGGGCGGGACCCAGGATCCCGGCGTTGTTCACCAAAATATCGATCCGCCCGAATTTCTCCACCGTTTCCGCGACCATCTTCTGCACCTCGGGCCATCGGCTCACATTCACCCGGATCGCCAGGGATTCCCCTTTCCTCTGCCGGAGGACGGCTGCCTTCTCCTGGGCGCTGGCCCAGTCAATCTCCGCGATGACCACCTTGGCCCCGTCCCGGGCCAGCCTCTCGGCGATGGCCCACCCCAGTCCCTTTCCGGCGCCGGTTACAACCGCCACTTTCCCTTGCAAGTCCATCTTTTCCTCCGCAGGAATTGCGCAGACATTGGAACATTGGAATAATGGAATATTGGAAGGGTGGGTTTAAAAATCTCTTTTCTTCCCATTATTCCAGTTTTCCATCATTCCCTTATTCCCCTGCTTCTTTATCCCCTTCTCTGGCCCATCAAGGTGAGCATGCTGACCACTTTGCCGACGGCTCTCTTGACCTCCTGGCTCCTTTTTCCCCTTTCCAGGAAATCCTCCATCAGGTCCTCGGCAATCACCGCCCGTTCCGAATGGGTCCCCTTGGAAAGGATCAACCGGTATTCCTTCTCTTCCTTCAACACCGCTTCCAGCCGGGCTCCCTTGTCCAGAGACCGGACGATCCTCTTCATCTCCTCTTCAATTTTTTCCTGGTCCATTTCTAAACTCCTCTGGATGGGTCCCCTCTCATTCCTTCCGGGGAGTATGGTTTAGAGGAAAGGCACAAGACTCATGACATTTTTAAATTTTTCTGCTATAAAATTCTCAGCCGGCCACTCAACAGGTTAAATTATACTCTAACATCCCCGAGCCGCAAACTGCTTATTTGAACAGGAGGAGGCCCAAATGATCTGGAAATTCTGGATTGGTCTGTTCTCCGGGTTGATCGCTCTGATTCTGACCTTTTCCCCGGCCCAGGCCCAGAAGGAAAAGGCTCCGCCCCCCAAGCCCAAGGCGGCTCCGGCGGAGAAGATCGATGAGGAAATCTGCTTTGGGTGCCACTCCGAGATCGAAAGCCTGAAAACCAAAGGAAAGCACGCCAAAGCGCCCCCCTGCGTCGGCTGTCATTCGAACCTGAAGGCCCACCTCGATGACACCGGGAAAAAACCCGTGACCCGCCTCGACCTGGAAAACTGCGGGGGTTGCCACAAGGAGCAGTATCAATCCTACATGGCGGCCAACCTGAAATCCAAAGCCAGGGTGGAAAAATCCACCACTACCAGCCGGTCTCCCATGTCGGATAAACTCCTCGTGCCCCACGGATTCACCAAGGAGCATGATGAGCCCCGTTCGCACGCCTTCATGGTCATCGACCACATGATCGTGGACCGCGCCTATGGCGGGCGGTTCCAGCTGAAGGACTGGACTTACATCGACAAAACCGGCAAGCTGTGGGATGTCGTCACGGACACGGGCAAGGAGCTCCCCCAGACCGCCAAGGCGGCTAACACGGTTTGCTTCACCTGCAAGACTTCCGATCACGTCTTGAAGTGGTCCTATATGGGGGACCCGAACCCGGCGGCTCCCCTGAAGCGGGGTTTGAATCCGGAGGCGGTTGAAATGGCCAAAAACCACTTGCAAAATATCATGGGTTGTATTCACTGCCACGATCCTCACGCGGGAAAACCCCGGGTGATCCGCGACGCCCTCATCGAAGCGGTGGTGGACCGCGGCGAAGGAACCTATCCCTATGACCCCAAGAAGAGCAAGGAGATCACCATCGAGAAGATCACCTTCAAGCGGGACGGGAAGGATTTCCGGGCCATCGGGATTTTGAACAAGCCGGATTCCAATTTAATGTGCGCCCAATGCCACGTGGAATACAACTGCAACCCCGGGTTCAACCCTCAGACCGGCGCGGCCATCGGGATGGACAGCCGTCTGACCAACTATTACCCCTGGGTGAATGTCTTCGACCTCCAGAAGAGATATGAGAGCGTTGGCTTCAAGGATTTCCGCCACGCGGTGACCGGAGCGGCTCTCACCAAGATTCAGCACCCCGAGGTGGAGACGAACTGGGGGTCCAAGCACGAGAGAGCCGGAGTGGAGTGCAAAGACTGCCACATGCCCAGGGTGAAGGCCAAGGGAAAGCAATACACCTTCCACGGCCAGCGCAGCGCCCGGTACATCCTGAAGGACACCTGCGTGCGTTGCCATTCCAAATGGACCCCCGAAGAAGCCGAGTACCAGGTCGATGCGATTCAGAACTACGTCCGCGGCAAGATGCGCAAGGCGGAATTCTGGCTGGGCGAGCTGATCAACGCTTTCATCCGCGCCAAGGAGCTGGGCGTGAGCGAGGACATTCTGAAGGAGGCCCGCAAGGAGCACGACCGGGCCCACATCCTCTGGGAGTGGTGGACGGCGGAAAACAGCGACGGCTTCCATAACCCCGAGGCCGCCCGGCAGTCGCTGGCGGAATCTATCGATGCTTCCCAGAAAGGAATCGAAATCCTGAACAAGGCCATCGGCCAAGAAGCAGCAGCCAAATAGAGCGACCAGCGGTCAGAACGATGTAGGGGCGGGTTTCAAACCCGCCCCTACTGATGGCTGAACGCTGACCGCTATTTTGTCGGAATCACCCAGAACGACTCCCGCCGCATGGCCACCTGGATTTCCTGCCCTTCTTGGAGACCCAGGTTCCGGAAAACATAATTGGGAAGGTTGACCTCCAGATGAACATCCAACCCGCTGGGCCGGAATAAGACCCAGCGGTGAGTTCCCCGGTCCAGAATCCTCTCAATTTCGCCCCCGAATATATTTCCCCGCAACGATTCCTTTACCGGTTTGCCCGGCCGCAGAATCATCACCTCCTCGGGGCGGAGGTAGAGAATCACTTCTTCTCCCGTGGAGACGCTTCTGGCAGCATGGCCGGGGGGGATAACGATTTTCCTTCCCCAGAGACCGATGGTCATGGAACCTTCTATGCCCTCGGTTTTCAGAACTCTTCCCGGGAAAAGGTTTCGCAACCCCAAAAAACGGGCAACGTCGAGGGTACGGGGGTGGAGAAAGACCTCCTCCCGCTGTCCACTCTGCTCGAGCCTCCCGCCGATGAGCACGTTGATTCTCCCCCCGAGGAGGTAGGCTTCATCCAGATCGTGGGTTACATGGAGGGCGGTGAAGCCCAGCGACCGGTGCAGGGAGATGAGCAACTGCTGGATCTCGTTCTTCAAAGCCGGGTCCAGCGCAGCCAGCGGTTCATCCAGAAGGAGCAAACGGGGGGAAGGGGCCAGAGCCCTTCCCAGGGCGACTCGCTGTTTTTCTCCGCCGCTCAGCCCTTGCGGGTAGCGCTGGAGCAGGTGTTCGATCTTCAGGGTCTCGACCAGCCGGGCAAGGTGGGAGCCCTCCTTAAAAAAATTTTTCGGGGAAGCCCTCAGTCCGAAAGCGAGATTCTTCTCCACCGTGAGGTGGGGGAAAAGGGCCAAATCCTGCGGGACGTAGGAGATCCCCCGCTTTTCCGGGGGCAGGTGCTGGACTTCTTCTTCGCCGATAAGGATCTGCCCCCCGGGGATCCTTCTTAACCCTACGATGGACTCCAGGATGAGGGTCTTCCCCGCCCCCGTCGGCCCCAGGAGCACGTTGAAAGCCCCCTCCTTCACGGTGAGGTTCAGATTTCCGATCCGGAAATTTCCCAGGGAGAGATTCAGTCCCCGCACTTCGATCATAGGACTTGGGGCCTCTTTTCCACCAGGCGAACGGCATACAGGGCCGTGAGTCCGATCCCGGCGAGAATCAAGATCAGGATGATGGTCTTGGGAATGTCCGCCGAGGCCAGGCTCATGAAGATGGCGATGGGCATGGTCTCGGTCTTGAAGGCCATGGTCCCGGCCAGCATGACGGTGGCCCCGAACTCTCCCACGGCTTTGGCCCAGCAGAGAATCATGGCGCTCAGAATTCCCCGGAAGGAAAGGGGCAGGGTGATCTTCCGAAAAGCCTCCCAGGCGTTCGACCCCAGGGAGCGGGCCACGGCCTCATACCGGGGAGAGATCTCGTCCAGGGCGGTTTTCATGAGCCGGGTTGCCAATCCGGCGATAGTGGCGAACTGGGCCAGTACGATCCCCGGAAATTCGAAGACGAAAAGGATTCCTTTTTCCTGGATCACGTTTCCGAAAGGGGTGTTGAAGAAGACCAGCAGGGCGGCTCCCAGGGCGACCGGGGACATGATCATGGGAAGTTCCAGCAGAGTGTCCACCATCTTCTTCCCCGGGAATTGGAAGCGGGAGAGAGCGTAAGCGGCGGGCAATCCGATGGCCACTGCCAGTAGCATGGCCGCCGTTGCGGTGACGAGACTCAGTCGAATGGAGAAAAGGGTATCCGGGGCCAGAAGGATAGCCAGAAATCTTGGCCCTTCCAGAAAGGTCAGCAAAGACAGGATGAGAACGGCATAGAATAAAAAAAGGACCAGCGCCGCAATGATTGCCGTCTTCCCGAAATTCATGCTTTATCCTTTTCTCCGTATTTTCATTTCTCCGTGTCCCCTTTTCGCCTTTTCACCCCGTCCCCGTGTCTCCGCGTCCGTCTCACCCCGCGCCTCCTTTTCCCCTTTTCCCCGCGTCCTCGTGTCTCCGTGTCCGTTTTTCCCCGTGTCTCCTTTTCCTCTTTTCCCCTCTTCGCCATTTCCCCTTTTCGCCTTGTCTCCCTTTCGCCTTTCCCCCGCGTCCCAGCGTCCCCGTGTCTCCGCGTCCGTCTTTCCCCTGCGCCCTGCGCCCTGCCCCCTACACCCTGCCCCCTTGTTTTTTATTCCGCATTCCACATTCCGAATTCCGCATTCTCCTCTCCCTGCCCCCTGCACCCTCATTCCCCCCTTCTCTTCCATCTCCCCGGCAGGACATATTCTCCTCCCACCGGGGTCTCCGGGAGGGCGTATTTGCGTGCTTCCCCCACGTCCATCAGGTAGCCATGTTTTCTGAAGATTTCCTTGCCATCTGTCTGGGTGAGGAAGCGTATGAAATGCTCCGCCAGTTCGCGGTTTCGGGTGAAGGCGGAAACCGCCGCCGGGATGTAGCCGATCCGGGGAATTTCCTCCGGTTTGAGGAGTATGGTTTCTATCCTTTCGGGGTCCCAGTGCTGAAAAACCCACCAGCCGATGACCGCATCGACCCCCTTCAAGGAGATGATATTGGCGGTCTTCTCGCAGCTCTCCACGGTAGTCACCAGATTCTTGCGAAACCGCTCTCTTTCATCGCCCCTCAGATTTTTCTCCACCACCTCCACGGCGTACGTCCCCACGCAAACCCCTTCCGGATCGGCAATGGCCAGTCGCAGGCCGGGTTTCAACAGATCCCTCAGGGAGCGAATGTTCCGGGGATTTCCCTTCTGGACGTTGATCGCGGGAACGAGATAGGTAATGATCCTTTCGGTTTCCGGAAAGACCAGCTTTTCCCTCTTGGCCTTCTCCATAAAATCCGAAGACCCGGGAAAATACACATCCCCCATCCGGGAAAGCTTCATCTGGGAAAGGACAAAGCCCGAGCCTCCGAAAGTAACCCGGACCTGGACGTTTGCCTTCTGCCCGAAAGTCCGGGCCGCTTCCTCGGTCGGGGGTTTGCTCGCCGCCCCGGCGAAAATCAAGAGGGACCGGGAAGAAGCATGGGAAGAGGGAACAATTATTGCGGTGGTCAGCAG